>SDBV01006160.1_pt1 | contig 16697 bp, 11 predicted proteins | sample 2277081 | NCBI WGS metagenome assembly SDBV01 (sample SAMN10402039, study PRJNA504765) | marine sediment metagenome | isolation source: marine sediment core GS10_PC15, 223 cmbsf | place: Arctic Ocean: Southern Knipovich Ridge | collected 2010 | reverse complement strand
CGTCCTGAACGGCACCAACTTTTCTATGTTGACAGTCCATGGAGCGTAGGTTCGTCCCTCTGGCTCCATGCCCGACCAGTGAGGTGAGGACAGCACCCGCTTTGGTTGAGATTTGAGATCCTCGTAGTGCATCACCACGTCTTTCTCGCCCTCGACGATGTGGGTAAGCTCCAGGCCCGTCCTTTTCTCGAGCGTTTCCCAGGCCTTCATAGACGATTTGCCGCTGGTCTCCGGCGATACCGCCAGGATAACCTCTATTACTTTCTCGTCGGATTCGAGTGACGGGTGCCCGTCGTTGGAGCCGATGCGGTGGTCGGCCAACATGTCCTCGTAGATCTCGGAGATGTCGTAGTTGATGCCCTTTGCGCCGAAGTCCTTGGCAGCAAGCGGGCCGAGTTGGGAATACCTCTCATAGACCTTGGTGTAGTCGCGCTCCACAACCTGCATCCGCGGCATCGTCTTGCCTGGGATCGGCTCGACATCGCCCTTCTTCCAGTCTTTGATCGATCCCCAAGGTTGGGCATACTCGTCGGGAGTGTCGGTCATCAACGGTGTGATCACAAGGTCTTTGACTGGCTCCGGGAAGTATTTCTTCGCCAACATGCTGAACTTCTCGGCGATCAGCTTGAAGGAGTCCCAGTCGTTTTTGCTCTCCCAGGACGGATCGTGTGCCGCCGAGAAGGGGTGGATGAATGTATGTAGGTCGGTGACCGTGATGTCGCTCTTCTCATACCAGTGGGCGGCCGGCAGCAGGACGTCAGCGTAGTTGGCAGTGGAGCTCATACGCAACTCGATGTTGACCAATAAATCAAGCTTGCCCTCCGGGGCTTCCTCGCGCCACTCGATCTCCTTGACCTTGCCCTTGGCAGCATCGGCTTCGGTCATCACGTTGTTGTGTGTGCCGAGCAGGTGCTTGAGGGCAAGCATATGGCCCCGCATGCTGGTACCGATCAGGTTGGCACGCCAGACCATCAAGCAGCGCGGGAAGTTCGAGGGGTTGTCTGGGTCCTCGATCGCGAACTTCAGCTCGCCTTCCTGTACCTTCTTGACCGTGTAGTCGATGATTTCCTGCTCGTCGTTCGCGCCGGCGGCCTCGGCATCCTTGACTATCTGCAGTGGGTTCTTGTTGAGCGTCGGGTAGAACGGAAGCCACCCGTTGCGCACAGCAACCGCGTTCATATCGGCGGCGTGGTTGTACTTGGGAACCTCTTTGGCCCAGGGGACCGTGATCGGATCGAGCTGCATGCCGTCGTAGCGCCACTGATCGGTATGGAAGTACCAGTACGAGGTGCTGTTCATCAACCTAGGCGGCCGTTGCCAGTCCCGGGCAGTGCCGATGGTCGCGACCACTGCGGCCACGTTACGCATCTTCTCGGTGCCGACGTAGTGGCACCAGCCACCGCCGTTGACGCCGTGACAGCCGGTGAGCGCGCCGAGCAGGACTCCGAAACGCTGGTAGAGGTCGCTGTGGTACCAGTGGGTACACCCCGGGCCGGCGATGATCAATGACTTGCCCTTGGTCTTTTCTGCATTCTCCGCCCATTCGCGGGCGATCCTTATTGCAACATCCCTCGACACTCCGGTCTCTTGCTCCTGCCAGGCAGGCGTGTAGGGCTTGGGATCGTCGTAATCAGCTGGGTAGTCGCCCGGCATGCCGCGAGAAATTCCCATGTGAGCCATCAACACGTCGAGCCCGGTAGTTACCAGCACGGTCTCGCCATCGGCTGTCTGGATCTTCTTGGCTGGCAGGCCGCGTGTGATAGTCCCGGCTCTGGCTCCTGGCTTGCTCTCACCCAGCTTTACACTGAAGGTGTCGGTGAAGTCGGGGAAGTTAACAAATGGTATCTCGTCCTCGCTGCCCAGCAGAGTGAGTGTTGGGTCGAACTCCTCGCCGGTGACAGCGTCTTTTAACTCAAGATTCCACTTTCCACTTGACTGTTCCTCCCAGCGGAAGCCCAGGCTTCCTTGAGGCAGGCGCAGCTTTCCACTGTCATCCATGTGCAGCAGCTTCCACTCCGCGTTTTCTTCATCGGAGTACTCGGCGATATCGGCAGCGCGTAATAATTTGCCCGGTATGTAGTGATTGCCGCTCTTTTCCAGAGTTACCAGGAACGGCAGACTGGTGTAGCGCTTGACGTAGTCGGTGAAGTAGTCGACCTGGCGATCCACGAAGAACTCTTTCAAGACCACATGGTTCATCGCTGCCAGAATTGCCGCATCGGTTCCGGGTTTGAGCTGCACCCATGTGTCGGAGAACTTGGTGACGTCGCTGTAGTTGGGTGAGAAGACGACGATCTTGCCGCCCTTGTACTTGAACTCTGACGCGAAGTGGGCATCCGGCGTACGGGTCATCGGCAGATTGGTGCCCATGTTTATCCAATAGGTGCTCTGGAACCAGTCAGCCGCCTCGTGGACGTCGGTCTGATCGCCAAAGTTCTTCGGCTGGCAGTGGGGATTGTCGTGGTACCACTCGTAGAAGCTGTTCAAGCTGGCACCGAGCATGCTGGTATACCTTGCGCCTCCACACCAACTCACCATGCTCATCGCCGGGATCGGCGAGAAGCCGGCGATTCGGTCCGGGCCGTACTCGCGAATGGTGTATATCTGGCACGCTGCAGTCAGCTCGGTGGCCTCATCCCAGCTCACCCTTCTCCAGCCAGCCTTCCCTCTTGCCTGCTTGTACTCCTTTGAGCGAACCGGGTCTTCTACGATCGCTGCCCATGCCTCAACCGGGTCCTTGCCGGCATTTCTCTCTTCACGGTAAAAGTCGACGAGGCATCCGCGAATGTACGGATACTTCGGGCGTACCGGGCTGTAGACATACCAGGAGCTAGAGATGCCTCGCTGGCAACCACGAGGCTCGTAGTTTGGTGTATTGGAGTTGATTTGGGGCCAATCCGTCTTCTGCAGCTCCCAGGTGATCATCCCGTCCTTTACGAACACTTCCCAGCTGCAGGAGCCCGAGCAGTTGACCCCGTGGCTGGTGCGCACCGATTTGTCGTAGGACCAGCGGTCACGGTAAAAATCCTCCCAGTCCCTTGAGCGGTCCGTCTTTTGAAACCAGCGGGATGTCTTTGTCTTGGCCATCTCAAGTCTCCGATCGCATAACTTTTGATCTCACTATTTATCCGTATGGCTCAGTAGTTGCAGCCGGGGATTCTGCGCTTTAAGCGCCTCTCATTAACTCATGTCAAAGTAGTTGGGCAGCGCACTTATCTTCAGTCTAGGAACGCCGGTTCCATCTCGGTTCCACAAGGCTCCGTAACTACTACTTAGAGCCCTCTTTGTCAGGTTCCGGCTTCGATCTTTCGATATAGCTGTACGGTTTCAACCCGGGGCGAGCAACCCAACTCTTGTTGAAGTATTTCGCAGCATACCTGATACTGCCGCAGAGCATCGTTGCGTCGCCCTCTAGCCACAAGCTGGCGCATTAGCTCCCTGTGTACGTCCTCCAAGGTTCCGTCAGTTCTTAGTGCCCGCCGGTAGCAGCCAATCGCCCCCTCACTGTCCCCTTCTTTCAGCAGCAACGTTGCGGTCTGTCTTAATACAGTGAGGAACGATTCGTGAAAGAATTCTCGCTCCGACGCGCACCAATCGCTGTAGCGCTCATCTTCTAGAAAGTCACCGGTGTATAACGCAGCAGCGGATTGATAAGCAACAAGCGCCGACTTTTTCTCATCCCCGTTCTCCAGCCGTTTTCCCCACTGTGCCAGTGATAGAAACTCCTGGCTATCCAGTCGATGCGGAGACGATATGTCGAATGCATAACCGCCATCGCTCCAGCTGATAAAGCTGCACTGCTCATTTCGCGATAGCTCGGGTTGTAAGACATGCCGTAAATCATGCACTATCACCTTCAACTGCTTGGCCGCCGCCGCGGGTTGATTCGTCGGCCACAGCATCTCGATCAACATCTCACGGTGGACGGGCTTACCGTAGTTCGTCAATAGGATCTTTAGCAGCTTGACTGCTCTTCGCCTCTTGAACTGTGGGGCAGAGATCTGCTGTCCATTGCGGAATACCGTTAACTTGCCGAAGCAGCGGAGGTCGAGAAAAGGCGTGGCGCTGGCCGCCACGGACTTATTGGGCATCTCGCCAGTGCTCGAGGCCTCACCCTCTTCCCTAACGAGCCCATTGGCTATTTCATGCGAATGCTTGTGAAGAATGGTTTGGACTCCATGCAACTCATTGCTGATTAAGTGCGAAGAATCATCGTTAGGGCTATCCGCACGGTCCATCTGCAATATCGACGAGTGCAGGCTGCGCTCTACGACCTCGTTGAGCTCGCCAAGAAGCCGCAAGTCTCGAGCAACCGTTGCCCTTTGCTCAGAGCTGATAGAGGCCTGAGCGTCTGCCACCTCGAGTGCCATTCTCTCTACCATTGCCCCTAGAACACTCATCAACAATCCGGGCAGCACCTCTCGACCGTTGTATCCAAAGGAGACAGCGCCCAGAATTTGGTCATCCACTTTAAGCGGCAAGCAGGCAACCCTTCCAAAACCAGAGGGAGCGGTCTTACACAGTTTTGGGCCGCCCTTCAATTTGGTAGGGGCTACAACCGACTTACTCTGTGCAATCGTCGGACAGCTGCAGCCGCTGCGATCGGTGCGGGAAACTGTGGCACAGGCGTTCTCGTAATTCCCCTTCCAGCACCAGGGATGTAGTGAGCCTGAGTCCGGGTCGCGAAGAAGCACAATTCCTCCTTCAGCACTGGTGAACTCGATGATCGCATTCAAAGCATGGTTCAGTTTCTTCTCGAGGTTCTGTTTGGCGTCGAGTGATGGATCGGCGGGCAGGCTCGATGCCGCATCCTTTGCTTGCAGTTGGAGCAGTTCTACTGTCTCACCGATACGGGATGCAAGTTGGGTAACAAGGGATCTTTGACCGGTGATGGACTCCGGCTTGTGCCGCGAAGCAATGTTGAGACTACCTACGACGCCGTTACGCCCCGGGAGTGGTTCGCAGAGGTAGTATCGGAAGCCGCGCGACTTTACACGGTCCCGCAAGTAGTGGGGCTCATTTTCCAGATCCGTCGTCAAGACCGCCTTTCCACTCTTTGCGACTTGCCCGGGGAACCCATTGCCCAGATCAAAGAAGGTTTTCTGCAGGAAGTCTCTAGCGGCAATCCCGCGATGGGCAGTTAGCCACATTCGGTCACTGACAGATTCCTTTAGAAATAGCTCTGCGCTGTCAGCCTCGCTCTCTTTGAGCAGGCGGTCAAGAACGACCTCGAACTCCGAACCTGGGTCACGTTCTGCAGATGCAAACTGCTCTCCATGTCCAGCAATCTCTGCCAAGCCGTTTATATTGGGAATCTGTGTTCCCTGTTCGGACACAAGTCTAATTCTCGCAGTTTTTTTGCCTTATCGGGCAACAAATTTGCAGATAAGTTCATCAGCGGCGTTAAATTGAAGTGACATCACGCGTTTACCGGGATGTCTTTACGCGACCATCATCTCCCGTTGTTAGCCTATGGATCGTGGTCATTCCTATGAATACAGTAGATCCAACCGTACTTACTGGACGGGCCACCAGTGACTGATTCAACCATGCTCGCCGGGATAGAGCCCACTAGGTCGGGCAAGGTTCGTGACATCTATCAGGTAGACGGCAAGCTTCTACTTGTGGCCTCGGACAGGATATCGGCCTACGATGTGGTCCTCCCGGACCCGATTCCAGACAAGGGAAAGGTCCTGACCGGCCTTTCGGCCTTTTGGTTTTCGCGCACCAGCGAAATAGTTCCCAACCATCTGATAATGACTGCCGCTGACGATTTTCCTCGGGCGCTGCATAGGCATACGGAGACGCTCAAGGGCAGGTCGATGCTCTGTCGCGAGCTGAAGATCTTGCCCGTGGAGTGTGTTGTGCGCGGATATTTGGCTGGATCGGGTTGGCGTGAATACGAGCTTGATGGATCAGTGTGCGGGATCGATCTACCGAAGGGATTGACAGAGTCGGAAGAGCTTCCAGAGCCCATCTTTACACCTGCCACTAAGGCCGAGGCAGGTGAGCACGACGAGAATATCGATGCCGGGCATGCTGCTGAGATTCTTGGATCGGAAGAGCTTTTCGATGAACTGCGAACACTGTCGCTCAAGCTGTACGAGTTCGCAGCGAGCTACACACGCAACCGCGGGATAATTCTCGCTGACTCGAAGTTTGAGTTTGGGCGTGACAGCGGGGGAAATATTGTGCTGGCCGACGAGCTTTTTACACCTGACTCGTCTCGTTTCTGGCCAGCCGATGAGTATGAGCCAGGACGATCGCAGACCGCATTTGACAAGCAGTACGTGCGTGACTGGCTGGACAAAAGCGGTTGGGACCATTCGCCCCCTGCCCCCGAGCTGCCACCCGATGTCATCGAAAACACACGTTCAAGATACGTTCAGGCTTACGAAATTATCACCGGCGATTCATTTGATAGGTGGCTGGAAAGAGAGTGAGGGCGATCTTGTGCGTGTAAGAGTGCTGGTACGGCCGAAGCAGGGAATCCTCGATCCGCAAGGGCAAGCAGTGGAACGTGCGCTTCCGGCGTTGGGCTTCGACGGGGTTGAAGACGTGAGAATAGGGCGGATGATTGAGCTCGAGGTTCCGGATCCGGATAAGGTTGATGAGATGTGCGAGAAACTGCTCGCGAACCCATTGGTGGAGGATTTTGAGGTCGAGACGCTTGAGGATGGTCACTCGGGATGAAGGGGTTTATTAGCTAGTGCCGACGTTTGGCGTAATCCAGTTCCCGGGTTCCTGCGACGAATACGATGCCCTCGACGCTGTAGAGAGAGTGGATGGCGTTCGAGGCAGGCTGCTCTGGCACGGCGACGACGACATTGCAGGGGTCGATGCCGTCATCGTCCCGGGTGGATTCTCATACGGTGACTACCTGCGCGCCGGTGCGATCGCACGCTTTTCTCCCGTGATGGATGCAGTTGCTGAGTTTGCAAGTTCCGGAGGCCCGGTGCTTGGAATATGCAACGGCTTCCAGATTCTCTGCGAGGCGGGCCTTCTGCCCGGTGCGCTGCTTCCAAACACATCTCTCAAGTTCATCTGCCGTGATCTTGAGCTGGCCGTGGAAAACAGAGATACGATCTTTACAAAACGCTGCTCCGAGGATGAGCAGCTTTCGATACCGATCAAACATGCAAGTGGTCGTTACTTTGCACCGGCCGACACACTCAAGGAGATCGAAGAGAAAGGCCAGATAGTCGTGAGATACGTTGCAGGCCAGAACCCAAACGATTCACTGGCGGATATCGCAGGTGTTGTAAACGAAGTAGGAAACGTATTCGGTTTGATGCCCCACCCTGAGCACGCAACAGATCCGGACATCGGTTCGACAGACGGTCTGAAGATCTTCGAATCGATGGCCGAGGCGGTGTAGATGAACCTCGCTGCAACAGACGGAGTCGCTCCGCACATAGCGCTGGGACTGACCGATTCGGAGTATGAAAAAATCTGCTCTCTGCTGGGCAGAGACCCGAACGAACTCGAGCTTGCGGTCTTTTCTTTGATGTGGTCCGAGCACTGTGCCTATAAGCACTCAAAAAAACTGCTCGAACAACTTCCCACAAGTGGGGAAAAAGTGGTTATGGGCCCGGGAGAGAACGCCGGAGTCGTCGATGTCGGAGACGGGCAGGTTGTAGCGTTCAAGGTTGAAAGCCACAACCATCCATCGGCGATTGAGCCCTTCCAGGGTGCAGCGACCGGTGTTGGTGGAATCCTGCGTGACATCTTCGCAGTCGGGGCAAAGCCGATCGCCGTACTCGACTCGCTTCGATTTGGCGATGAGCGAACTGAGCGGACACAGTATCTACTCGAAGGAGTTGTCTCTGGAATCGGTCACTACGGAAACTCACACGGTACGCCAACTGTCGCCGGTGAGATCTACTTCGAACCGTCTTACGAGCAGAACTGTCTGGTAAATGCGATGTGCGTTGGCTTGGCCGACAGCGAGTCCCTTATCAGATCGGCCGCAGCGGGCCCGGGAAACCTGGTCATTTTGTTGGGCGCAACAACAGGAAGAGACGGAATCGGCGGCGCCAGCGTTCTTGCCTCGGCGGAGCTCGACGAAGACGAGGACAAGAGGCCCAGTGTGCAGGTCGGCGACCCTTTTGAGGAGAAAAAGCTGATGCTCTGCTGCCTCGATCTGCTCAAAAAAAATCTACTGGTTTCGTTGCAAGATCTAGGAGCCGCGGGGCTGACATCCTCATCGAGCGAGATGGCGTCAAAGGGCGATGTCGGCATTGAGCTTGATCTAAGCAAGATCCCACTGCGCGAGGAGGGCATGGAGCCGTTCGAGATCATGATCTCTGAATCACAAGAGCGAATGCTCTGTGTTATCGAGCCTGAAAAACTTGGAAGCGTACTCGACGTCTGCCGTCATTGGGAAACGAGGGCGACGGAGATCGGGAAGGTGACAGACAAATCAACGCTGCACGTCTTTTTCGGCGAAGAAGAGGTCGGGGAGATGCCGGTCTCGGCACTTGTTGACGACTGTCCCCTATACGAGCTTCAGTCGAGTGAGCCTGCCGAGCCGTTGCAGTTTTACAGACAACCAGACCCGGTGTTAAGTGGAGACGAGTCCCCGACAGAATCCCTTACCGCGCTGTTAGGTTCGGCAAACATCGCTGATCGGAGTGAAGTATTTGAGCAGTACGACTCGATCGTGCAAGGTAGAACTGTACTAAGCCCTGGACAGGCAGATGCAGCTGTTTTAAAACTTGACGATGAGGGAAAGTCGCTGGCTATGTCGATCGACTGTAACGGCCGAAGAGTGGCCAGCGATCCTTACCGCGGCACGATAGAGGCGGTGCTCGAATGTGCCGCAAATCTTGCGTGTGTCGGCGCAGAACCACTCGGGCTCACCAACTGTCTCAACTTTGGCAACCCCGAAAAAGCACATATAGCCTGGCAGCTAGAGCGCTCGGTCACCGGTATGGCTGCAGCTTGCAGGGCACTTCAGGTACCGGTCGTCGGAGGAAACGTCTCTCTATATAACGAGGGGCCGGAGGGCCCCATATACCCAACACCGGTCATCGGTATGGTGGGGGAGATTCCGGCAGGGTCGATGAGGGCGACTGCAGGGTTTGCGCATGCGGGGGACTGGGTCGCATTGATCGGGCCGTTTGCTCCTTCTTTAGTGGCGTCAGAGCTCGACCGGCTACGTGGTCGGGTCGAGGCCGGTCTTCCCGACATCGACATCGCCGCCCAGGCGTATGCACTAAAGCTCGTAAGAGAGGCGGCCCGGTCAGGACTGATCAACTGTGCACACGATGTGTCAGACGGCGGGCTGGCGGTGTGCGTGGCCGAGTGTGCAATTGCGAGTGGAATCGGCTGTGAGCTAGATTTCAAACCACTCTTGCAGCGTGAGCAGTTGGATTCGGAAGAGGCATTGTTCGGTGAGGCGGCAGGCGGCATCGTGGTCTCGGGTGAACGCGATAACTTACTTAAACTGAGCACTAAGGCAGCCGGCATAGGCTTTCTGGCGCTGGGTACGGTAGGCGGCGATAAGATCGATATCTCGTGCGATGCTGCTACGATTGGTCTGTCCGTGAAGGATGCAAAGGGCGTCTTTCGTAACGCTATCTCGGACCTATTGAAGTGAAGCGCATGCCAAAGCCGGATGCTTCAGGCGCGTGGGGTTGCGCCAGCATCGACGAACTTAGACTCAGGGAAGGTCCCGCCGATGAGTGTGGGGTTTTTGGCGTATATTCACCCGAGCACGACGTCTCGCGACTGGCCTACTTCGCCCTTTACTCCCTGCAGCACCGGGGACAGGAATCTGCCGGCATAGCGACATCCGAGGCAGGGCGGATAACGACCCTGCGCGATCTGGGGCTTGTGTCACAGGTCTTCAATGAGGAGAGCCTCACAGCCTTGACGGGGGACATGGCTCTGGGCCATGTCCGTTACTCCACAACCGGCGAGAATGCATGGGAGAACGCACAGCCTGTTTATAGAAGGGAAAACCACGCTGTAGCACTGGCCCACAACGGCAACTTGATCAACTCGGTCGATCTCTTCCAGGAGCTTGCAGATAACGACATAGAGCTCGATTCGACCTCCGACACTGAGATAATCGCAACGATGATCTCGGCAAACGATGCCGATAAACTGGAGGACGCTGTCGCTGAGGTCATGCCGAAGCTACAGGGTGCATATTCCGCGGTAGTGATGAACGAGCGCTGCGTGATAGCAATTCGCGATCCGCTCGGTCTCAGGCCCATGTGTATCGGTCAACTCGACGACCGCTACGTCATTGCATCCGAATCTTGTGCGTTAGACATTATCGGTGCGAAGTATTTGCGAGAGGTGGCTCCCGGCGAGATGGTCACGCTTGACGAGCGAGGCATGCAGTCTCGGCAGGTCGTTAAATCCGATAGGCGTGCACTGTGCATATTCGAGCTCATCTACTTCTCGCGACCGGATTCCCTGCTTGGCGGACGGGCGGTGCAGACGGTCAGGGGGAAAATGGGCGAAATCCTTGCAGGCGAGGCCCCCGTGGATGCCGACCTCGTTATCTCCGTTCCGGACTCCGGCAATCCCGCAGCAGCTGGTTACTCGCGCGAAAGTGGAATCCCTATGGATGATGGCCTGATCAAGAACCGCTACGTTGCCCGAACGTTCATCCAACCGGGCCAGGATTTGAGGCGCCGCGGGCTGAAGATGAAGTTCAACCCCGTGCAACAGGTGGTGGCCGGAAAGCGTCTAGTCGTCGTCGATGACTCTATAGTGCGCGGCAACACCACCAGGGAGATAGTTCGGATGCTGAAAAAGGCCGGCGCGAAAGAGGTTCATTTGAGAATCTCTTCGCCACCGATTCGGTATCCCTGTCATTACGGAATCGATATGTCAACCAGCGAGGAGATGATTGCGCACAACCGCAGCATTGAGGAAGTCGCATCTGAGCTGGGGGCGGACTCACTCGCCTATCTATCAATGGAGAGCGTATACCAGGCTGTGGGTTCCAACGGAGAATCTCATTGTGACGCCTGTTTCACTGCCAATTATCCACTGGCCGACACTGAGAAAAGGGCGAAAGGAAAGTCCGCCCTTGAAAAGCTCACAGCCTCAAGCTGACCTTATGTTCAAGGTCGGTGTCCTTGCATCAGGAAGTGGCACCAATCTTCAGGCGATCCTGGATACCGTTCATGGCCACGACGACGTGCAAGTAGTCGGGGTGCTCTCCAACAATCCCAACGCACGAGCGCTTCAAAGGGCAAACGAGTCTGGCGTCGAGGGCGTTGCTTTCCCGAAGGAGGGTTATGCAGACCGCATTGAACGAGACAAAGCCATGGCTGACTGGCTAAAAGGAAGGAAGGTCGATCTGGTGGTTTTAGCGGGCTACATGGAGTTGGTCTCCGCTGAATTTCTTAAACGTTTCTCCGGTGCAGTAATAAACGTTCACCCAGCACTGCTGCCAGCTTTTCCTGGCCTGAACGCGATAGAAAAGCAGTTGGAGTACGGGGTTAAGGTATCGGGAGTCACGATCCACCTTGTAGATGAAGGAATTGACACCGGGCCGATTATCCTTCAGGAGGCATTTCCGGCTACCGACAGCCGTGATGTGGAAGAGACTTTGCAGGCCGCGCACATGGTCGAGCACAGGCTTCTACCCGAGGCTATTCGACTTTTTGCACGCGGAGCCATTAGCATCGATGACACCAATCCACGGATAGTGCATATTGGAGAAGATGGCTGAAGGAATCGAGATGCAGTCGGCAACGAGCCTAAAAGTAAAGAGGGCACTGCTTTCAGTGACCGACAAGCGTGGTATCGCCGAGTTCGCGAAGGGACTGGGTGAGCTTGAGGTCGAGATACTTTCCACAGGCGGCACATCCGCTGAGGTTGAGAAGGCCGGGGTGAGAGTCAGACAGGTTGAGGATTACACGGGATTCCCTGAGATTCTTGACGGACGAGTGAAGACCCTGCATCCCCGGATATTTGCGGGCCTGCTGGCAGTCCGCTCAGACGATGCTCACGTAAGGACTCTCGAAGAGCATGAGATCGAGCCGATCGATCTGGTCTGCGTAAATCTGTACAAGTTCGCCGAAGCGGCGTTTGAGGAGGGAGTCGCCGAGGACGAGATACTCAACCAGATAGATATCGGCGGGCCAACTCTAATTAGAGCGGCGGCGAAGAACTACCCGAACATCGCCGTTGTGGTGACACCAGAAAGCTACGACGCTGTGTTGGAGGAGTTGCGTGATAGCGACGGCGAGCTGTCGTTGCCGACCCGCGAAGCACTGGCGGCCGAAGCTTTTGCACTGACCGCTGGATACGATGCTGCGATCTCCACCTGGTTCTCGGAGAGAGACGATGAGTTTCCGCAGATATTCGTGCGAGCATATGACAAGGTACTCGATCTCTCATACGGAGAAAATCCACATCAGCGAGGAACTTTCTACGCCGACTCGGCGTCACGCACCCATCTGCTATCACACGTTGCAAAGCTTCACGGAAAATCCCTCTCGTACAACAACCTTCTGGACTTGAACTCATCCCGTGTCTTAAGCGAGGAGTTCGATCGCCCGGCAGCGGTGATCATCAAACACAACAATCCCTGCGGCTGTGCCATCGCCGACGACATCGAGACGGCATATGAGAAGGCGTTTGCCAGTGATCCAACCAGCGCATTTGGGAGCGTTATCTGCCTTAATCGCCCGGTTGAAGAATCGCTTGCCGAGAAACTGCATGAGAACTTCGTCGAGCTTGTGTTTGCTCCGGAGTACGAAGAAAAGGCACTGGAGTTGCTGATGCAAAAACCCAATGTACGCATCCTGCGTGATGATGAGCGTCGCGAGCGTATGCACGCTGACAAGCGAGATCTGCGCCGAGTTATGGGTGGTCTGTTGGTTCAGGATCCGGATATAGGCACGCCCGACCGGGAGGATATGGAGGTAGCGACCAAACGAGAGCCGACAGAAGACGAGTGGAACGACATGATCTTTGCTTGGTGTGTCTGCAAGCACGTCAAGTCGAATGCAATCGTATTCGCCAAGGATGGGGCAACGCTTGGGATTGGCGCCGGGCAGATGAGCAGGGTCGATTCGGTTGGGATAGCCGTGAAGAAGAGCGAGCAATCCCTCACAGGAACTGCCGTTGCCTCCGATGCATTCTTTCCCTTCTCCGATGCAGTTGAAGAGGCGATCAAGGCAGGTGCGAAAGCTGTGATTCAGCCGGGAGGCTCGGTACGCGATCAGACGGTCATAGATGTCTGCGACAAGCAGGGCGTGGCGATGGTATTCACCCACCACCGTCACTTCAGGCACTGATATTTTTCTAAACACATGGCGATCCCGTGAAGGGAGGGTTTGGAGTGCCTAACGCTTTGATGCTGCTTCACGTCACGTAGCATTATGCTGAAGACTGAGGGTCCTTAGCTCAGTTGGTAGAGCACCGGCCTTTTAAGCCGGGTGTCCGGGGTTCGATCCCCCGAGGACCCATTGCCGATCGTCGTCCACCACCTTATCCTGAGTAAACTCAGCCCTTTACAACGCCGATCGGCTTGAGCTGCGCGACCTTTCTTGCGATCTCAGCGCGGTCGACGATGTTGACAACGCTTTCAACATCCTTGTAGGCGAAAGGTGCTTCTTCAGCCAGCCCCCGGTTGCTTGGGCAGCGGATGACAATGCCTTGATCGGCAAGCTGACGCCGTAGCTCATTGCCCTGGATCTGCTTGCGCGCCTTGGTGCGGCTCATCAGCCTGCCGGCGCCGTGGCAGGTGGTGCCGAAGGAGACCTCCATCGAGCGGTCGTTGCCCGCCAGCACGAAGGAACTCGTGCCCATGCTGCCGGGGATGAAGACTGGCTGGCCAACCCCTTGGTAGTCAGTTGGTATCTCCGGTGACGAGGGGCCGAACGCACGCGTTGCTCCCTTGCGGTGAACGCACAGTTCGCGCCCCCGGTGCTCTTCGATCTTGGCGACGTTGTGGCAGACGTCGTAGACCTGTCGTGTGCCTGCCGCCGCTTGCTTGCCAAGGATCGATTCGAGTGATCTGCGGACTGCGTGGGCGATCGCGTGCCGGTTCGCCCAAGCGAAGTTTGCTGCTGCGGCCATCGCGCCTAGATAGTCATGCCCCTCCTCGGTTGAAAGTGGCGCGCAGGCAAGCTCGCGGTCCGGCAGCTCAAAGTTATAGCTTGTAACTCTTGAGTCCATCAGCTTCACGTAGTCGGTACAGACCTGGTGGCCAAGCCCGCGAGAGCCGGAATGGATGAGGATCGTTAACTGGCCCTCGTGCAGGCCGAACGCATCGGCGGCTTCGGCATCGATCACCTTCATGACCCTCTGCAACTCGATAAAGTGGTTGCCCGAGCCGATGGTCCCAAGCTGTTTGTGGCCTCTCTGCTTTGCCCTGGCTGACACCTTGTCCGGATCTGCCGAGTCGAGGCACCCCTCTGATTCTGTGTGTACCACGTCCTCTGCATTACCGATTCCGTGTTCTTCGACCAGCGCCCTGCTTCCCCGGCTAAGGACACCGTTGAGCTGATCGATGCTCAAATGGATGACGCCTTTTTTGCCCGGCCCCGGTGGCGCTGCCCGTGAAAGCTCGTGAACCAGTGGTTCCAATCGCTTGCCCAGTTCATCGGCTGCCAGATCGCAGGCGAGCAGCCGCACTCCGCAGTTGATGTCGTAGCCAACGCCTCCTGGCGAGATCACACCGTCGGGTGTCTCGGTTGCGGCGATGCCGCCCACGGGGAATCCATATCCCTGATGGATATCGGGCATCGCGAGCGCGCACTCGACTATTCCGGGCAAGGTGGCGACGTTCTGCAACTGCTCAAGTGAGCGGTCCGAAGTGATCAGTTCTAGCAACTCTTGGTCGGCATATATGCGTGCGGGCACACGCATATCGGAACGTGCCTCCTTGGGTATTTCATATAGATTCTCATCAATCTGTTTTAGATCGTCCCTCATACGTCGAGCACCACTCTTGCGTACCAGTCGTCGTTTTTCCGCTCAACCTTGAGCCGATGGTATGTTGCTGCCTTGACCTGCGACTGGGCCATGTCCGACACCCAACCGCTGAGCGTGCAGGCCAGTGCCCCACCTTCATGGGTGATAACAGATGCCACATCGCAGGCGAAGTGATCGCTGTCGGCAAGGTAGACGATCTCATTTAAGAGCTCTACAAGGAGTGCCCCATCGTCCGTTGCCGTGATCTCAATATCGCGTTGCTCGGGTCCTGGAGGATTCCCTCCAAAGGCATCCTCCGGCAGCATCTCTTTCGATACCGCGACGGCGGCCTCTTCGTAGAGCCCGGCTAGGGTCGAAGCAGATAGCTCCAACTCCATTTCGCCCGTATGTTCCGTGAGCTTGTAAGACATTGCCCTTACAATCATTACCGCATATGCCCCGGTCGTCTAGCCCGGTCTAGGACGCCGGCCTTTCACGCCGGTAACACGGGTTCGAATCCCGTCCGGGGTACTACAAGATTCCTCGCCTCGGAAGGGGGCTAAACGCCCCTAGATGGGCTTGAGCACAACGACTGGGATCTTGCGGTCTGTGCGGTTCTGATACTCGTCGTAGCCGGGATAGATCTCGGTCGCCTTTTTCCAAAGCTTCTTTCTCTGCTCAGCACCGGCCTTACGGGCCTTCACGGCCAACTGGCTCGAACCGATCTGCAGTATCGCCTGGGGATTGGACTTCAAGTTCAGCCACCACGACGGATCGCCCTTCGACCCGCCGTTGGAGGCTATGACCGCATAGCTTCCGTTCTCCTCCACGTACACCAGCGGAGTTGTGCGCGTTTTCCCCGATCGCCTGCCCGTTGTTGTCAGCAGTAGCATCGGTAATCCTGCAACGTTGCTGCCGATGCGACCGTTACTGGCGCGATAAAGGAAGATGTGGGTATCGGCAAGCAGCTTCGCCACTGGCATAAGCTGACTTGGCAATTTTGGAGCAGTTGGCATCCTCATGGAAGTGAATCTTATCGGCTGCGGCCCGCTACCGAGAGGTGCTGTACGTAATCCGATCGAACAGTGCGAGTCTCAGAAGAGAATAGGGCGGGGTAGACTCTTGATCTGACCGGGCGGTTAGCTCAGTTGGGAGAGCACCTGCCTTACAAGCAGGGGGTCACTGGTTCGAGCCCAGTACCGCCCATTACTCGGTAACGATTCGCAGGCCCAGGAAAAACGACGCAAAGCTGCTCGCAACGCGGCTTTGCTACTACGCAAGACAGCGCAAAGCGGCGCAGTTAATTTGCAGGGCTTTTGCGGAGTGTCCTTCACGGACACTCCGCCATCACACAACTGTGTGATGGCTCCGTCTTGCCTAGCCCCTGCGGGGCGGCAAGGAAAACGCCTTGCGTTGCATGCCAAAAAGCATGCGTTTAGACTTGCGTCCGTTTGGGGGGGTGAAATGGGCTTGCTGGGACCTTAAACATGTATGAAGGTCTACTTGATGTGGATTGTGGGTGAGCTGTTAATCGCAGGGTCGTTAGAAGAGCTTGAGGCAACTTCGCTTTTAAAAGAGACTAGTTCAGAGTTGGAGCGCGAGCAGATTCTCAAGAGATTCTGCAACAACCTACAGCTTTGGATTGAGAAATTACGCGCTGGCAACAGCAGCGAGCTGTTAGAAAACTACCGCCAACGGGATGCACTGATAGGTCGTGAGGTTAGATGGGTTAAGGATGGTAACCACAAAGGAGTTGCCAGGGGAGTCAGCAGTGAGGGCAACTTAATAGTAGAGAGCAAAGACGG
>SDBV01006159.1_pt1 | contig 16697 bp, 11 predicted proteins | sample 2277081 | NCBI WGS metagenome assembly SDBV01 (sample SAMN10402039, study PRJNA504765) | marine sediment metagenome | isolation source: marine sediment core GS10_PC15, 223 cmbsf | place: Arctic Ocean: Southern Knipovich Ridge | collected 2010 | reverse complement strand
CACAAGCTTACCCGTGGCCTCTCGCATGTTTGCTTGGGCAAAGGCCTGTGGATGATGATTATCCGGACTCCCTGACATCCCGGAATCGCGGTATCCCAAGAAATACACTGCCTTCACCCCTAGTACCTTTGACGCTCTCTCCAACTCAAGCGTCCTGATATCCTCTATTTTCAGATCTGGAGAGGAAGGAGTAAATTCTGGATTCAATATTTCACCAACTTCCCCTCTCGTACCATATACGAGAACGGTTCTTACGCCTTCCGCAGAATATTTTGCCAATATCCCCCCAGTCCCGATAGATTCATCATCCGGGTGGGCGTGAACTGCCATCAAACATAGCTCGGTATGTATCTTATTCATAGCATTCTGTGGTCTCAAGAAAATGGAATGGGTGGATGTTCTTATTGAAGCTCATTTTTCCGAGAAAGCGCAGAAAATTGGCCCCATTCCATATGGGGGTGCTCCTATGGGTACGATGCAAGCGCCACGGTATACAACCATCGAAAAACTTAGGATTGCGAATAAACTAACTGATCCTTTCTGATCAGCGAACAATCTATCAATGTGATAAACGGTAAATAAGAAGATTCCCAAGTATCACCAAACTACAACTAGCTTTATTTATCTGCCCGCCTCGGAATTCTATCTTTCGTATCCACAGCACCGTTGAGATCTAGTAAGGAGTTGATGGAAATCATATGAATATTATTCTTGGTTGGCTCCCTATGTTTTACGGCTTCCCAAGCTATTGAACCTGGGCCATTAAATACTTCTGTAAACGTACCATCAGAATGAATCTTAATTCCAAGATAATACTCGGGGATATGATCGCAAGGGAAAGATAAGTTCTTTTGCATTGTGGCTTTTATTTGTACACGCTTTCCATCTGTTGTTTCCGCGTCATAATGTTTCCTAATATCTTCATACAACTGAACATCATAAGCTGCCTCACAAATGACTTCGCCTAAGTCGCCAACGAGCCTGCCATCAAGAGTAAAACGTTTTGAAGGATGTATTTCTCGTAATTGAAATACGATTCTAAGTAATTGTTCAATAGCTTCTTGGATTGTTGTACCCATTTTATTAACATTCTCGACATAAACAAGACCAACATTCTGAATACGTTGATTTTAGCGTTTCCAGAGTAAATTGGCAAGTACAAAGCCTAAAAACGTTCCTTTTTAGGCCGTGGTGGTCATGCCTAGCGTGTAGGCGTGCCTTGTTCAGGCGTGAGATTGAGCGGACCTTTTTATTGCAGCTTCTCTATTCTTTATGCCATATCCCCTGTCGGAGCATCCAATTACGAGCTATATCGTAGTGGTATTTGCTGTAAATTTCAGTAGAAGCATATTTCATTGAGTTAATATTCCAAAAATGAACCTCATCAGGTGCGAGTACCTTACTATAAATCGTTGCTTCTTTTCTATATACGAGCACCAGACAATATTTTGGATGTATGGGAATAACGGCCATCGCGTCTTGATTCCCCCACCCTGCACCTAAGGGACTTCCTGAGTTTAAACTGTAAAGAATCAAAGGTGTGTCCGTGGTAATAAAAAACAATGCTCCTGGTGCCTCCAATACATGTAAAGACATCTTCTGAATATAGGATGCAACATCTTTGATGTTGGAGTATAGGCCCTCTGCAATTCTGATGTGACCATCTGGTGCATCCCGCTCTTCCACTGCTTGGTGCATTTCTTCTAGTGAATATCCTCTTTCTTCATCAATAGTTGGTCCCATTGGCAGGGGAAATTCTCTTCCTTCTGCCTTAGCTTCTTCATACGATGCTTTCATTCTTTCAACCATATCAGAAGCTTGATTCGTCAGTTGACGGAAGCTCTCCCGTAATGACTCGTGATAGAAAGGATTCCTTAATTGCATATTAGCAAAGAAATACGAGAGATTAATCCAGTCACTTCGGTTGATCGTAGTGACATCCAGCATTAACCTCTTAATTATCGGGGCCGCTTCCTTCTCAATTACACTGTTTAATCCATCCAATGGCAAAATTGAATCATCGCCTGGTCTCCCATAATAATTGGATCGGACAGATACATTTCCTGGCTTCTTGGTAAACCTTGGATGCTGCGCCCCTTTTCGATACACGAAACCTGGGGAAAATTCCTTCAAATAGAATTGAGGCACAACGTGCTGCCTTTTATTTTTCATCGTGCCTGAATGCTAGCATAACTAATTACTGTAGACAATTCAGTAATCATACTTCTGATAAGCATTATAGGTAAGCCTCTGATATTGACAAAAAGGTCCGCTCAATCCCATGCCTGAACACTAGGCGTGAAACCATGGAGCAATAAAGGAACCCTTTTTGTTGAGTTGACACCCTAACTTAGGTTAATGGTGTCAATTACGCAATCCTGCTTGCATGATCACAATAACGCACAACTTCTGCCTTTTAGTGTCACGGTAAAGACGTAGTGGGTGTCTCACCCGGGCAACAGTTTGAGTCTGTCTTATTTCTCATAATCTCGTTGGTGTTCCAAAGAAGATTCGTAGTCAAGTCAGAGGACTTCAATGAAGATTGGCCACGTCATATTGTGATTATCGAAGCTAGTTGGCAAAAATTCATGGACTCAGCGTCCCTTCGTGAACGAACGGGGGAAACACGAGAAGACGACCCCGCAAGACCACCTCATCTAGCCGGAAGCATGGGCCTGTCCCATGTAGGAAATAAGACACAAGACGGCAAAGCGAGGCCGACAGAGAAAGACAGTAAATCCAGACCAGACAGACAGGCTCAAACCAGACAGACAGCAAATCCAGACAGGCCTAAAACAGACAAAAACAGACAGTTCCCGTCTTTCTTGGGGCGTGACATGTGGAGACATTATCTCACCTGTGAGTCTGGGCAAGCAACCTCGGCATCAGTCAGGCAAAATCGTTCGTTTATTTACTCCGTTTATTTTTTCTTGTCAATTAGGTACCAAATGTTCACCTTTTCTTTTACCCCTATTTGTATTGACAAATATTCACTTGTACGTTAGACTTTAGCCCCTACATATTACGTTTCCTTAACCACCTTCTACCTTCCTCAGATTGTTGGAGGTGAAAAAGATGAAACAAAGTGCACTGGAAGTCGCTGCCGGCGATTGATGGTGCCTTTTTTTATTCAGAAGTAATTGAAATAAACAGCAAGGATGGCTTTACGATGAAAATTGGCGCATTGCTGATAAAGTCAAATGATTAGGCGAGATATGTCTTTAGTGATTTCTATAGTTTAGTGCTGACCGGTGGAAGTGGAATGTAATTCTGGCAAAATACCGGGTACGGCTTTAACTGTATCGCTATTTTACCGAGGTAATATATGAAAGTCGCAATATGTCAGGTTGGGGTAGACTCAAGAAGTGCCGGCATGGACCAGGTGAAGACACTGGGTGCTTGGTGGGTTCAGTTTGGTGATAAAGCTCTACTCTATTCTGCCAGACACAAGTGGGCAGATATTCTTGATAATGCAAAGAGAGTTGGCCTTACTATTGAAGAATATCCAGATAATATGAGAAAAGAAGATATGCAGCTGGTAATACAAAAGGGGCGGCTTTTTCAGAAAGAGTATCCGGACATTCCGGTCTTATTGGATAAAGGACGTTACTTAGTGGTGAAGTTGTCACCTGCAGAAGTAAAACAAATAGGGATCAGAAATGAACCTTGTTATACGATACAACCCCTGAAGGAAAATACCATAATATTCAATGTGAGAAGTGATCTTGAAAAACGAACAACCACTATTGCCTGGATACAGGACCTCGTAAACCAGGTTACACAACCCGGTTTTGAAACGACACTTCAACAACTGGTTTCGTATTCAACCCGTTACTCAACAAGTGATTACTATACTCAAGCCGCGAACTGGTGTTGCGGGCAATTAGAGACTATGGGGTATGACGCAACGGTTGAGAATATATCTGTAAACGGAGGAAATAGTTACAACCTTGTTGCCGATAAATCAGGTAACGGTTCTGGTTCTAAAGGACTGGTGCTGGTAGTTGCCCATTTGGACTCAATAAATAGTAGTGGAAGCGCCACTTCAAGCGCTCCCGGAGCAGATGACAACGCCAGTGGAGCGGCCGGTTTGTTAACAATTGCTGAAATTCTGAAAAATCACCCTGCCGTACACGACCTTCGCTTCGTACTTTTTGGTGGTGAGGAGCAAGGCCTCTACGGCAGCACTCAATACGTTGATGATTTATCCGCGTCTGAACGCTCTAGGATTAGGGCAATTGTAAACATGGATATGGTTGGCTCACTTAATACCCCCGGACCCACCGTCCTGCTTGAGGGCGCAACTGTTTCAGAATCTGTTATTGACGGGTTATCAGATATGGCCTCTTTGTACACTTCTCTTGTCGTACAAACTTCCCTGTATCCTTATGCAAGTGACCATGTCCCGTTTATTAATGCAGGGCTCGCGGCCGTGCTTACGATCGAAGGCGCAGATGGCGCTAACAGTCAGATTCATTCGGCATCAGATACCATTGACCATATTAATTACGACCTGGCTCTTGAAATTCTTCGGATGAATATTAGCTATATCGGATCAGTTTTAGAAAAATATGGAGGAATTATCATGGGAGAATATGAATTGACTGAGGGATTACAACTGAGTATTAAGGAATATTTTGAGAAAATAAATTTCGCAGACAGCGTATTATGGAGATATCGGCGCTTAAGCGGGCGATATAAGTTTAACCGCGGATTGAAGCTAATTGCCGTCAAAAGCTACGAATATGCACTCGCCCCTATAAAAACACCAATTTATACCGTCGAAGACACTGCTCGTATCAGCAATATTAATTCATGGATGGGAATCTACGCGCTTCGCTTTACCTTACACATTGATATAGACGGGGTTGATCCGCTTAATGTTGTTAGCGGTACGGTGACGCGATGGTTACCGGGTTCCGCACCACATTTTATTGGACAGGTTACATCAAACACGTACTCAGGTGGAGTTCGTAAACTGGTAGTAGAAAATTTCAGTTTCAACTGGCCCAGCAGCTCTGACGTTATAGATAAACTGGAAATTGACATTACCGGTGGGGGATGGGCATCCACCGAGCCGGTGGCGGCTGTTACGTTTATTGATACAACCAGGAATCATACCCACGGGCCATATTCAACACCGCAAGAATCAATATATTTCCGTGACGTTGAGGTTGAGATAGACACCGAGGACAACGCTGTGGCTGTCGAACCATATGATACTCACACCCATCCGGACCACCCGGATGACCTTCCCCAGGAAGATCTCACCATAGAGAGGGTATTTGAAAAAGCAGGATTAAAAGTTACCCGAGCGTCAGGATCTAACGTCATTAATACGACAGTTGCCGGAGGCGATAATAGATGGAATTACCAGGAACTACATGATGCTATGGAAGACCACTGGAGCGCTTATGTTAATACTCCCCAGTGGAAAATGTGGATCTTTTTAGCGGAGTTAGCTACCAGTGATGGCTTGGGTGGTGTCATGTTTGACGGTAACATAGATGAACCGGGTGGAGTTGACCGTCAGGGTACCGCAATTTTTACCAAATCCCCCTGGTTTCATACCACTACCGGTGGATATATCGTAGATAATCCGCCTGAACCTGAGGCAGTACAGAGAGAGCTATTCTTTAATTATGTCCATGAGACCGGTCATGCGTTTAATCTGGCCCACTCCTTCCAAAAGCACCTTGATGCTGCCTGGGCACCACCGAGTTGGATGCCTCTTGTCACTAATGACCAGGCTCTTTCATGGATGAATTACCCTGAATCTGCCACTCAAAGCGCCACTGGCTCCACAGACAATAATGCCACATGGTTCTATGACCGGTTCTATTTTAAATTTATTGATGATGAGCTTCTGTTCCTTAGACATGCCCCTGAACAATATGTACGAATGGGTGATGAAGACTGGTTCATGAACCACGGTCGCGTTTCTAAAAGTAGCCTTGACCACCGCCTTGAACTCGTAGTCCGAAACCGCAAACAGATTGTAGACCTAGGCGAATCTGTGTTTTTAGAGTTGCGTTTACGTAATATAAGCAAAAAGCCGGTTATGGTTGAGAATAACCTCGATATTAGTGACGGGCTTGTTGAGATAGCCATAACCAATACACGTGGTGAGCGCCGGCCATTTATTCCATTTATTCGAACCCGTTGTCAGACACAGCAGACCCTGCTTATGCCTGGACAGTCTCTGTATCAACAAGTGAATGTCACGATGGGCAAATATGGCTTTCCTTTTAAAGAGCCGGGCCGCTATCGGGTAGAGGCAAGTTACAAAAACACACATGGGGGCACGGCGGCGGCAATCATGCAATTCTGGGTACGGCCGCCGGACAATTATGATGATATGCCGGTCATCAGCGAACTTTTTAATGCCCGTATCGGTCGTGTGCTCTATGTAGGTGGGAGCCGTCTGCTGGAAGATGTAAATGAAAAGTTAGAATGGATCTGTGATCATCTGGATAATGCGAATCCGGTAAGAAATCACCTAATCGCGGTTAGGGGCATCCCTTTAGTAAATAATTTCAAGATTATCAGGGCGGACTCCAATAAAGTACGTTTATTGGATGAAGAGCCAGATAAGGCAGAGGGTTTACTTTCTCCATTAATGGATAATGTTGAGGGAGCAGCGGATTCGCTGGGGCATATTACCTACAAAAATGTTGTTGATATATATACAAAGGCGGCACTGAATATCAACAGAAAAGCCCAAGCACTGAAGGCTCAGGAGAATTTATTAGACGTGTTTAAAAAACGCCATGTTGTAGGAAATGTAATTGAGTCCATAGAAAATAATGTAAAAGAATTGAAGTAGGCGTGAAGATGCCCCAAGCAGGCACGATATTTGAAGGGAGTGGGGTTAGAACGCCGCTTTCAGTATCGTCTTCTGTTTCAGCGCCCTTTCCGACGACTGCTACATCTTCAGCTCACGGAACTTCTTGATGGCTGAGTTGTTGCGGCTAGCTCCATGCCCGATACCGTGCCATCAATTCTTTAGTCTTCTGATTAACTTCCTTTTATACAGCTAGTTGTTCGTTAAACGAAAGTGCAGTTCATAATGTTGGGTCAGGTAAACCGAAGTTTATCAGTCGCTCTATTTATAGTATAAACGGTCTGCGACATAGACTGCACTACTTTTGAAACGGCGATAGTGGCCTTAACCGTAATAGAAGCATATCTAGTTTCCGAAAGCTCTATTTTCCATCCAGCATCCTTTAATATGCGTTTTGTAGCTTCCATCGCTGGAATAATGAATTTGCCAAGAGGGCCGCGTCCGCTTACTCCTGGTATTCCCCATTGCAGCAGAATACGAATAACTCGATGAGATTCATCACTTTGCAGCTCAAGCGTAATACCGGATGGTTTTTCCACAACAGCTGCGAGCCTATCATCATCCCAAATATACTCGCTTAGAAACTCACAGCGTGCTGCTAGCTCTTCGGCTACTAACTCTGAAGACTCAACTGATTCTGGGGTCTGAAATGCATCAATCATGCGTCGTAATTCCCCTTGAATTTGTGGCATATCCCATCGATCTTTTTGATGGTTTCTAGTCGCTGTTGTAATTAATCTGGCAAACCTTGCGGGAATTGAATACCATCCGCATTGTGGTACACGTCCTGTTGCAGCTGTGACTGTATCTTTCCAGTTCTGATGAAGATGCTCCTGTGGCACTGGATGACGAGCGCTGCACATATGATAAAGAATCATGCCCAAACCAAATGAGTCTACAGCCGTGTGTCGAGTAGAAACAGATTGAGTAGCCTGAATTTGCTCAGGAGCTAAGTAGCCCAATAAAGTTGATCCAAAAATAACCGATTTCTCAAGTGAACCACGGTGCCAAGATAGGTCAAAATCAAGAACAACTACCTGCCAGTCATCTGGAGACGAGTAGAATTCTTTCAACATTATGTTAGAGGGACGCAAGTCTCGATGCAGAACTCTTTCTGGAAGCATGTGTCCCCTTCTAACGATATCAGCTATGTCGGCAGATATTCTTAAGATAATAGCCCAGTCATTTATTTGCTTTGCCTCAACAGCTTCCTGTAAGTTTGGACCATCAACCCAATCCATGGTAACGAATGTCGGGATTTCAGAAGAATCTCTGTAAAATACCATTCCATCAATATTATGACTAGATAGAATTGACATTGAACGGACTCCACGACGGAAGCTATGTAATAGCTTAGGGTCTCTTCTAATCTCCTCGTGAAGTACTTTTACAGCCACGTGGCGTTTATCTGGAGCGGTGGCATCATACACTGTCCCAAATGCTCCATGAGCCTTTTCTTTGTCTAGCTGATAGTTACACAGAGAATTTTGGCCCGGTCGAGTCGACGTATACCAAGCGCGATAAATAGCTTCATCGTATGTTTTTGAAAAATCATCATATTCTGTTATTGCATCAGGTGACGATTTTGCAAGAATCTGGGTTGCCCGTTGATTAAGAACCATTCTAATTGATTCAGAATCCATTTTTATTAGTTCTTCAGGACTTGGTAATTCCTTTTCTTCTAACTCACAATTTACATGAAAGACTGGTTGAGCGCTTCCGTTGTCATCGAGAGGTACAAATTGAAATAAATCTTGAAATATTTCAGCTAAAGCTGAGTGATGATCTTCTGTGGCATCATATCTTATTACGCGTACACCTATACTATCAGCGAATCTATCAGTTTCGAAATCACGTCTACCAGTTATCCAGTAGTGCTCACCAAAATCAATACCAAGTTCAGTAAGAGCTTTCAAATGTCCTCCAACTGCGATATCATCAAGACTAATTCCAAAGAAGATTACTGTTTTAGATATCAGACAACTCCTGATGAAATACTGATATGCACGATCAGCGAGAAGTTTTGTGAGTTCAGGCTTTGTAAGAACCCAGCTTGAAGAGTCTTCAACATGACCGTGCAAATTGCATATGAATGGTCTGGGACCTTTCAAGACATAAGTGTAAGATTTTGCTTGTTTACCATTGAACTCAATGGGTATGATTCCTGGGAAACCTTCAACAAAAGCTTTTGTCGTAAGACGGTCAAGGTTTAAGCTAAGGACGCCATTCACCTTCAGTTTCCATAAATAGCTATAGGCGGTGGGGGTAGGTAGAGTTGGTGCTGGCCTCAGGATTTCTCTTACACTGGACTGCCAAGTTGCTTGTCCGAGTGCGTCGCGTAGTAACTTGAAGGCAAGCCAGTTATCTTGCTGGTTTGTAATTGCATTAGCAACTGGTAAGAGGCGTTTCGCATCCTCTTCTTCAAGTGATTCAATCTTGCTTCTTAAAGATTCTTGAAGTCGTTGCTTAAGCCCCGACCAATTTGGGAGACCAATATCGGCACTGAAACCAGAGCCTACCCAAGCAATGATGCTATTGGTTCGTTCCCCAATTATGTTCCGTAATGAGATATAACTCTCTTGAGAAAAATCAAAATCCATAAATTACCTTGTGCTGATTTAATTAAGAACACCTTCAATCTTATGATTCGGTCGAGATTCACTCAAGTATATTAATATCATTCAGCACTCAATGTAATTATATACGTTTATTAACAAAGTGGCGTCTGGAGTATATATCCAGAGTCTGTATATGTCAAATTGAAAGGTGCAACAGGCTTGTCCCTGAGAGAAAAAATGAGTATAGGAGAATTTAGAGTTGTGATTTCTGACTATTGTAGAATAATTGCATGGCCTTCTCCCTGGTGGGTGAAGAAAAACACCAGATACCTAGTTTGCTCAATTCTCGTTCAGCCAAGCGTGACGAACCGGATTCACTCCAGTGGCAAGGGCTATCTGCGGCTATTACACTAACATTGTAATCAAGACACCAAGCGACAATCACATCAGGGTCGGTATCTGTCGTTTTATCTATGAAATGTTCGCCCTGTAACGCCACGGCATGGAAGCCTTTCCGTTCCCCTCCAACATCAATGCCCACAACTGTCTGTATAGGTTGCCTCACGATTCTACTCCAGTATTTTCAATATGACACCTTCAGGGGCGGGTGACCCATAATGTAGCCTAACTCCGTTCTCTGGTCTATTCGCCTATTTCTTTAGGAAAGAAATTCAAAGCTGGATTAAGAAGAAATAGAACCTGAAAGCGACTTTTGTTTCTTTTCGACCAGGACGCCATTCGGCAGACCCCTTATGTGCTCAAAGCCACCACCTTATTTGAAGAGGGGGAGCATAGGGACGAATGGGAAAAGGGGGAGAGCACGCATCTTTGATGCGTACCTAGACGAATTGGAATGGCGTTCCTGCAGCCGTGATAGTCCAAACCTATTCAGACACTCCTAAATCGAGTCAAATCTGAGAACCTTCCCTATCCAAATCCTATCTCGCAAGACTTCGGATATTCTTTATCGTCTCATCAGCACGGCCAGCCATACGCCCTACAAACTGCAATTCGTCTATCTCAAGTTTCTGTTTTGTGTGCATATCTGACACGATTTTGCCATCCCAGGCAAGAAATCGGGTCACGTGGAAACTAACAAAAGTGGTAAACCCTTCTATTACAGCCTCTCTAACCTTACCGCCATCAACATCTGCTTCTCTACAAAGCATCTCAAGCGCATTTTCATATGAGTTATACGCATCCATAATCTCGGCTTCATCAAGGTCTTGGACTTGTTTTCGCATGACTACCTTAGCGGCTTTGTCTCTCACTTCCAGAACAAGCCTAGCCAATTCCCGAGCCCTGCTTTCTGTGACATTCTGCAAGCGCACTCTCATTCTGTGAAATGCTATGAAGGGAACAATAAGGAGAAGTACAAGAGCGACTTGAAACCACACCCACGAAGGAACTCGTGTGAAAGGTAGAGTGGACATATCGTGTGGAAACGATAGCATCGTGAAGATGGGAAGTCAATGCGGAAAGAGGAACCTTTTCCTAACAATCAAACATCGGGATGTTTGGTAGTGGGTCAATTTGGAAATTCAGGTAGTGGGTCACCCTGACAACTGATGGGAAGATTTGACAAAACGCTAATGTGGTGTATACTTCCTGTTATTATCAACAGGGGGTGAGAAAATGCCAGATATATTTAAGGCTTTGGCATCAATAATGGCCTGGTTACTGTGGATTTTTGCAATAGTCACGGGGTTCGGTACCTTAATAATGGGCATTATCTCTGGCGACCTATTTAATCCTGATAAATTAATGCCTATGGTCTATCCTGCTAGTTTTGGGATTGCTGGTTTCTACGCCATCGTGGCAGTAGTTATTATGATATTAAGGAAAAAGATGGAATAAAGTGTAGTCGGTCACTTTGAATCAACCAAAGAAACAATTTCTCGGAGTGTCCAAGTAAATTCAAATTAACCCACTACCGGATGTTTGATTGTCTTGTACTATAATAATTTGAACGACAAAGAGTCTGTTAGCATTGTTCCCGGATGAACGAACATTGGGATGTTTGATCGTCGTGGACGTAGCTTCAAACGGAGAGCAATCTGTAAGTATTCTGCCTTGTTGAGTTCCTAACTACTAGTACACGAACATTGGGATGTTTGACAACTGATGCGTACAAATATCTGATACCGTTTGCCTTTTCTATAAAGTGAAAAACACCGGTGTACGTACATAGGTGGGTCGTGCATAATGTTATGTTTGGCGTTTCCACGGCACATAGGATTCATGCTATGCCTGGCAGCTAAAGAATGCTCTGCCTCTCGCCAGGGTTGGATCTTCCTCGTGAGTGCGGATATGTACCCTGTCAAATACCTCTTCCAGGTTCTTGCGCACCTGCGGTAACGGAAATGCCGTCTCTGTGATGGTATCCTCAGTCAATTCGTAGAGATTGTCCCGTACTTTGGTGAATATCTTGTCGCTCCAATTGACAGTATGTTCATTCATCCTGCTTATTCTAGTGAATACATATACTCCGTCTGCATGCTGCATACTACCTGTCGACCGAGCCAGATGATCGAGTTTCTCCATGGTATTCATATCGAAGATGAACACGCCGCCGGGATTCAGGTGATTGTAGGCGCATCCGAAGGTGTTGATCCAGTCCTGATATTCTTCGAGATGGTTGATGGAATCGTACATGCAGAGGATGATATCGAATTTCCTGTCGATGGCGAAATCCGCCAGGCTCATTTCGTATTGCGGTACATCTGGTAGTTTCTTTCTGGACTGTTCCAGCTGGTAGGGGGATATGTCGAGTCCGACGACCTCAAAACTGTTGGTGAAGTGTTCCAGGATTTTACCTGTTCCGCAGCCCAGTTCGAGAAGTGAATGGGAGTGCGGGGCATACTCCTCTTGGGTGGATATGCTTACGGAGTCGTGGGAAACCGGAGAGCGCGAACCCGAAGCGGACGGGGAAGAAGAGGCGCCGCCGAGGGCGCCGGAGGCGGCGGTGAGCGATGCCGCAGCTGATGAAGCGAACGACGGCGGGGATGTCGAGACGGACCCGGAACTGAAGGACCCGCGACTATACAGTCCGCTGCTAGTGTACGACGCGCCGTGCCTGCAGCGGCCGAGAGCGAGGTGGCCGGTCGTACCGGGGTGTCCTGCGCGCCGTCACTCCAACCACATGAAGGACTCGCCGACCAGTTTCCCGTCCGGCGGAGGTTCAGGAAACAGGCGCGCCACCTCGTCGAAGAAAGACATTGGCTCAAAGGCATCGTTTGGCCAGAAGACGCCCCGCTCTCTGATCTCTCCGCCCAGGATTCTGAGTGCAGCAACAGCCAAGGGTACGCTGGTATGGGACATGTTATTGCTCTCGATCCAGCTGCTAGGGGACAGCCAACACATTTGACGGGCCGCACGGCCTCCTTTGCTCCCCGTAGCATTCACCCAGAGGAGGGGAGGTGCAACGAAATCGCCCGTGAGTGTGAGCCACCGGTCGGGATCACTCTCAATGATCTCAAAGAAGGAGCTTATTGCGGTTGCTGCGTCGACCTCCCCCCCAGTGACGCGGAGTGCGTGTTCGCGGAGCAAGTCGGCCAACTGTGGCGGGAACGGGCTGAACGAGACCTGCACTGGGGGTACTCTAGAGACGTTAAGGGGCACTACCGTCGAAAATAACGGGTCACTGCTGCCGTACGGGTATGCGGTGACCGCGTCGCCCTGCGGCAGAGGGACTTCCACACCTGTCCTGACAGGATCGACGTCCACCCACTGGCCATCCTGGTAAGTGCGAACCGGACGGTTGCCCATTTCTGTCGCTCTCTGGAAAAGAAACGAGATGACCCTCCTACATTCCTGAAGAGTGGCCAGACTCTGCTGGGGGTCTTCGAGCCATTGCTGAGGCGTTAACAACCGAGTGAAGCCGGCGCTGGCAATGAGGGACATGCCCAGCTGGAATTGCTCTACCTCATCCAGCTCGTGCGCGGCACGTGCTCCCATCAGGTTCACGAGGCCCGGGTTTGCTCCCATAGCAACGATGGCAGTGATCCCAGCTGTCCTTGCCTCAGCAGTGAGCTCCAGCGCCTGGTCCATAACTGGACCGAATGCGACGTCGCAGTAGTGCGCTCCAGCCCGGACCGCGGCGCGTAGGGCCGGGAGGGCAACTGGGTTGGAGGCGGTGTTCACGATGATGTCGTAGCCCGCCAGGAGCGAGGCAAGCTGCTCCTCGTCGGTGCCGTCAACCTGAACCGCAGTTGCCTTTTCACCTATCTGAGCAGCGGCTTTATCCCCACTCTCCAGGGTTCTTCCGGCAAGAGCGATCTCGGTAACCAGGTCACTCTCCGCGAGCAGCCGCGCGGCTACCATTCCATATTTACCGTAGCCTCCCAACGCGAAGACTCTCATGACACCCTTGTCACCTCCACCGTTCTTCTTGTAAGCCCGACAATTAGCTGCTGGTGCCGGTACTTGACGCTCAAGATGGGTGTGCCAGGGCCCAGCCTCTGACGGGTACGACCTCACTCATCTTGGGATTCCCCATTTCAACCTGCAATGAAGCATCCTGACTCTCATTGCTTTGTCGCTGATTATATCCCCACGGCACCTGGTTGTCAATCTCCACTGCGGGGCAGCGTAAGAGCCTCCTACGAACTCAGGGAGCGTCTGAAAACTTGTGTCTACACTCTGCTAGCGTTTTGCTTCACAAAGGCAGGCTTAAGTTTGAACGAACTGGGAAGGTATGATAAATAGAGACTATTAGATTTGCCGAAATGGCATAGTAGCTATGGGCTCCAACTGGGAATAGCCAAAATCATTATCAAAAGAACTACGAGACACGAACGTAAGGCCCTAGACAGCGCGGAACGTGGCGCTGTCGGCCATACAGAATAACTTCTCATTATTTGAATAGCCCTTTCAACTTGTCTCTCCAGAACTATTACTTTAACTGCACCTACTCCGGCTGGGGTAACATACCATGGTGCTATGGTTCCCATAGCTTCATCCTTTAAGAAAGCTTTGATTCCATTTATTTCTAATATACTTCTAACATAGCCAGAATCTATAGAAGTCCCCCAATAAACCTCAATCAGCTTTCTCACCTTCAACCCCTTCCTGCTGCCTATTTTAGCAAGTACGTTTGGGGTTTGCTATACACGCAGTCAATAACAGGCATTTCGCAACAAGCCAATCTGTTTTGTTCTTAACTTCAGCTGTTACCGCTGGTTCAACTTTTGGTTTTCGCCTTTATTCTCTGTGTAGGCAGGTGTTCAAGAGGTTGTGGGTATGATATATTCCGGCTTCTACCTGAAGCAGAGAGATTTCTACTTCATAACTGGGTCAAATCTGTCGCTTTCCTGACTGCTTTCTGATCCCGATTATCGGCTTTTTGCCTATGTTTTGAAGCGTTACTGATGCGTACCAATTCAAAATGATTCCACAATTGATGCATTTGGGTACTATCTTCTGACGCAAAAACCCCTTTAGACTTAAGGGAGAAACTTGCCGTTGGTGGAGGATGAAATGAATACTGCTGCGCAAATGCCCAAGGACAATGGAATTACTTTCGATGAACTAATAAGTCGTTACGAGCTAAGCAATCGCTCTGAAAACAAGAGCGAGAAAACCATAAAGTGGTACGGTGAGATCCTAAGATCGGTCTCCACGCATCTGAAGGCCAAGGGATACCACAATGGCTCGTCTTCCCTCAACATAGATACTGCTAGGGAATATATCTTGTATCTGCGCAATAGACGTAAATTTGAAGGGCATCCCTATACGCCGACGCAGGATACAACGCTTTCTCCACGAACCCTCCAGTGCCACACAAGAGGTCTAAAAGCATTTTCAACCTGGTTGTATCTAAATGAGTACACCGCCGAAAACAGGCTCAAGAATATGAAGTTGCCTAAAGCCCCTGCCAAGCTCAAAGAACCTTTAACTCCAGAAGAGATAAAGAAGATTAGTCTGAGTATCAATAAGGATTCCCCCGCAGGATCACGTAATCACGCCATGTTTTCAATAGCACTTGATAGTGGACCGAGGGCATCTGGACTGGCGGGCATTAGGCTCGGACAGGTGAACCTGAAAGACGGCTATATCAAGGTAATGGGTAAGGGTGGCAAGGAACGAATAGTACCCATTGGCAAATACGTTCAGATGATAGTGTGGAACTACATCAATAACGTAAGAACTAAGCTGCCCAACACCGATTGTGACAATCTGTTTCTGTCCTCGGATGGCAAACCAATCACAGCAAACACTATCAAACTGGTCTTCTCGAGGTTGGCAAAGAGTTCCGGTGTAAAACGTTTGCACGCTCACTTATGCCGGCATACCTTTGCCATCAACTACTTGCTCAACGGTGGGGATATCTTTACTCTCAAGGAGATTCTGGGTCATACAAGCTTAGAGATGGTAAACCACTATTTGCACTTCACCAGCTCACAAATCATGACTCAGCACCACAAATATTCACCTATGGACAGGCAGCAGGACCTAGAAAAGGAAGATAGGAACAAGTAGCTAGTAACTCCCTCTCGCAAATGACTCGTTGAACCTAAGTCAGGGTGTCAATGAAAGAGGGGTGAAAGACATTACGCGTAAGAGGGTGAAATGAAAGAAAGCTTTTACCCGAAAGTGAGGCTAAATCACAGAGAAATCCATCTTTCATTTCACCTCTTTCATTTCACCTTTCATTACACTACTACAGAGCCGATATGACCAATCCGATCCAAGTTATGAACAACAGAAATTAATGTCTGAATCCATTGAATATATCGGGGGCGATATCGAATTCCGGATAGGGAAGGATGACTTCCTGCTATGACGATACAGGGTACATATGGAAACAAACGAATTCGGTTCAGGTAAGTCAACAAAAGGGCGTTCTGCTACCCCCGTTCCCCGCCAGGGCAAGTACCACTGCCGTAAAGCTGTGATTCTATTGTGAGAGTTGAGCCTCGTTTTGTGATTCAGTCGAGAGTTGATTCCCCTATACTTGAAGGTGTCTACAATTTGGTCTGCGCATACTGAAAAAGAGTCGTTGGCATGAATATCCCTGATATAAATGGGGGGCTGGGAAATGAAATGGAGTATTAGTTCGTCAAAACACAAATTGACTTCACTGGCACTGCTGGTATCAATCTTCTATCTGCTGGTGATGGCTGTGCCGGCCTATGCGCTGGACCCCGATACTTCCCTCTCGGCGGCCGATGCCTCCTTCTGGGGCGAGGATGCCGTTGATTACTCCGGCCGCTCGGTGGCCTCGGCGGGGGATGTCAACGGCGATGGCTACGATGACATCCTCATCGGGGCTTACGGTGATGATGATGGCGGAA
>SDBV01006158.1_pt1 | contig 16697 bp, 11 predicted proteins | sample 2277081 | NCBI WGS metagenome assembly SDBV01 (sample SAMN10402039, study PRJNA504765) | marine sediment metagenome | isolation source: marine sediment core GS10_PC15, 223 cmbsf | place: Arctic Ocean: Southern Knipovich Ridge | collected 2010 | reverse complement strand
CGCCTACGCTGCGGCGCCGGGCTGCAGTCCTTCGCGTGCGGCCTTATTGACAGGCAGAAACATCTGGGAAATTGAGGAGGCCGCGGCACACGCGAGTATTTTCCCAAAGAAGCTCACCGTGTACCCAGACTTGCTCGCCCAGGCAGGCTATCACGTGGGCCATACCGGCAAGGGATGGGGGCCGGGAAGCTCGGAAGCCGGGGGACGCAAACATAATCCCGCCGGACCCGAGTACAACGAACACCCCCTCGAAAATCCGCCGCTCTCGGGTATCGCCACCAACTCGGACTACCTTCGAAACATCGACATGTTCTTCGACGCACGCCCAGCGAACACACCGTTCTGTCTGTGGGTCGGTTCTCGCGAAGGACACCGCCCCTTTGAACCCGGCTCGGGACACCGGGCTGGAAAACTAATCGGGGACGTTACGGTACCGGCCTTCCTGCCGGACACGCCCGAAGTTCGTAGCGACTTCCTAGATTACGCCGCCGAAATCGAATACTTTGACGCGACGCTTGGCCGTATCCTCGATAAGCTCGAAGCTATCGGCGAACTAAATAACACGCTTATCGCAGTCACCAGCGACAACGGGATGGGATTCCCCCGAGCCAAGGGCGACCTGTACGAATACGGCACGCGTATGCCCCTCGCCATCGCTTGGGGCGAAGGCATAAAGGGAGGCCGCGTCGTGGATGACTTGGTCAGCCTAATCGATTTCGCGCCCACTTTTCTCGAAGCGGCGGGCCTCGAAGCGCCCAGCGAAATGACAGGCCAGAGTTTGATGCCCATACTGAAGTCCAAGAAATCTGGGCTTGTCGATTCTTCGCGCACCCACGTGCTCACCGGCAAAGAACGCCACTCGCATCAGCGGCACGATAACCTGGGCTACCCAGCCCGCGCCATCCGAACGCGGGAATACCTCTACATCTGGAACCCAAAACCGGACAGATGGCCCGGCGGCGATTCCTACCAAAATATCGACAGCGACAAGGCCAAGGCCGGAGCGACGACATCGAGCATCATGAAAGCTCGTAAAGACTTTCCGTCCATACGTAAGCTGCTGGACCTGGCTTACGCCAAGCGTCCCGGGGAGGAGCTGTACAGGGTGGCAGGCGATCTCGAATGCCTCCACAATCTGGCAGGCGATTCGGCCTACCGCAACGTACTTGAGAGATTGCGCAAGCAACTTCGCAAAGCCCTGAGGGAACAAGGCGACCCCCGCATCCTGGGTTACGGCGACGTTTTCGAGAGTTATCCTCGATTCCTAAGCATGAACCCCGATCTACCCGGCTTCAAAGTGAAAGGGGAATACAATGATGAGTACTGGGACAAAGCGCAGGCTGCCTACGCGAAAATTACTGGCGGCCTGAAGCTCGAACGAAATATGCAGCATTGATTATCCCAGGAGAATCCGCTATGCGAAGGTTTTACAGAGCATCAGTCCTTATGGCTTGTTTTCTGATGATATTATGTCTGGCTGTCCCTGCCGCTGAAGCCTGGAGAACCGTATTGTCCGGGAAGGTTTCCATAGTCATCGACGCTGAAGAGAAGCCGCCGTTGCATCGTGCTGTCCAGGACCTTCGACGCGACCTCAAGAAAGTTTTCGGTGTCGAGCCTTCCATTTACAATGACATCGCTTCGGCCGGTGAAGGCCCTGTCCTGATCGTCACCTGTGAGGGGAAATCAACCGAAGCATTTCGCAGTCCTAAGGTGAGCGGTTTTGAAGCCCACGCTGTCTTTGCGAAAGAATTCGACAAGGTGCCTTGCGTCGTGATGCAAGGAAGCGATTTGCGCGGCGCAATCTACGCCGTTTACAGTTTCTCCGAAGATGTGCTTGACATCCCCCCGCTGTGGTTCTGGGCCTCAATAGAACCTGAAAAGCGGACTCACATTTCTATCCCCCTTCCCTATTCGCGTATTTTCGAGTCGCCCTATGTAAAATGGCGCGCGTGGTTTCCTAATGACCGCGATCTGCTCACGCCATGGCAGGAACGTAGCGAGGAAAACTACGAAGCCTTCTTCGAGACCATGCTCCGTCTTAAAATGAATACGCTGGAAGGCCGCCTTATGGATACTAAAGCATTCGATCATCCGCTAACGGCGGGCAAGGAGGCGCGCACGGCACGAGACCGGGGATTGGCAATCACTGGACACCACATTTACACATTCGGCGCGTCGATGCGAAATTGGGAGATCTTCTGGAAGAAGATCAAACACCAGGAGCCGCCTAAACTGTCTATACATGATTTGGACTCCCTAAAAATCTTCTGGCGCTACCACATCGAGACCTCACTCGCAGAGGACATGGAGGTCATCTGGCTTATAGGCTTCCGGGCGGATCGGGACGCGCCGTTCTGGGCTTTGTACGAAGACGCTCCCAAATCGGATGTCGAACGCGGAAAAGTCATTGAGGAAATGATGCATGCTCAGGTGGCTCTGCTGAAAGAAGTCACGGGCGATCCCGCGCCCATCATGCGCACCACTCTTTACAACGAGAAGTCGAAACTCTTTGCCGCGGGCCTGCTTCGTCCGCCAGACGAACCGACCCTCATCTGGAACTTCGTGGCAGCTCGCCGGGACCACTTTCCCGCGCCGGATTTTCAACATTTCAAGTTTTTGCCCGTGCGGCCAATTGGTTATTATATGAACCTGCAATTTACTTCGACCGGCGCACACCTCGCCCAGGCCGAGGGCCCATGGAAGATGCACCTAAACTACTGTTATATGGACTACCCCGGCGAACGCCTGCTTGAGTTTTCCGTGGTCAATGCCGGCAATATCCGCGAATTTGTATTGACACTTTCGGCCAACGCACAGCTATTGTGGGATTTTGAAGGATATAGGCCGCGCACTTTTGTAAGTTCGTTTTCCGATACTTATTTTGGCAGGAAGCTCGGCAGCTCGGTGGCGTCCATGTATCAGGACTTCTTCAATTCCTACTGGTGTCAAAAAAAACCGGACCTGCCACACGTCTCAAATTTGTATCAGCGCCCCAAAGATCCGGACCGCCCAAACTTTCCCCGTCAGTACATATTCCAAGACATGCGCTATGCCAGGGCGATGGAGCAACTCTGCGCACAATTCAAGAAGGGCTACGACCCCAATCCCCTTGTGGACAAAGGCTTCTCTTCACCGGGTGAGTACTTTCGGATTGTTCCCGAGGATTCCGGCGCAAGTAATCAACTGGAAGCCATCATCAACGGAACAAAGTCGTCAAGAAGAAGGCTGGAGGAGTTGGCCAAGCAAAGCGACAAATATCTTGAATGGCTTGAGCCCGAAAACCGCCCATTTTTCAACGATAATCTGCGCGTCCAAATCTACTTCATGCTGCGTATGAACGAAGCGCTATCAGCGCTCACTCACGGGTTCATGGAACTGGAACACGGCAAGAAAGATAAGGTGTTGCCACACATTGAGGCCAGTTTTGCGGCGCTTTCCAAGGCCAAATCCGTATTGGAGGAAGCCGAGCATGGTCGATTCGAGGGATGGTACGATACCGACGAGAAGTTTAACTTGGGACGGCTGCAAGAGCGATTGACGCAACTCTATAATAATCTCACCTCCTTAGCTGGGAATTAAGTCTCGTATATGAACGTGCACTTACGATAAATTTGAATGAAGTTTCCGTGTGGGCTATTTTATGGGATGGTGCTTGGGAATCGAAAGGAAAACCCATGGAAGTAATCATACGTGAATCAGTGGAAAAAGCTGTTGAGCTTGTCGCAAGATTGACAAGCGACGCGGTGTGCCGTAAACCCGATCTTGTGCTTGGCCTGGCAACAGGGCGGACTATGGAGCGTTTGTATGCACGGCTGGCGGAAATGCACCGCGAAGAAAACATCGATTACTCGGGTGTTAATACCTTCAATCTCGATGAATACATAGGACTTTCTCCACAGGACGAAAACTCATATCGTTATTATATGCAGAAACATTTTTTTGACCACATAAACATTAAGTGCGAAAACACTCATCTGCCCGATGGCTCGGTTGAGGATATTGACGAAGAGTGCAGGAAATATGAAGAAACCATAAAGAAATGCGGCGGGGTAGACCTTCAACTGCTCGGTATAGGCAGGACGGGCCATATCGGCTTCAACGAACCCTTGTCCGCCATGCTTTCCCGTACGCGGCCAAAAGCGCTTGCGCCGAAAACCATCGAACAGAACAAGCATCTATTCGACGACCCTGAACGCATGCCCAGACGCGCCATCACAATGGGTGTCGGGACTATTCTTGACAGTCGGCGCTGCTTTTTGCTTGCTACCGGCAAAGAAAAGTCCGCGATAATTGCCAAAGCTGTCGAAGGGCCTATAACATCGATGATCTCAGCGTCCGCCCTTCAATTGCATCCGCATTGTACGGTGATAGTTGACGAAGCGGCCGCGGCAGATCTTACGCAGAACGAATACTACAAATGGATATTCGACAACGAACCCGAATGGCAGGACTACCATTAGGTACAAGGATGGCGAGGCGCTCCTCATGAAATATTCACATGGATGGCCAGGATATACAGGATAAGAATGATAAATGCGTTTTCAGACTAAGGTGGATTCTTGCTTGCGGTCTTATATGATTCAATCCTTCATCCTGTTCATCCTGCTTATCCATGTTAAATTATTTCCTCGAACTGTGGTCGTGCGGGCCGATGACGAGTCCTGTTTCCTTGTCCTCATGCCAGCCGGGTAGTGGGAGCGTGACTGGATTGCGTTCCCAGTCTCGTGCGATACGTTCTTTCACCTCGTCTAATGTCGTTATGCCGCTGAAGGAGTCGGCTTTTTCTACATTGCAGGCCCCCACCGCGGCGGCGGTCGTTGCGGCTTCTTTTGGGGCGTATCCCTTGACGAGCGAGGCCAGGAATCCGGCTATTGCGCAGTCTCCCGCACCGGTTGTTCCGCATACTTTTACGCTGAAACATGGCGCAAAGATCTCCCGGCCGAGCCAGCTCTCCTCATCGCTTGGCGTGCATGCGCCCATGTTTTTTAGTCTGGCTGGATCGCCGGTTGTGCGCAGGTATAATCCTTTGTCGCCAAGTTTAAGGACCACTATTGCCGCGCCCATTTCGATCAGTTCCCCGGAGACCTTGCTCAAGGTGTCCCCGTCTGCTTTGGCGATTGCGTCGCTTGTTGCGGCGGATTCTTCGAGGCCTTCCAAGCATTCCGGGTCGATTATCCAAAGGACTTCGTCCAGACTTGGCAGAAAAACGTCAACCTGCGGCAGAGTGCGTTTCAGCAAGGCGTGCCAGTTGATTTTTCCCGCATCTGAATCCGGGTCAACATAGGCCAAATCGAGTGACGTTGTCAGGCCAAGTTTCTTGATCCTTGCGAACATGCTTTCAAGGCCAACTCCATTATCCGAGTACATGGAGCGCATCAAAGAAGGATATCCAAAATGGAATAGCCTGGCGTCCGCAAGTTTTTCGAGGTCCATATCGTCCGGGGTAAAGGTGTCGTTGGCGCCCGGACCGTGCATAAACATACGGTCGATTCCCGGCGGGCTTATTACAACCGTGTACGAACTGTCAACAGTCGGGTCGACAATCATTCCATCGGTCAGGCAGGGATCCTGGCCCCCTACAACTTCGAGGATGGATGCGCCGATTGCGTCCTTGCCGACTTTACCCATGAGGCGGCTAGGTATTCCCAGTCGATGCAAGGCAATTCCTGTATTCGACACAGCCCCTCCGGTTGCAATAACCGCAGGCCCAACTTTACAAAGCTTCCCAGGAACGAAAATCGAAGATAGGTCGTTTTGATGTTCGAGAAATGTAGGGATGATGTCGAGACAAATATGTCCGGCCACGACAACGTCAATACTCCTTGGCATGCGCTCCTCCTGATTCAAAGTAAAGGCCAATCGTTTCGCGTGTTAGACGAATAGTTCTTGCGCAGACACTCTAGTTCGGTCTGCATAAGTTCTGCAACTTTTTTCCTCTCCTCGTCGCGTGCAGGCTTGTCTTGCCAGATGGGCTCAAGGAGTGATTCCACGTGAGATTTCTCCTCAAGCGCATTAGGATAGACTGCAATGAGCGCTGCTGCCGCACCACGCGCGTATCGACGGGGAATTACACCCTGTTGAATGGCCATACGCATGGTTCCCACAAGACGGTCGTCCCATCCCAGCTTCCGCTGCGGGTCGCGTGCAACTCGCTCGACAGCGTCTCCAAGATATGGATTCGTCATGCGCTGAAGAAGATCCTCGGCAAATTCACGGTAGCCGTCTGATGTAAAAAGAGCGTCAGTTCCTGAGTGCTTCCTAATCAATGCCTGGCCTGACTCCTCGATAAACGCTTCGCGAAGAAAATCCATAACAGCGGGCACGTCGGCAAGGTCAGAAATCCGCTGAGCCCCGATCAGTGCGCCGATATACGCCGCCAGCGCGTGGGTGGCATTATGACCATACAGTTTTGCTTCCTGAAAAGGGTTCAGGTCCGCCTTTTCCTCGAAGACATCAATACCGCGATGAAAGCTTGATCCTTCAGCAGACTTATCAGAATCAACCGACGATATAAGAATGTGGTTGAATGCTTCCACCAAGAAAGCGCGTGAGGCACCGGGCGTGATTGGCAGCAATTCCTTGCTCCAGTTTTCATCATCCTCGCAAATCACCCCACTCATTTTTCCGATAACCGTATTCAAGAATCTAACTTTAGAACGCACCGATTCCCTTAAGCCTTCAGGGATTTGCCCGAATACGCAAGACTCAAGAATCTGCGCTGCGCGGTTGTCGTTTTCCGCGGCATATACAAGCGCCGGTGGGCCTGCAATTGAAACTTTTTTACTCAGGCCCTCCGCCAGGATTCGGTGTGTACCTTGCCCATAGAAATCGACGCTGGGTAATGCGGTAGCAATTTCCCGCGCTTCGGCGATGGCGTTAACCAGACGTTTGCGATCTTCTTCCTGATTAGGATCCTCGATCTGAATGGGACCAATCTTGACGGATTCAATTCGGTCCTTATGGGCTATGTTCAGGCCAAATACGCCACCCGTTTCGCGCACGGAGCGCACGACTTCGGGAACTACTTCCGCCACGACCAAGCGCTCGAATGCTCCGCAACGGAAGGCCTCGTAAACGAAAAGCCCGCTTTGTATTGCTCCGAACCCAAACCCAACAAAAGTCCTTTGTCTGTCCACTGAAATCAAATCTCCCCTTTGCCCTAATGTTTGTCGGCATCCATGCTGCTATCCACTAGAATTCTGTTTTTTCGTAAGTATTCGTTAAACCCGTGGTGCTTTGGCAGGGCCGCAAGAAAAGGGACAGTCCCGTCTACGCTCGCGGACTCGCTCCGCTGGGGACAGTCCCTTTTTTGCTCAGTTTTTCTCCCTCATGCACGGGTTTAACGAATACTTACGTTTTTTCAGCAACATTTATCACACACCTCCCACCATCACAACAAGTTAAGTGTATTGAATTCTTCCCTGCGCACCTCAGCGTTATCTGCGTTAAAATCTTAATGTTTTTTGCAGAATAATGGTGACAGAATCATGTTTAACACAATGATTCTGTAAGCATGATTCTGTCAATTCATTTTCATTTCGTTAAGAAAAAGGTGTGCGGGCCTTATCATGTTCTTCATGGTGGTCATTCATTCTTGTTTGCCGCCTGTGGCGCGCTATGACGCGCTAAGGTTTCTTGACGAATTCAGTGTAACTTTCAACAAAGCGTGTCTTTGTCTTGGCGCAGGATGCTTTCAATGCGCGCACTTCATCCGCCTCAGTTATCGCGCCAAATTCGAGTGTTGTCGCCTTGCTTTCACCAGGCTTTAACGCATGCAACAAGCCGAGTGAATCGTCAACGTGCCGTCCCAGCACTCCGCAGTTCGCCGGTTCCAAACCGACAACATATTCCTGCTCACCCATTTGTTTCCACTGCGTGAAACGCGGCAGTTCGTTCTTGTTGTACTTCACGTAAACCCCAAATTCGTCCTTTTTCTTAAAGCCATCGTTCACGATGGCGCAGGTAACCGTTCCATCACGTTTTGGTTGCATCTCGTGGAAATAACACTTCTCGACATACTTGGCCGTAGGCGGATCGATCTTTGCCCAGTTCTCCTTGCCGCATTCAGCTTCGGCATCTCGCGGGGCGACAAGTTTACTAGGCGCGATGATCTGTGAACCAGCGTCAACTGCCGGCCATCCGATGTTGCAGTGATAAAGCAACTGGAACTTTGTAGTTTCAAAACCCTCATTTGTGACAACATCGTTAATCCAAAAACGGCGTTCACCAAGTTTCGTTGAAACCGTGCGCGTCAAGGTTAGGTTCTCACCAAACACGGCAGCTTGGCGCATTGTGCCGGTGACGCTAAGCACATAATCCTTCCCTTGCCATTCCTGGGTAACCTTGATGTTCTTCGCCGGAGTGTTGCCTATACGGCCGTGCAGTCCGACACCGGACGCGGCGTCTTCTTCTTTTGGAGCGCCCACGTTCATCAGGCCGCAGGTGGCCACCAATCCTCCGGAGAAGCTTCTGAGCCACCGAATCCATTCCGGCTCGAAATACTGTGGCGCGACGTCCCCGGTTGTAGAGCGCCAACCCATAGCCTTTCCGCAAAAGGACGCCGAAGAGATATCGAGGCACCTATCGAGAAGCACGGTAAATTGAAGACCGCTTCCCGTATGGATCAAAGCTGCTCGTGTTGGACGCTCATTGCCGTCATCCAGTTGGACAGTGCGAATACCCGCTATCTGGTCCATATTCCCCACACGTCGCCGCAAGTCCCTGACAGTGTATTTCTTGTCGTAGATTTCCATGATGCGCCTCTCGTGTAAAGTTGATGCTTTCGTTTGCCGGGTGATCGCCCGCGGCCATTATTTTTTTTGACAGGATGACAGGATAACAAGGATTGATTCGTTATCTCCATCGTAAATCTTGAATGTGTTGCGTTTATTGAGTCTTTTGTGGCCCTCTGCTCGCTGCCGCCGTAATGCTTGTTTCATGGCCACAAAAGACTCAATAAACGCAACGACTTATCGATAAGAAGAATGATGTCTCAATTTCGATCAAATAATATAATCCACATCATCCTGTCATCCTGTTATCTTGTCAAAAAAAAGGCTTTCCCGCGCGTTACAGGCCGTCTAACCTGATGCCTTGTCCGCGAGTTCGCCGAATCGATGCACGACCGCCAGTGCCGGGTCAAGAGGAACCTCAACGTGTTTGGTTCCCGGAGGCGTCTCAATAGTGTCAGCGCTCCGCAGCTTCTTCCCCTGGAATTGAGGTAGCCATTCGCGTTCAGCCTCGAGCATTTCAGAGGCCATATCGCGGACCTCCTTGAGCGTCAGCACGGCCGATGTTAGCGGGTCCATAGCGCATGCGGCCATGGCGAGTTCGGGATCGCCGTCGATGGCGGCCTGTACAGCTAAGCCCTGCGCGGTCACGTTGCTTTGATTGAGGGCAGCAAGTTGCGGCGGCAGATCGCCGACTGTCGTGGGGTGAAATCCTTGCTTGTCGACAAGCACGGGAACTTCAGCGCAGCAACCATCAGGCAGATTCGATATATACCCGTCATTGCGCACGTTGCCCTGAAACTTGAAGGTTTTTCCTGTTTCAAGGGCTTCAATGATGTACGAGCAATACTCGATGCTTCTCGGCGTCAATGCGGTGGGCTCGTCGGCGAGGGAATCCACTTTTTGCAGGTGCTCCGCTATGAGTTCGCACCATTTCCAATACGCGCCTGATTCGCCGCCAAAGGCCGGTTCGTCGCAATAGAGGGCGAGCGCCTTTTCGCTGCTGCGGAACCATGGCAGGTACTCGGACAAGTGGCCGGTGCTTTCCGTCATGAAGTATCCAAAGTGGCGCATCACCTCGATACGAACTTTTTCGTTAATATAATACTCCGGCTTCTCACACCTTTCCTTGAAAAGTGGATAGAGGTCTTTGCCGTCCTTCTCAAGCTTTAGAAACCACCCCATGTGGTTTATTCCTGCCACCAGAAAATCAATCTCGTCTTTCGGAACGTCTACGTACCCTGAGATGAGGTCGAGGGTCGTCTGCACTCCGTGGCACAAGCCAACGTACTTCACGCCCGGCACCTCACCCAGCGCCCAACACACGGCAGCCATGGGATTGACATAATTGAGAAGATAGGCGTTGGGACAAAGTTCCTGCATTTCGCGCGCAATGTCCATCATCACAGGAATGGTGCGCAACGCGCGAAAAACGCCGCCAGGCCCCAAAGTGTCGCCGATGCACTGGTCCACGCCGTGTTTCAAAGGGATTTGGTAGTCGTGTCTGAAGGCTTCGATACCACCGATTTGCAGCATCACTATGACGTAATCGGCATCCTTGAGGGCTTCCGCGCGGTCCAGAGTTACGTCCACCGTCGCTTCCAGTCCGTTTTCCTTAATGACTTTATTGGCGAAGGCCTTCATGCGCTCAAGTTTAGGAAGTGTGCGGCTCATTAAGCAGAAGTTGCTCCCGCTCAAGGCAGGCGTGGCCACTATGTCCATGAATAAAGTCTTGCAAAAAACGATGCTCCCCGCCCCAATCATTGCGATCTTCGGCATGGTCCTATTCTCCTTTCAGCTTTCCCGTTTCTACTACTATCCGCCACGATGGCAAGAACCTGCAGCCCCTTGTCTACTCAGCCGTGCCCGCTCGCCTAACCCTTTCAGTCTAAGAAAGGTCATTGCATGGGAGGGCGCGTGTCCCCACGCGCCGGGGCGTGTCGATAATTTCGGCGAGTGGGGACACTCGCCCTCCCGGTAAAACCAAACGCATCCATAAATCCATACCCCATGTCCTTAGCAGCCCCGCACCACCCACAGTGCAGATTCGTAAAACGACATCTCAGCCGACTCAATCCTCACACAGAAAACTAAGCAAAAAAGGGATTTAGGGCTCTTCTTAGAGACCAGCAAGCAAAGCGAGTCTTCGAGCGCAGACGGGTCTGTCCCTTTTCTTGCGCCCCAGCCAGTACGATACCGATACCGATACCAAACCAAACCCCATGTCCTTAGCAGGCGCGACCGTAGGGAGCAACGAAGCAATCTACTGCCCTCACCCAGTCATTTCTGCTTATTAGCACCCGGCTTCTTCTTTGTAGTAGGCCGTTTGCCCTCGACTGCCTCCATGCCCGCCAAGTTCATGTATTCCGCCAAAGTCGGCACCTTGTCCTCAGATGACAGCAAAGATTTGGGGTTTTCCACAAACGCGGCCGCCCGGCGGTCTTCCTGCAGATCCTTGGCGTGCGCGTCTAATAGAGCTTTCATACTCGCGACACGATCCGGGTGCTTTTGCGACAGGTCATTTTGTTCGCCGAGATCTGCTTCTAGATCGTATAGTTCCGCTTTCTTCCCACCGATCAGCACCAGCTTCCATTTCCCTTGGCGAATCCCTTCTATCTCATAGAAGTGAAGGTCATGCGGCGATTTTGCTCCTCGCTTGCCCAGAATCATAGGAAGCACGTCTTTGCCGTCAATGGTGCGGTCCCGCGGAATCTCCGCACCCGCCAAACCGGCAAGAGTTGGCAGCATATCTATTGTCGCGACAATTTCGTGGCAGACACTGCCCGCAGGAATCTTCCCCGGCCACCAAGCGAGCGTCGGAACGCGCATATGCCCTTCGTACTTTGGGCCGCCCTTTGCACCCCGAAGAGGTCCCATCGAGGTCCCGCCGCTTCCGCCGTTATCCGACGTGAAGAACACGAGCGTGTTATCCGCTATGCCCAATTCCCGCAACGTGTCCAGGATTCGTCCAACGCTCGCGTCAACTTCCTCGATTTGGGCGCGTGTAACGTCGTCATCCGCGCCAGCGGCCCTGTCCTTACGAGTGAAACGAGGCCAATGAATATAAGAGTGCGGGACATATGCGAAAAAAGGCCCGTCGCGGTGGCGCTTTATGAAATCCACCGCGGCGTCCGTCACCACGTCGCATAGCAAGGCCTGGCTGGCCCCGTCAGGAACACTCGCAACGACCTTATTGCCTTTCATAAAAGGCAGAGGGGGAAAGTTGTAGCGTGAATTGGCAGGATGAAACGACCACATATCGTTGGAATAAGGAATGCCAACGTATTCGTCAAAACCATGGTCGAGTGGCAGAAACCCAGGCTGGTCGCCCAAGTGCCATTTCCCGAAGCATCCCGTGGCGTAGCCTTTTGACTTCAACAGCTCGGCAATCGTGATCTCACTGGGATTAAGCCCGCGTTCTCCGGCGGGAAAGTTAACGCGCCCATCCATGCCCACTCGATCCGCATAGCAACCCGTCATAAGCGCGGAGCGGGACGGCGTGCAGGCGGTCGAACTTACGTAAAAGTTCGTAAGTTTGATGCCCTCATCCGCCATTCTGTCGAGTTGGGGCGTCTTGTTCACCGTCGACCCGAATGGCCCTATGTCGCCATAGCCCATATCGTCAATAAATATAAAGACGATGTTGGGCGGCCGTTCTTCCGCGGCGGATATTGTCTGAAACGAAGCCACGCAAAGCATTATCAACATGGCGATTCTTAAGATTATCGATCCCTTCATGATTTCACCCTCACTTATATATGTTCTTCATTTGCCAGGCGTCAAGCGATTTGAGTTCCGCATCCTGGCCTTGGGCTCGCAACGATACGCCGACGCTGTCCTCGCGGCCTGGATAAACGCGCAATGCCACGCATTGTTTGCCGTTCACGAAAACCTCGACCACGCTACGGTCGATAAACACGCGCAGCTTAAGCGGTTCATTAGGTTCCATGTAGAGCTGCGCGGTTTCCGGGGCCCTGGACTTCACATCGGGCAGCGTGGACGAATACGACGAATCAATCGTAATCACGCTGTTGGTTTTCTTGTTGTGTCCACCCTTTCTGCCGAATTCCCGATGTTTGTAGCCGCGGTTTTTGAAGAACATGATCCGCGTCACTTCTTCCTTATTTGGCGAGCGCAGCACGTCCAATTCAACCATCGACGATCCCTTAGGATCGATTTCGGCAACAATCTCCATAGCGTTGCCGCTGACCTTATCGAGCACTATCTCCTGGTTCGCAGGCAGACGCATAGCATCCACATGCTGCCTATTGTAACGAAGCGATTCGACGTCGCCCGCAGGCTCGATATATAGATTGTTCAATGGATCGTCCGAGGCAAGGGTCAAACGCCGCGGCAAGGTCATGATTTGGTTCCAGCCCTTGGTGGCTTTGGCCGGATTCATATTGAAAATCACAATGACGCCGCCTTTGCCGTCGGGTGTGGCTGACGGCGCGTGTACTCCAGCCGGACCCGATGGCCCGAAATTGAAGTTGCCCCCATCAGTCACCACGAACTTATCGCGACCCGTGTCGTAATCGCCCAGCAAATACTGGCCGCCGCTGGTGTGGCTGTAGTGGATTAAAATATGCTTGTCGCCTATTGGCCAAAAATAAGGACATGCGCCGTCGTCGCCAACGCGCGAGTACTGATCGTTCTCAGTGAAAGGATGCATATATTCCCAATTCGCTAAGTCTTTGGAACGGTGGAGAAAGTTCCTCCTCTTGTTCTTCCCGCCAGGACCTTCCGGCAGCGTGCCCCCTGAGAGCGAATAGTACACGCCGTCCTTTTTCCATATACACGGATCGAACACGCGATAAGGCGGGACACTTTCATCGCCTATGGGGATGACCGCTTTACCGGTCACTTTTTCCCAGTTCAACAGCAGCGGATCGCTCGAAGTCGCGACCATATTGCCAACCGTTGTTCCGTGATACATCGCAATCACCCGGCCCTCCTCAACCATCGTCGCTCCCGAAAAGCAAGCCCGCTCAGGATTCGGGTAAATGGCCAACGGAAGATCTTCCCAATGAATAAGATCATCGCTCACCGCGTGACCCCAATGTTGGCGAGAGTCCTCAGGCGGATAAGCCTGATAAAACAGATGCCAGCGCCCCTGCCAAAAACAAAGACCGTTCGGATCGTTCAGCCGTCCCTCCGGATTCACATAATGATAAATCGGACGATGCGGATCATCATCCATCTTCTTTCGCGACTCATGAAAACGCAAAAGCAAAGGATTCGTCTTAAGTTGAGCCTCCTGTTCCTCAAGCGTATCAGCAAAAGTATACTTCGGCAGCTTTGAAGTGTAGTCGCCGGATTGTTTCTTTTGCGCTATCGCCTCATTCCCCAACCCGAATCCAAGCACCAACGCAACCACCACAGCCAAACGCGAGATCATGACAACATTCTTTTTTCTCATTTCAAGCTCCCCTCTGATGTCTTTAGGCCCTCTTCAAAAGAAGGCATTTGGATATACTAGCATTCTTGGGCCAGATAATGAAGCACTCATTCCCTCGTTCCCATGCTCCAGCGTGGGAATGCATATTCCGACGCTCCAGCGTCGGGAAGGTACGCAAGCAACTACAGGCAATCCAAATCCGAGAATAATCCTATTTCGTATTCTCATTGTCGCATGCTAGTCCTAACGTTGCGGCTGAGACGTGCCGTCAAGCGTCGCCTGGAACGACTTGTTCTCCATTCTCTTTGTCTGGGTTGTGGAAATCTACATGGTAGTGCTCGTCATGCCTTACCCATGATTGCTTCTCCGGGAAAGTGAGTCGTTCCTGGAGAGCCTTCCCTTTCTCGGTGGCGAAGAGCAGAGGCTGAAGATCGGGTGCGAAGATCACGCGCCAGATGCTCAGGCCCTCAGCTTCAGCGGCGTCGGCAAGGCAGAGCAGATGGGACGCCATCGCATCGAAGTCAATTCGGCATTGCTGGGCCTCACACCAGCCGTGTGTGTCAAAGTGGACGGAGTAGCCGTACTTGTTTCCGCTGTGCGTCCTCAGCATGGCAGAGCGGCCCTCGCTGCTGACGGGCACCATGAAGTCGATGGACAGCCCGTTTCTGTGGGTCACGTGCGGACGTATACGGCCTCCTGAAGGCCAACCGCATTCGCCGTATACGAATGTGGTTTCAGGATGGCGCTTCTCCACCTGAGCGTACGCACTAAGAACCGCGTCGCGCACGCGTCCGTGCAGAGAGTTCCTGCCTAATGCTATGGGAAGGCGTCCGTAGGCCCGGAAGTTAGTGCCAGAGGTCGGAAGACGCTTGCCGTTGACAAGAGATCCGTCCTCCGTAGTCCCGAGGCTGCGGCTAGGCGCATCACTCTCAAACGCACGAGCCGCATCGTTAGCAAAGGCCACAAAGAGCGCAATGACGGCAAAGCCGATGATGCCAACAAGACGAAGCTTCTTTGGTATCCGTAGCCTAATGTGCGTTGAGCCCCTCGTCATCAAACGTCGCTGCTCTCGGCGATAAGCATGTCGGCCGTCAAGTTCATTCGTGTACATAGGCCCAGTCCCCGAACAACTCAGAGCCTCCGCCGTAAAAGTACTCGGGATAGTTGCCGCTGGGCCAATACACAAATACATCCCAGTTGATTCCTCCAATAGGGGTTCGAATCATTAACTGGTAATCATCAAATGCATCGTTTTCGTCGGCAGGCAGCATGTATTCGAATCTTGGATACCCAGCGAGATCTGTGTGGGGAATCTCAGACAGAAGATCCGGGACCAGACTCTCCAGATCTGGCGGGTACTCTCCATTAGATTGGTGATACTTCTCGATGGCATCAATGAGTGGCTGGGCGCGTTCGGCTGTTGCGGCAAAAGTTTCCCGGAAGTATCGCCTAAAGAGCTCTGTTTCACCGTGGCGTATTAGGATCACCTCACCAAAGGCCATCGCCACAAAGATGAGTGCCGCAAGCGGAGTATGGAAACGCTTGGTGCGCATAACGACGGGAACCATGAGAACTCCTGCAATCAGACAGATCAGAATTACTGTCCGTGCGCTCTGGGCGACCAGAAAGAGTGGAAGGCCTGGGAGTATAGTACCCCATTTTGCGGAATACGCCGCATCCTCCGAGATCGTTCCAACAGGCTGGAAGACACGCGTGTCGAGATAGAGCACTGCGCCAGCGAGAGCTGATGCGATGAGAGCAACGACGAAGAGGAATAGTATGCCCACGATTACTATCCTGCGTAGAGGAGGCCTGAAGAGTGTTTCTTTCCCCTGAGGAAGACATTCGCCTGGCATGATTTCGGCCTGTTCACGGTTATGTGTCTCTTCATTTGGTTCCATCTGGAGTCTTGCTCCTAACTAATGATTAGATTGCTCCGGATAAATCGTTAGTTCCGAATTCTTGGCGCGGACGCATCGAAGAGGTCATGTTGTGTTTTCCTCTCCATTCGGCTCTGCCGCCTCTTTGTTTTCAAGCTCATCGGCCAAGCCTTTGGAAAGCGCCGCCATTCCCGCCATGCCGCCTAGCTGCATGGTTTCGACAGCCGTGCTCGGCACGATTACCAAGGTGGCCTTTTCTTTTAGCCCTTCGTAGAGCATATTCATCGCCCTGAGATGCAAGGCGGTGGGGTTTTTGACGTAGGACTTGGAGGCTTCCACGAACTTATCCGCTATCTGTTGTTCGGACTCCGCGAGTATCACTCTGGCTTGCCGCTCTCTTTCGGCTTGCGCCTGCATCGACATTGCATCTTGAAGTGCTGTCGGGATGATCACGTCCCGGATTTCCACTGAACATACGTTGACGCCCCAGGGCTCTGTCCGTTCGTCTATTATGGCTTGAAGTTCCACGTCGATCGTTTCCCTGCCGACCAACATATCGGCCAGGACCGTCTTGCCAATAACGTCACGCAATGCGGTTTGGGCCGCCCAAGTTATCGCCCCTTTGTAGTCAGCCACCTCCAAAGCAGCCTTCTTAGGATCTATGACCTTCCAGAAAAGCACTGCGTCAAC
>SDBV01006157.1_pt1 | contig 16699 bp, 14 predicted proteins | sample 2277081 | NCBI WGS metagenome assembly SDBV01 (sample SAMN10402039, study PRJNA504765) | marine sediment metagenome | isolation source: marine sediment core GS10_PC15, 223 cmbsf | place: Arctic Ocean: Southern Knipovich Ridge | collected 2010 | reverse complement strand
CGAAATTATTTCAATGCAGAGAAGACCAAATGGCATGGATGTTGGATTGATAAGAGTTCCTTTAGGTGTAATAGGAATCATATATGAATCGAGACCAAATGTAACCGCTGATGCAGCCGGACTCTGTCTTAAAGCAGGGAACTCCATAATATTAAGAGGGGGAAGTGAAGCTATACATTCCAATATTGCTATTGCAGACATATTACATGAAGCTGCTGTGAATGAAGGGCTCCCTGAGGACTGTATTCAAATAGTTAGGGATACAAATAGAGAATATGTTGGTGCTATGTTAAAACTAAAAGATTACATTGATGTGATCATCCCAAGAGGTGGTGAATCACTCATCCAAAGAGTCGTCCAAAACTCCATGGTGCCTACAATTGAAACTGGAATAGGAATTGTTAGTTTATTTGTAAATTATGACGCAGATTTTGACATGGCTGAAAAAATTATTATAAATTCTAAAATTTCTTACCCTTCGGTTTGTAATGCTTTAGATAAGGTATTAGTTCATGAAAAGGTTAAAGATACATTTATTCCGTTAATTGTCAAATCATTAAGAAGAGTTGGCGTTGAAGTTAGGGGTTTTGAGGCTACTAAGAGCTTAGTACCTGATATAATCGCTGCAACAGAAGAAGATCTAAGCGCAGAATACTTAACACTAAAAATAGTTATTAAAGTGGTTAAAGACATTGACGAGGCCATAGAAATTATCACTAAATACGATTCTAAACATACTGAATCAATCATAACAAAAGACTATGAAGAAGCGAGAAAATTTTTATATTCTATAGATGCTGCTGCGGTTTTTGTTAATGCTGCCACACGTCTAACTGATGGAGGTGTATTCGGACTTGGAGCTGAAATAGGAATCTCTACTCAGAAATTACATGCTCGAGGTCCTATGGGTGTAAACCAATTGACATCAACAAAATTCATAATTTACGGAAGCGGCCAAATTAGAGAATAGTCAAAAATTTTTGTATCAAATAAAGCCAGCTGTGCTTGAAGGAATAATAAGAATATCATCACCATCTTCAAGATTATAATCACTTAAAATTAAATTCTCATCAAAAGTAATACCACCAGAAGATAAATGAAAGTTGCCAGAGTCCAAACCATATATATTTCCGATTGTTTCTTTGAGCGCACTAATTTTGTTATCCAAATTAATTGTTAAGTCTTGCTTTTTTTCTCCAGGACCTATCGTTGAGATAATAAAAACAATAATTTTCCCTCCGCTTTGTATAGGTTCTTGAACAGGTGTTTTAGACACTAAGCCAGGGATTTTAGTAAGTTCAAGGTCCAGATAAGGTTTCGATTCAATTTCCTTTAAATTATCTGCTTGAGGTTCTAAAGATATCGGATGGGCCTTGATATCTGATTTACTCCCTAATTTTGGAATTGATAAAACCTTCGGATTTTCTTTTTCAATTTCACTAAATTTATCTATTTCTAATTTATTTAAAAGATCTTTCAATTGAAGATTTTCTTGTTCTAAGCTCAAAATTTTCTCCATTAACTTTTCAGTTATTTGCTTTGTGAGCTCTTCAGAGAAAATATTGCTATTTTCGACTTCTATAACCTCAACTGCTCTAATATGTAGCTGTACATCAATATAAAGAATGGTTAATAAATCTTCTAAGTTTTCTTCTAACTCTGAAGAGTGTAGAAAAACGAATGGAACGGGAAAAGTGGGCTGATTTCTAGTTATGTCTTTTGGTAATTTTACCGTATGGATTATTCTACATTTTGGACAATTATACAATCTTGATGTATATTCATTTTCTTCCGATTCTTGATTATGTGAGTTTTCAGACATATTAAACTATTTGCATGGAATTAAAAGTAGGTATATTCATATTAAATATATTATATTTAAATTATAATGTTTGATATTTTTTTGTTTTCTTTTTTAATAGCTCTAACTGGAGCATTATCTCCTGGCCCGGTTCTAACATTTACTATTTATAAATCTCTTAATAGTAAAAGAGGTTATTTACAAGGATTTTTCATCATGATAGGGCATGCAACCATAGAACTTGTGGTGATAACGCTTCTCTTATTGGGAGCTTATTTATTCTTTCAAAACATCATATTCCTAACTATAATTGGCATTGTTGGCGGAATTCTTCTAGTAATATTTGGTGTTTTAGTCATTAGAGATGTTTATAAGGGAAAATTTGAAATTGATTTTTCCGTTTCTGATGAAGATATTAAGGGATTTAAAAATAGTAGTTTTCTTGGCGGAATTTATATAAGCTTATCGAATCCTTTTTTTTTAATGTGGTGGGCAATAATAGGTTTGAGTTTCATGCTAAATTTTAATATTAATTTTGATAATCCAATGGGGATTCTTCTCTTTTATCTTGGACATGAATTAGGTGATTTTGTGTGGTATATTCCGATTTCTATTTTTACTTATTACGGCGGAAAATCAATTAATTTAAAAGTATATAAGTATGTATTGATTGCGTGCGGAACTTTTATGATTGGTTTTGGCATTTATTTAGCATTAAATATAGTTTTCTTACCTCCAAAACAATAGGTATAAAAATTCTAAAACTAACAGATATAATTTGCTAAACAATCTTCGAACCACATTCCTTACAGAATTTTGCATCTGCAGGTAGCATTTTTCCACAATTCTCAGTGCAAATTTACTGACAAAAATTAAGTGCATACAAAAAAAAATAAAACAAAAAAAAAATAAATAAAAATTACTTAGCCTGCTTTTCTATTTCCATTTCTCTTAATTTTCTTCGAAATATTTTGCCGACTGCCGTTCGCGGTAGTGCTCTTAAAAACTCCACATGACGAGGATATTTATATCCAGCTAATCGTTCTTTAGACCATTCAATGATTTCACGCTCGGTAATGCCCTTATCTCTATAATCGGGTTTGAGAACACAAAATGCTTTGATTGTTTCTCCTATATTTGGGTCCGGGATACCTGTTACGCCAACTTCTAGAATTGCTGGATGTTCCATTAGCTTCTCTTCTACTTCCCTAGGCATTACTTTATAACCTTTATATTTAACCATATCCTTGGTTCGACCCTCGATATAAAAGTAACCATCCTCATCCATTCTCGCTAAATCACCAGTTCTTAACCAGCCATCCACAATGTCTTTTTTAGTTTCTTCCGGGTTTTTCCAATATCCTTTCATTACTTGTCTCCCGTATATCAGGAGTTCTCCAATATCGTTAGGAGGAAGTTCTTCTAATGTTTCCGGATTCACTATTTTTGCGTCGGTATCAGTAATAGGAACTCCTACGCTCGATGGTCTAATTTCTGGCATCCATGCTGCAGCCCCATGTGTAATTGGTGATGCTTCAGTAAGGCCGAAACCTTGACCGACCTTAAATCCCAATGTTTGTTCCCATTTTCTGGCGAGCTCTGGCGCCAATGCTGCTGAACCGGCGGCGGCACTCTCAAGACTTGAAAGGTCTCGTTCTGTAAAATCGGGGCAATTGATTATCATCTGATACATTATTGGTACTCCCACAAACAATGTGATTTTATAATATTCAATAGCTTCTAAGACTTCAGCCGGATCATAAGAGGCAAACATAACGAGCATCATGGCAGCACGCATTGCAAGAATAACAATTGTAAATCCAAATGTATGACATAACGGTAAGATGGATAATATTACACCTGTGCCCGCTTGTGCGTCCAACTCTTCTTTGGGGGTATCTGAGTTATAAATAGTTTGTAGTACATCAGCTACTAAATTATTATGGGTTAACATCACACCCTTTGGTAAGCCGGTCGTACCACCTGTAAATAGTAGTGCTGCAATATCATTAAGCGGATCAATATCCACATCTGGAGCTTTAGCAGCTTTACCATTTATGAATTCTTGGAGTGTAACTGCATCGGGTTTTGGCTCTTCCGAAGCTATTAAAACCACTTCATCCACTTTAACCTGTTTTCTTGTTTTTTTGATTGTTCTATAATTGGCTCTATGTACAAATATAGCCTTAATGTTGCCAGATTCTCTAACAATATAGGTTACATCCGATTCTTTAAGAAGAGGATTTATTGGTACTATAGCGGCTCCTGTTTCTAAGATACCCAAAACACAAAACAAAAATTCAGGGCAATTTCCCGACATAATTCCAACAGCGTCACCCTTCCCAACGCCTTTTTGAGACAATGTATTTGCAATTCTATCAGCATAATTTACCAATTCTCGGTAAGTATATTTTTTATCTGCTGGCTTATGGTAAACAAGTACATTATTAGGATAATCATTGGCGGCTTGCTTTATAAATTCATGGACCGGAATTGGGTCGAATTTAATTGTTTTCGGCACACCGGGTGGTTTATATTTTAACCAAGGTCTGCTTGGATCAACATAGGGAGAATCTCCCTCATAAACTAATGTTGGAGACCATTCTGAATAATCTTTCATTAAAACACCTAATAGTATTTTGATTTAAATATTGTATTTAATTCTTTTTTTCGCTTTATTATATAATAAATAACTATTCACGAAAATTTTTATTACTTTTTTATCTTTTGGATTTTGAAAATTCTTTCATTATAACCTAATTTTTACTATAAATCTTGTTAATCCTAAAGATGCGTAAAAATTTAATATGTACTTTATAATCCATTCCAATAACAAGAGGGAATTGAATAAGTTTGAAATAGAATTTAAAACTGTTGATGAAGACACATTCTTAATTACAATTTAAGAAAATGAAGACTAAGTGAGAATAATAAAAGTTTATGAAATACGAGTTTTACAAGTATTTATCTTTTTCTTCTCTTAAATAAACCAATTACTTTTGAATATTCTCTCCCTGAAATTATTTTTGGATTTCTCCGAAAACTTGGTGGAATAGAAGCATCGCATCTAGAACAAAGAGGCGACGATTTAGTCCAATCTTTAAATTCATCTGCATGAGCAGGATGTTTACAATTCGGACATAAAATTATTCCACGACTCTCATCAGCGGGAAGCTCAAAACAAAAAATACACTTAAAATCCTCTAATGAGAGAATTCCTGCTTTTGGTTTAAGTTTATCAAAGATTGAACTTGTTGGAGCTCTAGGCTTACGAGTCGTTGTTCTTGCCGTACTTGTGGTTGCTGGTCTACGAGGTGTTGTTCTAGCCGTACTTGTGGTTGCTGGTCTATAAGGTGTTGTTCTAGCCGTACTTGTGGTTGCCGGTCTACGGGGTGTTGTTCTTGCCGTACTTGTGGTTGCTGGTCTATGAGGTGTTGTTCTTATCGGAGTTGATGCTATACCATCTAAACGACGTCTTCTACGTGCTATAAACTCAGGGGAAACATCAGGAATGGATCGTCTGGAACCAAAAATTCCATGAACAACGAAAAAATAAACTAAAACACTCACTACGACTATTAACATTAAGTCTATGTAGAAATAAATTTGTTCGAAAAATTTATAGAAATAATTGAAAATAATAATATTAATAGAAACGGAGTAAATTATGATTCCTATTAAAATTAAAAATGTATAAAAAATTCCAAAATTACGGGCATTCATCGATCTTGTTCTTATAAGATATACAACATCAAATTTTTTATAGCAAGCACGAACTGTAATTAACCCGTAAAGGAGATAAGGAAAAGCGAAAATTATTATCCAAGGGCTAATAAATAAGATGGAATCATCTAAAAGATTATCCCCCCCTATCACCGTAAAAAAACCCCAAAAGTTGTAAAATAAACCTACTCCAAGAGGGCACAGCAGAAAGAACGAAGTATTTTTTGGTGAATTATACTCTTGGTATTCCTTTCTTTTTTGAGAAAATTTTATGGTAAAAAGAATCCAAAATCCAATTAATAACCAGGAGAAAAATGCATTCCAAAATTCTTCTAGAATAATACCAAAAACTACAGCTAAGCCTAAAAATATTAATAAAATTATAAGAGTTCGTTTTGTAACCAATATATGCGATTCACCAAAATTTTAAAAACTATGATAAATAAATTTATATTTATTCTTCATCATATTCAAGATATATTGCTTTTCCTTCTATTATTGGGTTCATAAAGCTTAATATTTCTGGCAGCATTTTTACATCTAAGGCTCCTTCTATATCGAAAGGGACACGGTACCATTTTTTCGTTCTTAAATCTGCTCTAAAAATCTCAAAACCCGCTGAGGTGCCATCAATTTGGTATGGATCTATTACCAATGCTAAAGCTTTTTCCCATAGTTTCTGGTATCTAGTTTGAGTTCCAATATCCTCTTTACTCATCCAAGTTCCATATGAAGGATGAGAATGATACCAACCACAAATAAACAAGTTTTTTTTCTTGATATCCTTAAAAGCTCTGATGTAATTATTATAATCTTTGATTTCTGCATACACTGCTGTCCCATGTCCCATAGGATAAGCATCTTCAACATGGAGCTGAGGGCCGTAATCATATTCTTTTCCCGCTAGAAGCCCAATAACTTCAACCCATTTTTCCTTAGGGATTTTATTATGTGCGTACTTTAAAGCATGACTAGCAATTTTGAGAATTGCTTTAACTGATATAGTTACCTTTTGTTTACCTTTTAAATCAGTTATTGGTGCTGCTTCTGTTAATTGTTCACTCGGAGAATCAATTGGAGTAGAAATCATTTTCTCTTTTAGTCGGGAAGCTACCTTTTCTGTTAAATCATCTTCTTCAGATTTTAGCTCATTATAAATTTCTTTAAGAATTTCTTTTTTTAATTTTTCTTTAATTCTTGATTTTATGCTTTCTTTTATGGAATCTTCATTAAATTCATCATTATTAGACATTTGGTTGTCCTCTTCAAAGTCTACCATTTCTTATTGGCATATTTTTTAACTAAAAATTTAACTTTTTTCTCAAAAGTTTTAGGCTCTTTCAGAACCTCTAATGCTGCTTTTTTATTGAATACATCAGTAGGATTAAAATATTTACCACGTGTGTTTAACATTGCCGTTATCGCTTGAATAATTGTTACAATCGTTTTAGAAGGGCTCCAACCCCCTTTCTTACCAACGTAATTTGGATCTACTAACGCTAAACATATATTCCGCTGTCCTGGGTATTCGCTTGGTATACCTTTAGATTTTTAATTAAAATCTAATTTAGGCCAGAAGTTCGGGTGCCAAATCGCTGTGTGTAACCGAACGTACGGAGGGTGATGCGGATAATTTGGAGGATATTTAATCTCAAGTCTGAAAAGTCCACCAGCATAAGCCGTACTCTTAGGACCTTTTAATGTTACTGCCAAATGATCTATACTTTTTCGTTTTGGATTAAACGGTTTTAGCTGAACAATTACATTATTCTTTAACATTTTCTTAAGAGCGGCAAAATCTTGCGAAATTCTACTACTTCTTAAACTCATTTTATATATATAACCTCGTTTTTTATAATAGTATAATCAGTTAATGAAATTAACATTAATAAATTAATGCATAAATACGATATAAGAATTTGGATAAACAAAAACAATAAGCGAGTGGAAAGAATGAAGCGGAATTAATTCTTATTTAAATGTCACTTATTTAAGATATAAAATAATAAGAGACTGATATCTGATATCAGTGAAATAAAGGGACTTGACTCTTTAACATTGCTAAAAAAATTAGAGTTAGGTGGTAACTGCTTTAAGAAAATTAATGGTCTCGGCAAGTTAGTTAATCTGGAAGATTTATTCTTAGATGGCAACAAAATTACTGATATAGGGGGGCTTGATTGTTTGGTAAACCTTAGGCGTTTGACTCTTAGTAGCAATAAAATTTCTGAGATAAAAGGTTTGGGCTCACTAAGTAATTTAGAAGTATTAAATTTAAGTGTTAATCAGTTAAAGGAAATTAAAGGTCTAAAAAATCTAAGAAAACTAGTAAAACTTGATTTAAGCATTAATCAGATAAAGGATATTGAATATCTTTACGAGCTACCTAACTTGAAAATTTTAAATTTAAGTTATAACAGCATTTCAATCTCACAGCTTAAAGAATTACAAGCCCATCGTGAAAATTTACAGATTGATTTTTACATAGATGGAAGAAATTGGAACAATCCAATAAAACGCGAAGCTCCGCATTTTTAATTCTTAAGAAAATTTTCCCAATTATTTTAAATTTAAATTAATAAAAATCTCTCCACCTTTAAAACCTACTGCGGTAATGAGTTCTAAATTCCTTAGTCCATTTTTAATTGGTGAACGCTCAAGATCTATCTCATTGACATCTTCAAAATCCATTATAGTTAGTGTAGGTAAAAATGACGGATCTTCTTCAAATCCCATATTTAATAGTGATTCGATTATTTCTTGACAACGAGCTTTTTTATTAATATTTATGCTGACTCGTCTAACATCATCGCCGCATTGTAAGCAATTTATGTTTCTCTTTTTTTCTATTGGATAGAATTTCAATGTCATTGCATTAAATACTACATATGATTTAACTGGCTCTCCTAACGCTTTATTTCCTGCTAACCAATGGATTATCTTAATCGCCTCATGTGATTGAATTGCTGATATCATAGCATTTATAGTAATAATGGCTGGTTCATGAAAATCAATTATTTTAATAATTTCATCTTTCGTAAAAAGTGGCAAAAAACTATGCTTTGTTGCTAGGTTATTAGCAGAAGCCTCAAGGAATTTAATGTGTTGAATGTTTTTCGGATCTGGTTCATCATCATTATTATCTTCTTTGAAGGCCATAATTGACTTAAAAACACAGTGAATTCTTTTCCTTGGAATTCCAACTACTGTACAAGCAGCCATATCATCCATTTCACCAACAGGAAGGGGATTGCATTCATAACATGCGTTTTCGTATGGAAAAATCGTGTAAACATGACCATGATATCCTGCAACACCTCCATCAACAAGTGGTTTTTTAAAACGAATACACTGTGCATTTAAATTTAACCTGGCATTCATCGAATCCAAACCACCCATTATAACATCGGCACCTTTATAAATAGCAGGATCAAGTCTTTCAAGCGATGTATGATACCCTTTGATTAAAATATTAGGATTAATATCTTTTAGTCTTTTTGCAGCCTCAAGAGCTTTAGATGCTCCCATCTTTGCTCCAGCAAATAGAATTTGCCTATTTAAATTTGAATGCTCTATAATATCTAAATCAACAAGGTCAAGTTGTCCCACACCTAACATTGCTAAATTTTTAGCAATTTCACAACCGAGTCCTCCTACTCCTGCAATTAAAACTCGGGAATTTTTGACTAATTTTTGAGACCATCCTTCGAGGCGAAATTGTCTATCATACAAATCTCTTTCTACGGTTGTTAAATCTTTACTGAAAAAGTCTGAACCCTCTTCCAACTTTACCACCTACGGAATTTTATGATTTTATAATAAAAAATCCATTAATTACTATATAATATAATTTAGAACATAATAAAATTTTAAAAAAAATATATTAAAAAATTAGAAAAAAAATCAAATTGTCCGAGATGTTTAGCCAGCTGTACTTGCAGGTATTAAAAGTACTTCATCTCCGTCACTGACATTATATTGGCTTAATGGAGAACCTTCATCCATGGTAACACCACCAGACGACAAATGAAAATCGTTCGGATCTAAACCAAATATGTTTCCAACAGTTCTTTTGATTGCACCTACATTATTGCCATCATCAACAGACAGTTTTTGTCGCTTCTCACCTGGACCAATTGTGGATAAAAAGTAAAGACTCATTTTCTTTCCTCCTGCAGAAGGGACTGAAGGTGTTTTAGAACTCACAGGAGTTTTTTCTTCAGGCTCTCCTAAATCCTCATCAAATTCATCAAAACCCATAAAAATCAAGACCTAATTTTAATTAATTATTATTTATTATTATATTATTTCATTAGCTTTTCTATTTCAAAAATAATTAATATAAAATCAATCTATGTAAATATATATATCTATCTATAATTGCTTTATTTCTTCGGTAATGTTTTCCTTTTCCAATTTAAGGAAACTATATTATTATTTAAATTCAATTAGGTCAAAAGAAGTGACTTACATGTTATAAATAAAACTTCATTTACGTAAAGTTAAGTGTGTCTATTTTTAAGTTTTAATGTAATATAATCGTTGACTTTAAATTCTATCATTTTCTTCGCTGTTTATTTTAACTTAAAAAATTCATACATATAAATAAAACTTACAAATTGATATATATTTTAAAAACCCAAAAATTAATTTAGTTTAATAATATATCTTTTAATTAATTCAAATATCATTATATATAATCAAATGTCTGAAAAAAACCCCCCTAAATATCGAATCCAAGAAAAAACACCTGAAAAACAAGAATTAACACCTAGCAGTAAGGTTCTATTTCAAAAAATTAAATTAGAACGTAAAAAATTAGAAGAAGAAAGAATTAAATGGGAAAGTGTTATTCAAAAAGTTCAAGGATATAAAGATAGAATTAAAAATCTTGAGAAAAAGAGAAAGATTTACGAAAATGAAATTAAAAACCTCATGAATGATAAAGCTGGATTGAACAATGAATTAGAAAAGATACGTAAAAGAATTTCCAATGCAAAAAATCAATTGGTTGATGAAGAGTGGCAAGTAAATGAGAATATACGACTAAAAAATGAAGAATTAAGAAAAATTGGGAATGAGATACAAAAAAATAAAAAAAATCTATGGCAGATCAAAGATGATATTAATAGAGAAAAACAAGACTGGGATAAAGAAAAACTAAGATCTAAAAACCAACTACAAGAATTAAAAAGTAAAATCCCAAGGTTAGAAAAAAAAGATAGTAATTTGGAGAAAAAGAAAATTAATTTGGAAAACAATATAAGAAATTTAAATAGTGATTTAAGAGATCTTTCAAATGATAGAGATCGCTTAAAAAATGAATTAAATAATCTCCAGAAAGAAATATCGGCAGAAAAATATCGGATTTCGGAAGAAAAACGTAAAATCAATGATGCTAAAGATAAGATTAAAAGGAAAAATAATGATTTAAATAGAAGATTAAGCGATTTGAAAAACTTAGAAAATAAAATAGCTCAACAAAAGAACAGCCTGGATAGAGAAAAAAAAGATCTCGAAAGAATTAGGAAAAGTGAGGAAACTCAATTAAATAATATTAGGACCAAAATTCCTTCATTAGAAAAAAAAAAGAATTCATTAGAGAACAATAACCGAGATTTAGATAACAGATTACAAAGACTAAAAAGTGAAATTAAAAGATTAAAAAATGAGAAGAGTAGAATTGAATCAGATATTCAAAACAATAAAAAATATATTGATAAAGAAAAAATAGCGATTAAAAACGAGAAAAATAGCATCAAACGTGAAAGAGAGAAGTTGAACGGTGAAAAACAAAGATTAAAACATGAACGTAATAAATTGGAAGCTGAAATAAGAAAAATAAAATCCATACCCAAACAAGGTATTAAATCTAAAACTCCTAAAAAAGGTATAAAATCTAAAACTCCTTCAAGATATTAATTACTATTCTTAAATTTCTTTTTGGTCTTCAAAAAGACCTGCATTAGGATCTAAGAATGTATTTTGACATGCGGGACATGAATTGTATTTACTTAACCAGAAAGCTACGCAGAGATAATGGTATACTGCTTCACAAAATGGGCATTTAATTATTTGATCTTTTGCGAAATTAAATTTTTTATGACAAACTCCGCATTTTATTTTATCAGAAGAGATTCCTTCTCTAATTTTTACTTTTTCTGCTAAAGTCTTTTCAAAATTATTCAATTCCGATCTATAAAGATTAATCTCATCACTTAAATTCTCAACTCTAATTTTAACTGCAGCGATTCTCTCGTTTAATTCTTCTTCTGTTAATTTGTCTACCAAAAAGTTTGATAAAGCAAAGTTCAAAGGGACGGTGTCAATAGATTCCTTTTGATCTGTAATATCAGTTAAACTTCTAAATAATAACTCCTCTTCTTCAATCATATCCTTGAAATTTTTGAACAATTTATTCAAAATCATTGACAATAAAAAACCCAATTGTTGTCTTTTTAAGATAAAATTATCTTCCCATTGTTTAATAATTTGATAAATATCAATATCTTTTTCTTTAAACTTATCCACTTTTTGATATACAATATCTTTAATTCTTTGAATTTTAACTTTGTAGTCTTTAAGAATTTCACGCAATTGTTTTAATTGAGGGAATTCTTCTCTTACTATCAATGACGTTTCGTCTTGATAACCCTCCATTAATTCATTTATTTCAGAAATCTTTTCGTAAATGAAACTTCTAACACCATCACGTAATCTTTCCTTTCTGATAGTTTTCAGATAAAAGGTATATTCATCTTTTCTACGGATTATTTCAGTAAATACATTATCTATTATTTTTCTTAGTGAACTTGTGATTTCTTCATAAGGTATGAGAAGAGGTTCTAAATTTTTAACTGTTTTATCTATTTCTTCTATTAATGAATAGAAAATATTTACTTTTTCAGTATAATAACTTGATATATTTTTAAATTCATCATATTCCTTTAAATCACTTAATGTTGCTTGATATTTTTTTTCTAGACCATTTAAATAATAGTCTGATATTTTGGGAAGAGAAATACTAATTTTTTGGTTTAGCAGATTTTGGATATTTATTTTTTGTTTTTCATCATCCAATTTAAAGCTATTATCTAACTCAAGAATTTCCTTGAAAATACTTTCTAATTTGTCCTCTATTAATTTTTTAAATATTGGTTGTAAAAATGCTTTTAATTTTCTAATTATGTCCTTTCTATCAAGAACATTTATAAATTCTCCAAACTCTTCATCATTACTTTCTAATTCTTCAATAGTATTGATATCATATAAAAGAACAATCAGATCTTTATAAATCTTAATTTTATTCCCTTGATTTTTATTATAGAATTTATAAATCTCATTAAAATTAGTTATGAAAGTTTTAACTTTCTTCTTCCGCTTCTGTTTTTTAGAAGCATTAATATCCTTTTCTATAAATTCATGCAATTCTTTAAATTCATCAAATGTGTATAAAAAATTTGGCAATTCTTTAAATTTAAAGGGTAAATTTTTAATTTTATTTACCTCACACCAGATATAATTAATGCTGTCATAAATTCCATCAACTTTATCTAATGAATTCTCAACAATAGTAATTAAATTACTAACTTCATCAAAAAGATTATGAACTAATGCTAAATGATTGTTTAGCAGATCATTATTCTTTAGAAATCTTTTAATATTCCGTCCATTTAATTTTGAGTTTAACAAATTACTAGAAATCAGTTTTATCTCATTTAATAATCCAGTTTTTAAATCTTGAAAGACAAAACTATTTTTATTCTTTGAATCTTCCTTTAGACTTAGGAATTGTTCAAAAAAATCTTTTATTTCATTAATATAGTTCTTATAAAGATCTATAGCTTCACTTGAAAATTTTGTTTTCAGAAAGTCATTTATTTCTTTTTGATCTGATTTTTCTGATTTGAATTTTGTCAGATTTCTTTTAATTTCTAATAATTCATCTTTAGTAAATCCTCTAATTTCTCGAATACCATTAAATAAATTATCAACTATTTTCAATGAAAAAACACCTATAAAAAGCTAATTATATTATGTATTACTTAGATTGATTCAATTTATTATAGATAAAATTGAATAACTTTAAAGTTTAATGTAAAGAAAAAGAAACAGACAGTCTACTCTCCAAGTTCTTGAATTTCAATTTGTTTTTCTTTAGCACCGTCTTCAGTTATTATTAGCAAATCAATCCCATTACCTGTCATTGCATCTCTTTTTGTAGCGTTGAGTATCGCTTTTTCAACTAATTTTGCTCCATCTTCAACTGTCATATCTTGTTTATATTCTGCTTCTAAAATTCCAATTGAAAGTAACATTCCTGTACCTGCTGTACCGTAATCATCAGGCATCAATGAACCAATCGCATCTAATGTGTATAACTTTGGACCATCTTTATCTACTCCCGCAATAACCAAATTTGTATATAAAGGATACATTTTCCTTGAATAAAGATAATTTGAGACTAACTTACCCATGCTCTGTGTAGAAATCCTTTCACCTGCCTCTAATTCGTATAAATTAGCCTGAGCTCTCATAATTTTTACTAAAATTTGAAAATCCCCTATTAAGCCATATGCTGCTATACCAATATAATCATTTATCTTAAACACTTTTCTAGTCGATTTATTTGTAACAGTATAACCCCATGTAGCCCGCCTATCATTTCCGAGCACGACTCCATCTTTACATTTGATGGCTACACCAACTGCACCAGGAACCATAATTTGTTGAGCCATTTTTTTAACCTTTAATGATAAATCTTGAATTGTGAATTATTTTAATAGGTAATAGGTATTATGGTTAAATAAAATTTTTCTTTTAAATTATAATTTTTAATGTACGATTTAATGTACGATTTTTAACTAATTTTGAATTAATTTTTTATATTAAATTTTTTTCTAATTAAATAGATTCCTATAGATGAACCAATTAATACACTACTTACAATTAAATACTACCTAAAATAGTTTCTAAATACCCATTTTGAAATTAATTCTATATATTATAACACTTAATTTTATTATTTTAGTTTTACATCTAAAATTAAATACAACACATTTGAATCTGAATATGATTTAAATGTATTATTATATCATTGTAGAAAAGCAGTTAATAAAGGAGATTTAATAGGAGTAAAAAGTGAAGTCAGAGGTAAAAAATAAATTAAGAATAAGGAAAGTTAGTAAATTAATTTTTATTAGTTTAGTTTGCTTTTCTATAATAATATCTACTTACTTAGTTTTTGAATTACAGAGTGAAGATGAGAGTACAAATTCTGATAGCAATGACGATTTTAACGAAATTATAGTGTTAACAGCCAATCCTAAAGGAATTAGACTTACTTTCCTTAATGACTTTAATGATTCTGTAGTTATATCATGGTTTACAGAAAAGAATGCTACCAATCCAAAATTACGATATTCTAATAAATCTGATTTAACAAATTACCTACAAATTACACCTAATAAGACTAAACTTTCTACTATAACATATTTTTACTCAGTTGAATTAATTAATTTGCTTCCAAATAAAACGTATTTTTATCAGGTAAGATCAGATGAAAGTAATTTTAGAGAAGTAATGAATTTTACTACTTTAGCAAATGAAACAAATCATATTAGATTTTTGATTTATGGTGATAGTAGAACTCAGAGAAATATAAGAAGGGCTCTTACGAATAAAATTATGGAAAATTTCAAAGATGCATTTGATTTTACAATACATTGTGGAGATATGGTAGAAGATGGGAGGATTCAAGATCAATGGAATAAGTATTTCATAGATACCGAAATATTGAACGCCTATAAGCAAGGAATTTATGTAGAAGGAAATCATGAATTTGGAGAATATTCTTCGATAAAGATGTATGACAATCTTCCAATGCGTAATACATATACTAATCGCTATTATTCATTTAGCATTGGGAATATGGGATTTATTATTCTTAACTCTAATGGGTACACACAAGGCGATGATATTCAAACAGATTGGTTAAACCAAACTTTAATTCAATATTCTCAAGAAAATACATTTAATTTCGCTTTTACGCATCATCCTTTAATACAAAGTAGATCTTATGCATATCACAAAGATTACTGGAGACCATTATTTGATAAATATAACGTTTCAATCGTTTTCGCTGGACATGATCATCTATACGAGAGAAGTTATCCAATTATAAATTCTTCTACTCTCGAATATGATAATTCAGAATTTTATAATTATACAGACTTAAATGATACAATATATTTTACAACTGGAGGGGCTGGTGCTCCTTTACATAATGTGCATTCGAATGGATTTATTGCAGAAACTCAAAAAGCTTATCATTTTCTTCTGATAGATTTTGAAAAAAACGCTTTAAAAAGTACAATCTCTTTAGAAACATGGATCATGCCAAATGATTTCAGCAATCTTTACTTATATGATAATATAACGATTTCTAAATATACATGAAGCAATTAATTGATGATTTAAAATTTTTAATGTAAACTTCATAATATAGAAATTGAATTACAATTTGTTATATCCATAATAATTTTCAAATCCTTATTGACATAATGATCCCCAGATTAGAATTATTTTTTCCTTACAAATTTAATAATGATTATAATTTGATAATCACACCAATAATTATAAAATACCTCTCATGCATAAAAATGTTTAATTTAAAATTTTTTAATTCGCAATAAAAACCTACTAAAAGTATAAAAAAATAGGAATTTTTCAAATTTGAATTCTCAAATAATTTGATTATAAAAAAATTAATTCATATATTTGATACGAATAACAGTTAAGTGATCACAGAATTATAACCATCTGTTAAAATCATATTTTTTGTCGTTAAAATTTTTTCAATTTAACTCTTCATAATCTGTCCATTTGCCATAACATTTAAATAACTCTTCACATATAATTATAACTAAGAAGCTTTAAAAATAAATCAAAAAAAAATTAAAAATACGAATTTTAAAAATTTGGAGGAATAAAATATGGCAAAGAAAAAACATTCATTCGCTTGGAGCCCAATTCGCAGGCTTATGAAACAGCAAGGAGCAAGTATAGTCGCCCGAAATGCAGTGGACCTATTAATTGATCATTTAGAGAAAACTGCAACTGGCTTAACTGAACAAGCTCGAGCATTCACTATGCACGCTAATCGTAAAAATTTAG
>SDBV01006156.1_pt1 | contig 16702 bp, 14 predicted proteins | sample 2277081 | NCBI WGS metagenome assembly SDBV01 (sample SAMN10402039, study PRJNA504765) | marine sediment metagenome | isolation source: marine sediment core GS10_PC15, 223 cmbsf | place: Arctic Ocean: Southern Knipovich Ridge | collected 2010 | reverse complement strand
TATCCGTACAACCCGGGCGACGGCCGCGACGATCCGGCGGCGAGCGGCAAGCGAGCGGTCCGCGGCGGCTCGTTCTACGACCGGCCGAAACGGGCCCGCTCCGCCTTCCGCCTCGCCTACCAGCCCTGGCAACAGGTCTACAACGTGGGATTCCGCGTGATGATGGAGGTGAAGTGAGCTGAACGGGTATGCCAGCTACACACCGTGCGAGGGGGTCGACGCTGGTATTGCAGCAGAAGGCATCGTCCTCCCAGCGACGATCCGCGACGGTATAATAAGAGGGAGTGCGTTGTGGCTCTGCGAAAGCCGTGCCGCGGTTGGCTTCTCACCGACGAGCAACTCCTGATCACTCGCCGACAACATGGAAGATTCGAAGCATCGTGGCAGGGTTCAGGCCCAAGGCGGTGGAGTGGAGGAATCGGTTGCCTGGGCGCAGATAGACCCGCCGACGGCAAGTGAAGGACATGCCAAGCTTGCAGATCTCCGCAATCTGCTGACGCCGGCAGAGCAGCGATATCGGGCGGAAGCATGTAGAGAAGCTCATGATTACGTGGACGTGATGGCGAAAGCCGGAGGGGTCGATGCGGTGTTTAAAAAGACCTTTCCGCGGAAGGTCAGACGAGACCGCCGTCGTGTGGACATTGAAGTATTGAAAGGCAGAGCTTTTGTTCCGGATCAAGGATCCTAGAAGACATCAGGAGCCGCGATGGTACAACACCTTCTTGCTAATTTCCTTGATGATCCCGAGCACTACGCGAAGGCGGTAGAACACTGGGAGCGTCTTTGGGGCCGGATCGATAGCCAGCTTCGGGCATCCTGTGGCTGGCGGCAACCGTGGTTCCATGCGGACTGGAAAAAAGGCGGCGCCTTTATGGATGGCAATCCCATCTTCACAGCATTCACGCCTGGCGATCAATACGCAATTCGTATTATCCAATATCCCCCGACATCTACGAACTTGGAATTTGACTATTGGCTGGATACCTTCGGTGGAGCCGCCACGGATCCTGAAGCGATTCGGGAACTCGTGATTGCCTGCGCTCTGTCCGAAGAAGCTTCAACGCGAGCTTTCGAGTTGATGGAAAACTGGGTATTGTGCCGAGGTATCTCGATCTCGAGTTCGCGATCACCCGTGGCGGACTATCCTGTGATCGGACCGCTTGATGCACGAACTCCACTGGAGTTGCTGATGGTTTGATCGGAGCGCGGCGCGGCCGTCACCAGACTCGATTTCTCGATGGTTGTCTCGGACGACTCATGAAGACTTTCGAAGCATCGGGGCTTTGGCACCTTCCGGCTGATCTGTCGCGACAGGTCGCCGGTACGCTACGCTACAGCAGGAAAGACGGCCTTCGACTATCGTTGATCGGCACGCTCAGTGATACGTCGGACTACTCGAAATGGGAAGATTACCCACTCATCCACGGCGTCGTCAGCAACAGTCCATTTGGCAAGAAGTTCACTTTGGTAGATTGCTTCCGGACCCGGCTGTCGTTGGGCATGCCGGGGCTGTCGACGGAAGAGATCCACGCGGACTGGGCGTGTGCGGGTTATTCTCTTCTTGACAAGGAAGACCTCCACTTCGACGGACTCCGCGTATCATTCAGCGAGCTTGCCAACTGGATCAAGACCACCGGAATCAACACGTGCCTTGTTGATGAAGACGGCAACGCTTCGGGAATGGATATTCAGTATCGGCGTCCGGAAGCAATCCGTTTGTCTCTACGCGACAAGCCTCTTAGAATCGGCTTTGGTTTCAGCACTTCCGAGTCTCTGCTGCGAGACGTCACATTACGCGAGAATGTGTCGCTCGCGTTGGAAGATATCGGCCAGCTTTCCTGCGAAGAGACGAATCAACGGTACGTTCATCCACTGCAGGACTTCTTCACGTTAGCCACCGACCGGCCGAACGCCGTCGAAGAGATGGTCGTTTTTAGCAATCGCCTCAAGGTGCAGGCGACCGGAACACCTTCCCCCTTCCACGTGATATATCAGCCAATCCATGCCGCCGAAGAGGATCTCCAGCTGCGCATGGCGCACCACATGCTGTTTACCTACGACGACGTAAAGGACTCGTTCCCTGAGGTTCTCAATCGATGGATGACTTTCTCGGACGAATTCGCGCCATTCTGCAGCGTCTTTTTCGGCTCGCAGTACCACCCGGCCCGCTACGTGGAGGCCAAATTCCTGGCTTTGATTCAGGCGATCGCACTGTATTTCGGAAAGGCGAGGTCTGCAGACCAACGTTTTCACCCGGCGCTAGCTTCCGCGAAGCAAGAAATACACGGGCACTTCTCGGAAAAACATGCTACATGGTTGTCCAGTATGTTGCCGGTCGAGGCGGAAATCGGACTTCCGTTAAACCTCCTCGATACGCTGGAAGCCAATCGGGACATCATGGGGCCGTTGATTCAGGGTGACATGGAAGGATTCGTTGGCACCGTCGTGGCAACAAGGAACTACTGTACTCGGCTCGAACCGAGGCTCCGGTCGCAAGCCCTTCGTGAGATGGAACTCCACTGGCTGACGGAGAAGCTCGCGATACTCGTGAAAGCTTGTATCTTGGACTCACTTGGTATCTCAGGTGAAATCGCGGTGAAACTGTTCAATCGAAACCGCAAGTACTCACACTTAAGAAGCATGAGCTAATGTCCCGTAGTTTCTGGCCGTTGGTCGGGGCCTTGGCCGTGTGTTGCTTGGTGGTCGTCACAACGGTCCTTCCCGCACAAACAGGAGAATACGCGGGCCCCACCGCCTTGGTTGCGTCGAAAGATGAAAAGACCTTGTGGGTTGCCGGTACGGACGCCCAGAGGATTGCCCGGGTTGACGTTGCCACTGGCAAGGTCATCCAGCAGATCGCCGTGCCGGCGGAACCGACCGGCCTGGTGCTCAGCCCTGATGGAAAGACGCTGTACGTGACCTGCGCCGCGCCGCGCAGCACGGTCTGCGTGATCGAGACGACGTCCGGTCGGCTGACGGCGAGCATCCCGGCCGGACACACCGCCATGGCCCCGGCGATCGGTCCCGACGGCAAACGGCTCTACGTGTGCAACCGGTTCGACGACGATCTTTCGGTGATCGATCTGAACACCGGCAAGCAACTGGCCCGCGTGCCGGTCGGCCGCCAGCCGATCGCCGCGGCCGTCACCCCCGACGGCAAGTCGGTGGTAGTGGCCAACCACCTGCCGGCCGACCCCGCCAATCAGTTCTTCGTGTCGGCGGTGGTGACGGTCGTCGATACCCGGACCCATCGGACCGCCGCGATTCGGCTACCCAATGGGGCCGGCAGCCTGCGGGGACTGTGCCTTGCGCCCAACGGCCGGCTGGCCTACGTAACGCACGTTCTGTCCAACTACGAACTGGTGCCCTCGCAGGTTGCCCAGGGATGGACCAACATCAATGCCCTGAGCATCATCGACGTGGCCCAGAAGAGGCTCGTGAACACCGTTTCGCTGGACGATTCGTATCTGGGGGCGGCCAATCCGTGGGCAGTGGCGTGTTCGGCCGACGGAAAGTGGCTTGGCGTGACCCACGCCGGCACGCACGAACTGAGCCTGATCGACGTGGGGGCGTTGCTGACGAAGCTCGGGCTGCCGGCCGATCTGGCGACGCCCGCGCCGCAACCGGATCGTGACGGCGGCGCCTATGCGTCGGCCACCGTCAACGGAATTCCCAGCAGCATGGGCATCATGACCGGTTTGCGGCGCCGCGTTCGGCTGCCGGGCCTCGGCCCCCGCGGGCTGGCGCTGGTCGGATCGAAGGTCTACGTCGCCGGGTATTTCTCCGATACGATCGACGTGGTCGATTTGAAGCCCGACACCGGCGGCCACGTGGAGTCGATCCCCTTGGGCCCCAAGCCGCATCCGACGCGGCGGCGACGCGGCGAGATGCTCTTTCACGACGCGGTGATCTGCTACCAGCACTGGCAGAGCTGTTCGAGTTGTCATCCGGACGCCCGGGCCGACGTGCTCAACTGGGATCTGCGCAACGACGGGGTGGGCAACCCGAAGAACACCAAGAGCATGCTGCTGGCCCACAAGACCCCGCCGGCGATGGCCACCGGCGTGCGTCCCTCGGCCGAGGTGGCCGTACGCAACGGCATCAAGCACACGCTGTTCGCCGATCGGCCGGAAGCAGACGCCATGGCGATCGACGAGTATCTCAATTCGCTCGAGCCGGTTCCCAGCCCGCACCTTCTCGACGGCCGGCTCAGTCCGGCGGCGGTGCGAGGCAAGCGGTTGTTCCAGAGCGATCGGGCCGGCTGCCACCGTTGCCACCCGGCGCCGCTGTACACGGATCAGTTGATGCACGACGTAGATACGCAGGGCCCGTACGACGTCGCGGGGCGTTTCGACACGCCCACGCTGGTGGAAGTCTGGCGGACCGCCCCCTATCTGCACGACGGCCGTTACACCAGCGTGGAGCAACTGCTGAGCAAGGGCAAGCACGGTCTGCGCGACGGCCGTTTCGAGAAGCTCGATCGGCAGCAACTCAACGACCTGATCGAGTTCGTGCTCTCGCTGTAAGCGCCTGCCGGAGTCCGGCTCACTGTCGGCTGGGCTTGGCCTCGTCGTTGATGTGGTCTTCGATCCAGTGTTCGAGTTCTTCCCAATCGACCGGGGGCAACTTGGTGCGGTCGGGGCGGAGGTGGGCCGCCTGCTTGATGTAGACGTGGATGATCTGATCGGCCGGTTTGTCGGTGTTCCAGTGCAGCAGGATGCGGATGCAGCGGCGCATCGAGTCCGGCACGTCCAACTCGTGCACGCACATCATGGCCACCTCGAACCAGCCCAACTGCCGGGCGGCCAGGGCGGGGAACTCGGCGTCGAGGTCCGTGGTCGTGCTGAAGATCGCGCTGGCCACGTCCACCTCTTGGATGTGGTTCTGACGGATCATCAACGCCAACAATTGCCGCGTCGCCTTGAGGATCTCTTCGCTGGTGTTGGCCTCGGCAGTGGTCGCCCCGCGAACTCCACGGCACGGCATAGTCATTCCCCTCATCCGGGCGGCCACTCATCCGGGCGGCCACTCATCCGGGTGGACCCTCATCCGGGCGGATGGTACAGATTGATCTTCTTCAATGTAGTCTACGTCAGTTTGCGCGTTGAGGGTAGCGGTGCCCCAGTGTCTGCGGACTGGGGCTTCGCTGCGCTCAGCCGCCAGCCACCCGTCAAATCAATGTTGACGGATCACTAGCCCGCTTCTTTCCTTGCCACCGGAAGGCGACTCCCGGTGAGGTCGAAATGGGGGGCGGGAATCACGCCAGCACGCGGCGCGGCCAAGGGCCCCACCGGGCCGTCCGGCGCGCCGTCCCAAGCGTGGTCGTGGATTCGCGCCAGGATCTGTTCGGCCACCGCCAGCGCATCGCGGCCTGCGGCCCCGTTGACTCGCGGCTGCCGCAGCGTGCGGATGCTCTGGATGAAGTCGCGCATCTGGGAGGCCAATGCGTCGATCGCCTCGAACTCCATCATCTGGCGAGGCAGGTGCTCCTCGGCCAGGTGTTCGCGATAGTGCTCCACCTCGGCGGGCGAGAGCGCCTCGACGTCGAATCGCCGACGCCGCAGCGTTTCGCTGGGGTGCACCAGCGTGGTTTTGCACTCGGCGAAGTCGATGCCGGCAAACGCTCGCGGCGACCAGACCTGCATCCGCCGGGTTGCCTGATGGCTCACCCGCGACGCCGACAGCGTGGCCACGCAACCGCACTCGAACTCGAGCCGGGCGCTGGCCACGTCTTCATGGCCGCCCAGCACGGACAGGCCCAAGGCTTCCACCTTGCGTAGCGGCGAACGAACCAGCGACAGCACCAGGTCGACGTCGTGGATCATCAGGTCCAACACCACGCCGACGTCGGTCGAGCGGAAGGTGAAGCCGCCGGCGCGGACGGCTTCGATGTACTTCGGGCGGCCGACGTGCGGCAGGGCCGCCGTGAAGGCCGGATTGAATCGCTCGACGTGGCCTACCTGCAGCACGACCTGACGGCGTCGGGCGGCTTCGACCAGTTCGTCGGCCTCGGCTACCGTCGCGCAGATCGGCTTCTCGACCAGGACGTGGATCCCCTGCTTAAGCAGGCCCAGCGCCAGCTTGTGGTGCAAGGCGGTGGGGGCGGCGATCACCGCGGCGTCGAGTTGTCCCCGCAGCGGGCGACAGTCGGCCTCCGCCCGGGTGTGGCATTCGGCCGCGACGCGGCGTCGGTTGGCCTGATGCGGATCGACGACGGCGATCAGTTCGACGCCATCGGCGGCGGCAATTTTTCGGGCGTGGAACGTACCCAACCGTCCGGCGCCGACGACGGCTATTCGGAGCTTCTTCACGCGGGGTCTCCTAAGGCTACCAACCTGCCGACTGCCTACTGCGTACTGCCTACTGCTCACGCGGCCCTTCGGCGTTCGCGGTACCGCCCGTGGAGGCCTTCGTGCTGGTTTTGCACGAAGCTCAACAGGTGGTTGACCTGGGGGACCAGATGGCCGTTTTTTCGCAGGATTTCCCAGGCGTTGTCGAGCCCCACCTTGGCCCGGTAGAGCAGGCGATGGGCCTCGGCCAGGGCTTCGATCACGTCGGGGGCGAAATTGTTTCGTTTCAGCCCCACCGCGTTGATGCAGCGGGGTTTGGCCGGAAAACCCTCGACGAGCATGTAGGGCGGCACGTCGTGCCGCACCGCGCTGAGCCCGCCCACAAAACTGTAGCTGCCGATGGTGACGAAGTGGTGTACGGCCACCGCGCCCGACAGCGAAACGTAATCGTGGACGTGGACGTGCCCGGCCAGCAAGGTGTTGTTGGTGACGATCACGTGGCTGCCGAGCTGGCAGTCGTGGGCCACGTGGCTGTAGGCCATCAGGAAGTTGTCGTTGCCGACGCGGGTAACGCCGTCCTCCTTTTCCGAGGCCCGGTTGATGGTCACGCCTTCGCGGATGACGTTACGGTCGCCGACGACGACTTGGGTCTCGGCCCCGCGGTAGGTGACGTCTTGGGGCTCGCCGCCGAGGACCGCGCCGGGATAGACGCGGTTGTGGCGGCCGAGGGTCACGCGTCCCATCAGCGTGACGTTGTTTTCCAGCTTCGTCCCCCGGCCGATGCGTACGTGGGGGCCGATCACACAGAAGGGCCCGATCTCGACGGCGTCGTCGATTTGGGCCTTGGGATCGATCGACACGTTGTCGGCAACACCGGTCGCCATGGCCGCGGCTCCTTGCCGGATTGTAATCGTCATTTACCGCCGTCGTGGATCACGCGCAGCGTTTACACCGGTTCTGAACTCCCTCTTCGGCCAGGACCGCCCGGACCATCTCCGCGTTGAGCCGATGTCCGCTCCGGTAAGCCACGAAACGGCCGACCAGGTCGCAACCGGCCAGCGCCAAGTCTCCCACCATGTCCAACAGCTTGTGGCGGACACATTCGTCGGGAAACCGCAGTTGGTTGTCGATGGGCCCGTGGGGGCCGAAAACCAACAGGTCCTGCAGCGTGGTCCGGCGTCCCAATCCCCGGGCCTGAAACGCCTCGGCCTGGTGCTTCATCACGAAGGTCCGGCTGGGCGCCAATTCTTGGCGAAAGACCTCGGGCGAGAGCGTGATTTCCAGCGCTTGGCGTCCGATGGGATTGTCGCCGCCGTAATCCAACTCGTATTGGAGGATGGTTTTTCCCGAGCAGCATGGCCCCTCTTCTAAAGACTGGTCTTCTAAAGACTGGTCTTCTAAAGACTGGTCTTCTAAAGACTGGGCCTCGATCCAACTGGTTTCGTCTCCTAGGCGAATCGTCCGGCGGATGATCGTCTGCCGACGGAGCTTCTGTTGCTCGACGATGCCGGCGGCGTCGAGGGCTTCGACCAGCGGCATGCTGGAGCCGTCACAGCCGGGCATTTCCTGCCGATCGACCCGGACCTCGCAGTTGTCGATCTGCAACCCGGCCAAGGCGGCCATGACATGTTCGATCATGTCGACCCCGACGCCGTTGCATTGCAGCGTGGTCCGCCAGGGAGTTTCCGTCCGCCGCACCCCGCAGTTGGGGTCGAGCAGGGCCGCAATCCTCGGTTGATGCGGCAGATCGCCGCGAACGAAGACCACGCCCGAACCGGCCGCCGCCGGGCGGAACTCGACCCGCACGTCCTCTCCGCTCCAGTAGCCGATCCCTTCGACCACGGCCGGGGCGGCTATCGTTCGCTGGTTTCGCGTGGGGACCATCCCAAGATGCCAATCTACTTGTACTGGACGCCCTGAGGCGCCCGCGGCGGTCTCGCTGTGCCGCCGCCTGGAGTGCCCGGACCGGGTTGCCGGTAGCCGCCCCGAGCATTCAAGGTGTCCAGGATCACTTTCGTAATATCGCGATCCCTGGTGTACCAGACGACCTGCTTGTTGATCTCGCGAAGGATCGACTCCGGCTGGTTCACGTCCGCCGGTTCGCCGTTGAAACGCAGCACCAAGGTGATCCCGTTGTTCGCGGCGTAGTAGTCGACCTGTTGGCGGATCTCCTGGTAGATGGTGAAGAAGATCCCGGCCTCGCGTTCGCGGAACTCGTCGTTGTGCAAGCGGATCTTCAAGCTCAGATCGGCCCCGCGCCTGGTGACATCCTCGGCCATGCCCTTGTACTCGGGGCTTCCTTTGCGGTATCCCTTCACCTTTTCGGTGAGTCGGGCGATCGCTGTGCGTTCGGCCTTCATTTGGGTTTCGGCGCGCGCCGCGTCGGCCTTCATGTCGTTCATCATCGCCTTGAAGCGGACGTGATTCTTGAAGATGTACGGCACGTCCAACAGCGCGATCGACGGGGCGCCCCGCATCGCCGGGGCGGTAGCCCTTCGGGCGGGATTCTGGGCAGGATTCTGGGCGAGACCGTCGATGTCCGTCAGTCCCGTCAACACGACCGATGCGGCCAGTATGGCCGAGAGACAAGATTTCCTCACGTTCAGCACTCCTTGCTGTTGCAGCCGGTCTTCCTTGACCCAGCGTCCCCGTCTACAAGACCATCCGTCTACAGGACCATCCGGCAACGGGACGCCGTACCGACCTGACTTTCGGTACAGGAGAAATTGATTCTCGCAGAGGCGGTATTTTGCCCGCAAGGGCCGTTTGGGTAAAGGCCAGATAATCCGACCGCGGCAAGAACTGCCTAACTCGTTTCGGGGCAACGAGTTAGGCAACCACCGGCGACTCCGTCCGAAGATCGCCCCCGCTCGCGTCGCCGGGGGCGGACGGAAACTCCGCAGAATTCGCCGTGGATCGCCGCTATGCCACCACCGCGTCCCGCGACGCGAGCCTCACCACCTTGGGGTTTACCAATGCCTTGAAATCCTGGTACGCCATTCTGACCAACTCGGTGTGCGAACCGGCGTTGAAGGCGATCTCTTCGTCGTCGCTGAGACTTTCCGACACGAACACCTCCATGGCGTAGAGATTCCCGAAGGGCGGCATCGCGCCGACTTCGCACTCCGGGAACATGTCTCGGAACTCTCGCTCGCCGGCCAGTTCGATCTGCTTGGCCCCGGTGGCGTCCTTCAAGAAATCAAACACCACCTGGTAGGAAGCCGGCAGCACGGCCATGGCCATCTTGCCGTCGATCTTCACCATCACCGTTTTCGCCAACTCCTTGCCCGGAATGTGCGCCGTGGCGGCGATTTCCTGCGCCGTAAAAGCGGGTGAGTGGCTGATCACCACGTACTTGACGTGGTTTTCGTCGAGAAACTCCTTGAGTCTTTTCGCGGGCATGACGATCTCCTTTCGGACTTGCGCATGATTGCGGGTTTCCACATGGACACCTCCGCCTCCCCAGAATTCTACGTCGGACTCGTGTACAAGTCTGGCCGGCCCCGGTCAACGCGACGGAAAACGCCCGGCCCACTGCGGCGTGGCGACCCCCCGGCGGCGTTTGCTTCACGATTCGTGGAAGAATTCCCACACTCGGCCGTCCCGATTCGGTTTCCGCTGTGAGCCGGCGGCGGACTGGACACGTCGTTTCGTGTCCATGGCGATCGCCCTCAATCCTTCAACTGAAACAGCCGCGACAGCGCATCCAACAACGCGTGCGGGATGCCTTGGCGGGATTCGTCGCGGAGCGATTCCAGCGGGGGGTGCAATAGCTTGTTGACCAGCCGGTCGAACGAACGGCCGATCTCTTCGCGGCTGCGCTGGTCCAGCTCCGGCAGTTTGTTCAACAGGCGTTGGAGTTCTTCTTCCTTGGGCTTCTGCCAGCCTTGGCGGAGTTGCCGGATGATCGGGCCGGTGGCGCGGTGGTACATGCCGGCCATGAATCGGCTGGCCTCCTGCTCGATGATCCGCGTGGCGGCCGGCAGTTGTTTGTCGCGCTGCCGGCGATTGCGCTGGCAGGCCGCCTCCAGGTCGTCGATCGAGTAGAGGTAGACGTCCGGCCGTTGGCCGATACCCTCCTCGAAATCGCGCGGCACGGCCAGGTCGAGAATGAACAACGGCCGCTGCTGGCGGGTGCGCTCGATCCGCTCGAACAGCTCCAGCGTGACGATCGGCTTCCCGGCGCCCGTGGTGCTGATCACCAGGTCAGCGGTGGCCAGGGCCTCGTGGAGCTGGTCCCAGGGGACCGCGTGGCCGTTGAATCGCCGGGCCAGCTCGGCGCCCCGGTCGAAGCTGCGATTGACGACCGTGATCTGCCGGGCCCCTTCGTCCTTCAAGTAACGCAAGGTCTCTTCGGCCATTTCGCCGGCGCCGAGGATCACCGTGTGCTTGTCGTCGAAACGCTCGAAAATCTGCTGGGCGAAGTCGGCCACGGCCACGCTGGGGATACTCACCCGCCGCTGGTGGATCGCCGTTTCGTTGGCCACGCGGCGGGCGACCTTGACCGCCGCTTGAAACGCCGAGTGCGTCAGCGGGCCGGTGTTGTCGTGCTCCGTGGCCGATTGATAGGCCTGTTTCACCTGCGAAAGGATCTGCGGCTCGCCCAGCACCATGCTGTCGAGACTGCACGCCACCGTGAACAAGTGGCGGATGGCGTCTTCGTCGTCGTGCCGGTAGAGCCGATCGGCGACCTCGTCGGCATCGAGATCGTGGAATCGGGCCAGGAAGCTCGCCACCTGCTCGAGACTGGGCGACGAGGCGTTCTCGGTGGCCGTGTAGATCTCCACTCGATTACACGTCGACAACAGCACCGCCTCGACGTGGGGAAACACCCGACGCCAATGGTCCAGCGCCTCGCGGGTCTGCTCCGGACTGAACGCCAGCCGCTCCCGCACCGAGATCGACGTGCCGTGATGGCTACAGCCGACGACCTGCATCTTCATGCCGGACCTCCCGCGGAGGAAGGGAGGTGGAGAGTAGGCAGTAGGCAGTTGGCAGTTGGCAGTTGGCAGTTGGCGGCAGGTAACGCGCGAGGTAAATTTGGCTGGGGGTGGCAATTCATTGCCACCCAAATACGAGCCTGTTGGCAGTGGGCGGTAGGTAGTAGGTGGTAGGTGGTAGGTGGTAGGTAGTGCGCCGTGGACGATGGCCGATTAGCATCAAGAGCCGAAGTCGCCGAGCCTGAACCTCGAACCCTGGACCCTGAACCCGCAAACCCGGGCCCCGAACTCTCAGCCCCCGGCCCGGCGTTCTGGTCCTTGCCGCCGTGGCGTGTCTCCAGCGACAGCATCACGGCCAAGGCGAGGACGAGGAAAAGGAAGCTGACGACCGTCAGGTAGGCGACTTTGCGGCCCTGCCTCACCGGCTTGTACCGGGCGCCCAACGCCACCGCAACCAGAAGCCAGAGAAACATCAGCCCGCTGCTGAGCACCACCGGATCGTTCCACGGCAGCCCGGCGGCTTCGGCGTCGTCCTTGACCAGTTTCAGGATCACGCCCGAGACGACTCCTACGCCCATCATCAACACCGAGACCACGATCGCCCGGGTGTTGGTCCGCTGGAGCCATTCCAGGCTGGGCAGCCGCAGGCCGCGGAGAGGGGGCCGTTTGTGCTTCAGTCGCCGGGCCTGGCTAAGGTACATCAACCCGGCAGAAAACCCGATCAGCACCGAGACCGTGGCCAACAGGATCGACGTGCCGTGCAGCAGCCCCCAGGCCTTCGAGGCGGGTCCTCGGGTGAACGGATTCGTGTCGGTAAAAAACGCCGCGGTGGCGATCAACCCCAACGTCAACGGCAACAGGAAGAGCCCGAAGGCCTTTTGCGAATGGTAATAAACCAGGTAAAGGTAGGTCGCCACCAGCACCCAGGCGGCGATCAGGTACCAATCGTGCTCGCTGGAGAGCGGCGAACGGGTATGGAGGACCGCCCGGTGGAATAAGTAGGCGGAATGGAGCACCAAACCGACCCCGGCAAACCCCAGCATCACCGCCCCGCGGATTCCGCTGCGAAACAGCAGCCGCGACGCTTCCAATACCAGCACGATCGCGTAGCTGGTGGCAAAGCAGATCACATGAACGTGTGACAACATGGAATCACTCGACTCTCAATTCCCAACCACCAACCGCTGGTGGGCTACACCATTTGGCGCCATTCCCGACTCACCACTATTACCCCTTATTATAACGAAACACACGCAACTCAACACCGTGGGAGGCGACTCCGTCGGCGATAGCTGTGCGAGGCGACTCCGTCGGCGAAAGAAGTGTTTTTCCTTGTCAATCGCCGACGGAGTCGCCTCCCACAGGCGGATCTCAGGGAAAGGTGTTCTCGGAAACCCTTCATTATACCAAGCCGTCGTGCGATACCAGACCGCCGGGCGGACATCGGTGAAAAGGACCTTGCCGGGGGAGCAACGACCGGCCTTGCTCCGGTGGGCTCGACGCTCGACCCGGGCCGCCGTTTCATCCGAAGCGGCGAACCATGGCCGCGTTTTCGGCAGGCTGGTCGCTGTAGCGGTCGTAGATGCCGACGATCACCCCGTCGCCGGGCTTGATCGACTGAAGCGTCCGGCGAAAGGCCTCCTCCACCCAGTGACGCCGATCTGAAAGCCGTCCGGCGGCCAGGATCTTGAACGCCAGGCACGGCCGCCGGGTCTGCCGCATCGCCTGGAACATCCGCGGCGGGTCGTTCGGCAGGTAGACCTCCCCGACCGGGATCGGCGCCTGGCCGAGGAGCTTCTCCAACTCCTCCGCGCTGCGGTGCCGTTGGTAGACGCAGGTCATGTAATAATCGACGTCCCAGCCCTTCGATTCCACCGCGTCGACCACGTCGGGCATGTGGGTCGAGACGCCCACCAACAGGCCCGCGTCGCGGACCCGCTTCAGGTAATCGTGCATCTGGTCGATCTGGCCGCTCTTGAACATCCGGTCGGTAACCTCGCCGTGATGGGCGATGGCGATGCAACCGCCCCGGGCCAGCGTCTCGATCGACGAGGACCCGCCGGCCGCAATGGCGAGGTAGTGCATCTTGCCCCCCTCGTCGATGAAGCGACGGTGCAAATCGACGCTGCCCGTGCCCGACTGCCAGCAGTTGACGCCCACCTCCTGGCACCGCCGCAAGGTCTTCAGGATCTGCTCGGAAGTGTAATACTGGCGCATCTGTTTGTTGACGAACACCGACAGGTGGGAGCCGCCGCTGAAGGGATTGGACCCGCAGATCAGGCGCGAGATGGAGTGCGGCCCAAGGCGAATCTGCGGCATCTTGGGCTCCTCGGCGGACGCAGCCGACGCACCGCTTCCATAGCCGGCGGCCATCAGGGTGGCCGGCGCCGCCCCCACTTTCTTCAGAAAATCACGGCGGCCGCCGCCGGCATCGCCCGAATCGGATGGGATCATGATTTCTCCTCGGCAAGGACCGGGTTACCCCGCCGAAAGTCTATCATGGACCGGGAAGAACGGTCAAGCGAACGTCTGTTGCGGAAAGTGGTTTTGCACACGAAGGTTTAGCCGCCGCGGCCACGCGGTGCTTGGTGTCGCTACGTTTTCCGCGGTTCACGTCGCGTGGCCGCGACGGCTAAACGGCGAACGTCCGGCAGCGGTACTTGTGGGAGGCGACTCCGTCGGCGATACTTGTGGGAGGCGACTCCGTCGGCGATCGACACACCCAACCAACTTCCATCGCCGACGGAGTCGCCTCCCACAAGCATGGCCCAAGGTAATTGAATCATGTCCGGTGCATCGCAAAACACTTCCGGATCGGTGGCCTCTCTGTGGAGGTATCCGGTGAAATCCATGATGGGCGAGCAGCTCGACACCGCACAGGTCATGCCGGGCGGCTTGTTGGGGGATCGCGCGTACGCCTTGGTCGATCCGTCCACCGGCAAGGTGGTCAGCGCCAAGAACCCGCGGAAATGGCCGAACCTCTTCAGTTTCCGGGCGGCCTTCACCGAGGCTCCGCAGATCGGCCGGCAGATCCCCCCGGTGCGGATCACACTGCCGGACGGCACGGTCCTAAGCAGCGGGCAGAACGACCTCGAGGAGATTCTCACCGCCGCACTGGGCCGCAAGGTGACCTTCGAGTCGATCGTACCCGAGCATCCCAACATCGAAGAATATTGGCCGGACATCGAGGATCTCGATCATCGCGACACGGTGACCGACGAGCCGATCCCCCCGGGCGCGTTTTTCGACGGGGCCGCCGTCCACTTGCTGACCACGGCCACCCTCGAGTCGCTTCAAGGATCGTACCCGCAGGGCCGCTTCGACGCCCGGCGATTTCGGCCAAACGTCGTGGTGGCGTCGGGCTCGGGCGACGAAGGCTTCGTGGAAAACGGCTGGATCGGCCGCACGCTGGCCATCGGGGCGGAGGTTCGCTTGAGCATCCAGAGGCCTTGCCCCCGTTGCGTGATGACGACCCTGCCTCAAGGCGACTTGCCGCAGGACCGCGACATTCTCCGCACGGCGGTCCAAACGAATCAGGCCCACGTCGGCGTTTACGCCAGTGTGGTCCGCCACGGCACGATCCGCCGCGGCGACTCCGTCTCGCTTTTGGGATGAGTGTGAATTACGAGTCCGTCGACTGGGCGATCTTGACGGCCAGCAGGTCGAGTTGGCCTTTCAAGTCGGACAGCAACAGCTCGGGGCCGGCGCCGCCGGCCAGGTGGGAGTAGAACGCGCTGCCGGGTGAGTGGTTGCCGGTGGTGAGCATGGTGGTGGTCGTGTTCAGTTCGTGCAGCCGCTCGTCGACGTCGTCGAGCTTGACGGCCGCACGGCGGCTGTCGTGCCAGAGCCGGTCGAGTTGCAGCACCAGGCCCAGCAGCAGGGCGATCTGGCCGCACAGGGCCACCGGCATGCCGACGTTCCACAGTTCGGTCCGCTGCGAGACCAGCGACCACCCCAGCAGCACGCCGCCGCAGACCAACGCCATGGTGCCCAACGACAAAACGCTCCAGGTCAGTGCGGCCAAAACGGGATGGGATGGATTCGACTTGGGGGTCCGCCCGGGCTTGCCAAGGCGGGGTAAATGCGGCGGGCCGGAGTTCGTATGGGGCGGATCGAGCCGGGCGACCTCCTGTTGATAGGCGGCCTGCGCCTGCCGGTTGGCGGTTTTTCCAGCGTCCAACACCCGCTCGATGTACTGCAACTGTTGATCCACTTCCCACGTATCGTAGCGCGGTGGGGTCGCCGCGGCATCCCCGTCGGCGGATTCCCCCCGATCGCGTTTCGGGCTCGCCTCGACGGTCCGGCCGCAGGCCTCCCCTGCAGAGTTCGGCGTGTGGAGTTCTCCGCCGCACCGTAGACAACTGAGTGTTCCCGCTTCCCCCGCGGCGATCCCAGGCACGTCTTGTTGGCACTGTACACACCACATGGTGTTCTTACCATCGGCTGCAAGAATGTCAAACTGTATCGATTTCGTAGAATTTGCGGGTTAGAATGGGATGCATAGGCAAGGGTCGTGAGATACAGGAAATGGGCAGAGGTGCGTCCCCCAGTTTCCAGGAGGTCTCGGGGACAGGAGTCTTTTTCCCAATCCCGCAACAACGCCGCTTGCGGCTTCGCACCGCAGACCAGGGGGAGATGGGGTCGTGGCGTCAGTGAAAAAGACTCCCGTCCCCGGCCATCTCGAAGCGAACTGCTCTACTTGGCATCCGTCGCGCCGCGAATCATATCCACCAGAGCTGCGATCTGGTCGGCCGTCAGCAGGTTCCTGGCCGGTTGATCGGCGAAGGCGAGATAGGAGGGCATGCCGTCGTTGCGATCGCCGTAGAGAAGCTTGCGGGCCGGGTCGGCGATCAGCGCTGCCAGCCACTGAGGCGAGCCGTAGCCGGTCAGATCCGGAGCGTCAGTTCCTCCTTTGCCGTGGAAACGGTGGCAGTCGGTGCAGCCGAAACCGTCCACCAGCATGTTCCGACCCTCCTCCATCACCGCCGCGTCCCGCTGGTCCAGTTCGCGTTGCGACGGCAAGCGGGCCTCGGCCGACAGCGCGATGACGAGCTTATCGAGGTCCTCTTTGTCCTCGTCCTCCATGTCCGAGAACATCTCCCGGACAAAATTGGCCATCGCACCTGAGCGGAACTCGCTGTTGCCGAAATACTTTCGTGTCCTGATCTGCTGGGGATCCAGCAGGCCGCGGATCCACTCGCGGCTGGCGTATCCACCCAGATCGGGGGCCGACGGGATTGCCGCGACGATGTCGTCGCCTTGGGCGCCCGTGTAGTCGTGGCAAATTGAGCAGTGCTCCCGCTGGAAAAGCCGTCGTGCTTCGGCGTGAGGACCCGTGGCGGCCGCGGCGAGTCGCTCGGGTCGCCGGGACTGCCAGCGATCGAGCAACACGGCGATCGGCGGGCGATTCGGGAAAACGGGGATTGGGGATTGGGGATTGGGGATTGGCGAAGAGTTGCTAATCTCTAATCC
>SDBV01006155.1_pt1 | contig 16702 bp, 16 predicted proteins | sample 2277081 | NCBI WGS metagenome assembly SDBV01 (sample SAMN10402039, study PRJNA504765) | marine sediment metagenome | isolation source: marine sediment core GS10_PC15, 223 cmbsf | place: Arctic Ocean: Southern Knipovich Ridge | collected 2010 | reverse complement strand
CCGGCATCGACAACGAGAACGTCACCTGGGCGGCAAAATTCCAGTGCACGCAGATAGGTCAGATTGTCGCCACCCCGCGATTTCACCGTGACCGCGGTGCCTGCCATGGTTTTCTTGGCGGGCTTCTGATAGGGCTGTAACCCCACGCTACCGATATTGCGGTGCATGTTGTCGCTGAGCGCGGAAACCGGAATATCCCGCAACGCATTCAGTATTCTTGCGTCGGCTGGCGCAGCCGAGGGGTTCTTGCGAATGGCTTTGTACATGGTTGGATTGGCTTCGGGAAAGAAGAGAGATCGCTGCGCGCACACTGACGAGGCTCGTTGATGCGGGCAGCGTATGGTCATAACGGTATGCTCCCCGCGCCGGGCACGCCAAGATGAAATCGGTCTGCCGCAATACAAGACGCTTATGACAAGGCAGGTTTTCCAGCACCGCGTCCGCACTTTTAAGCATGCCGGGCCACTTCCACAATGTTCCGACAACGTGCGGTCCCTAGAATCGCCGCTGCGCTAGCAAGTCGTCCAGGATCGCCGCGAGGAGGGGGCCGCGCACTTGCGCGTGCCGTCGCTCCCTGTGCGCCTGCGGTTGACGCGCTCACCTCTGCGCCGCTTGGGCTTGACGATCCGTGACCGCTTCGGGCGGCGTTATCATCGATTTGAGATTCTATGAACCTTCGAGATTTTTCCTGCATTTCCGTTGCGGCGGTATGTCTTTGTACTGCACCACTTGCCCGGGCCGATGGTGCACAAGGTGGATACAGCGTCACCGCTGGGCTTGGCGCCGTAATTGCTCCGCGATACCTGGGAAGCAGCGATTATTTTGTTCTGCCGATTCCTTATCTCGACGTGGTCACTCCGCTCGGCATCTATATCGATTCGGGGAAGGGGATTGGCTACAAGTGGCTGCTGCCGGCGAATTTCTTCATCGATACGAGCATCAACTACGCGAGCGGGCGCAAGGACGAGAATGAATCGTGGCTAGGCGGTTCCAACTATCTGAGGGGTATGGGCGACATTCCCGGCGCCCTGATTACCACGGTCACGGCGGGATACCGTCTCGGTGAGCGCGGCGCCGTGACGCTTGCGGCGGACCTGCCGCTGACGAACCGCAGCCGTGGAGAGACCTACCGGATAGGCTTTCAATACGTGATTGTCCAGGTGGGGCGCGATAGCCTGAGTACGAACGCGGAGGCGGATTTCGGCTCCTCGAAGTACAACCAGACATTCTTCGGTGTCGACGCGTCGCAAAGCGCAAACAGTGGCTTCCCCCAATACGGCGTGGGCTCGGGACTGTATGCCGTCCGTGCCGGGGTGACATGGAACCATCAGTTCAACAAGAACTGGTCCGTATCGGCAACGCAGCAGGTCACCAATCTGACCGGAGATGCCGCCAATAGTCCGATTGTGCAGCGCCGTGCGTCCCTTTTGACTGACGCGATGGTCACTTACACCTTCAAGTGAGACTGGCCGGCGAGGGCGCCTGATGTGATTGGACCGGCGCTCTCCCGATGAGGACTCCATGTTGCGTCGAACCCAGAGAGCACGACCCGAAAGGCTCTATGCGAATACTGCTTATCGAAGATGAAATGGAGCTTGCCTCCGCCATTCAGAGCGCGCTGGAAAAACGCAGGATGGCGGTCGATCACGTTTCGACGCTCAGCACCGCGCGCTATGCGATCAATGAGGTGACTTACAAGCTGGCGCTCCTCGACCGGAAGCTGCCCGACGGCGACGGCATTTCGATCATTCCACATTTGCGTGCCAGCGCGCCTGGCGTCGCCATCATCGTACTGAGCGCAATGTGTGACGTGACCGCGCGAGTTGAAGGTCTCGATGCGGGCGCGGACGATTATCTGCCCAAGCCGTTCTCAATGGACGAACTCGTGGCGCGACTGCGTGCCCTCGATCGCCGCCCCGCCGTGCTCAGGGACCCGCAAGAAAGCATTGGACGACTCGTATTCGATTTCGAGGCCAAGGAGGCGCTGGTGAATGGCGAGCGTCTTGCCTTGCAACGCCGTGAATTGCTGGTGCTGCAGGCGCTCATCGAACGGCGCGACAAGACCGTTCGGCGCGAATCACTCTCTACCCAGGTCTACGGATTCGAGCGCGATATCGCCTCGAACGCGCTGGACTCGCACGTATCGAATCTGCGGCGCAAGCTCGATCATGCGGATGCCGGGGTGGAAATTCACACCATGCGTGGAATTGGCTACCTGATTCGCGCAAAAGACGCGTAGCGTGGGCGCACTTTCCAGCGCTCCGTGCATTTCACGGACTAGATAGTGGGGGAAACGCCAGGTGAGAGGCGGATCTCTTTGAGGGCGTGGGATTAACCTCGGTTATGCAATTTATGCATGGCCTATGCCTATTTTGCATTGGAGTTTTAGCCAGGCGCCCAAGATTATCTCGGGTCCCGACAAGACGACATGCTATGCATAACGGGGTTTTTCGAAGAGCGTTAATCAAGGAGAAGCAGTAATGAATGTGTGCTTGACAAAGAAGACCGCGCTCGCGGCGTTGGCGATGTTCGCTGTTTGCGGTGCCGCGTCTGCCGATACGGTCGTCAAGATTGGTCACGTGTCGCCCCTGACCGGCGGCTCCGCTCAACAGGGCAAGGATAACGAGAATGGCGCGCAGCTTGCGGTCGAGGAAATCAACGCAAAGGGTCTGACGATCGCCGGTCAGAAGGTCACGCTGCAACTGGACGCACAGGACGACGCAGGCGACCCGCGTACGGCCACCCAGGTTGCGCAGAAGCTGGTCGACGACAAGGTTGTGGCGGTGGTCGGCCACGAAACCTCGGGTACCTCGATCCCGGCTTCGAAGATCTATAGCGACGCAGGCATCGTGCAGATTTCGCCGTCGGCGACCAATCCGGTGTACACGCAGCAAGGCTTCAAGACGACCTTCCGTGTCGTGGCGACCGACGCGCAGCAAGGCCCGGCACTGGCTAACTACGCTGCCAAGGATCTGAAGGTGAAGAGCGTCGCGATCGTCGACGACTCGACCGCTTACGGCCAGGGTCTGGCAAACGAGTTCGAGAAGACCGCCAAGGCGCTGGGCCTGACCGTGGTGTCGCACGATGCGACCAACGACAAGGCGATCGACTTCCGCGCGATTCTGACCAAGATCAAGGGCGAGAACCCTGACGCGATCATGTACGGCGGTATGGACGCGACCGGCGGCCCGTTCGCCAAGCAGGCCAAGCAACTCGGCCTGCGTGCGAAGATTCTGGCCGGTGACGGTGTGTGCACCAGCAGCCTCGCCAACCTGGGCGGCGCCGGCACCGACAACATCGTGTGCTCGGAAGCGGGTATGGCGCTCGAGAAGATGGCAAGCGGCGCAGCGTTCGAGGCGAAGTACGAGAAGCGCTTCGGCCAGCATATCCAGCTGTACGCGCCGTTTACGTACGACTCGGTCTACATCATCGTCGACGCGATGAAGCGTGCCAACTCGACGGATCCGGCAAAGATCCTGGCAGCGATGCCGACCACGGACTATAACGGCGTGATTGGCCAGACGACATTCGATGCGAAGGGCGATCTGAAGCACGGCGTGATCACGCTGTACACGTACCAGAGCGGCAAGAAGACGTTGCTTGACGTCGTGAAGATGTAAGCTGTTCGGCAATCGGACCGGGCATGCCGCGTCTGCGCATGCCCGGTCTCTTAGGCGCCAACCTCATACTCGCTCTGCACGAGTCCGCTTGCGTAGTGCCGTGTTGCGACATGCTTGAGAGGAATGTCGCGCAGTGTGCCGCCAAAGAGGGGTATCCCGGCGCCGATCAGAACGGGAACGCGCGTAATGGTGAGGTGCTGTATGAGACCCGCCCGTAGAAACGCCTGAATCGTGATCCCGCCATCCACATAGATATGCTGGAGGCCACGTTTTTCGAGCAGAGACACGATCTGCGCGGGTTCCGCTTCGATACGTTCGACTATCGCGCCCGAAGGAGCCTTTGCCAGTGGGCGAGTGCTCAGCACAAATACCGGCTTTTGTGCGTACGGCCACGCATCGAACGCCAATACCGTGTCGTATGTGTTGCGGCCAATGACGAGCGCATCGACCGTGGCCATGAATTCATCATAGCCGTGGGGTTCCCCACCACCTGGCGGGAGAAAATCAAGCGAGCCATCGGTTCTTGCAATGAAGCCATCGAGACTGGTTCCCACGAAGACGGACGCTTTCATGGCAGGGCCCTCACTGTGTTCGCTAAAACTACGTTTACTCCCAGATCCGCCCAGTCAACAATTGGTCTTGGAAGTCCAGCTCATCGGGATTCTTCGGAGAAGGTCTATTTACCCGCCGCTGCCGTTCACGAAGTGATTGCGCCTTTACAGACGGGTCTTCTTCCGTAAGCAGGCGCGCGAGCCGTTCCCCGAGGTTCAGGGCTTGCAACAGGACAGCCGAATCCGCAACTGCGGATTGGTCGATCTTCGTGCTCGTAAAATCAAGCCTAACGGGCTTTTTGAACGATATTACGAGCATATCGTAGGAGATGGGCCGCCAGATACCAAGATAGAATGTATCTAAAACCGAGCATAACGAGGATTGCGCTCGATTTAACGAGCATAGCTTCGTCGCGGATATAAATTGCTGGATATCTTGGTAACGCTCGAAGCCACCCTGATCGAGAATAGAGCTCAATGACCCGCGACAGGTGACCATGGAAACAAAACCAGCCAATCCCATTCGCAGCGAAATCGATCTGGACGCGAACGGCAAGCACACGGGTTACCTTCGGCTGCCTCATTCGGTGCACCGCTCGGCATATGGATGGATCCCGATCCCGATCGCCTCGATCCGCAACGGCGACGGACCGGTGGTGCTGATCATGGCAGGCAACCACGGGGACGAGTACGAAGGGCAGATCCTCGTTTCCCAACTGATTCGCGAAGTTGACGCGAGCATGGTTCAAGGGCAACTGATTCTGTTGCCGATGGCGAATTACCCGGCTGCGGAAGCGGGTTTGCGCACCTCGCCGCTTGACGGCGGCAATCTGAACCGCACGTTTCCGGGCGATCCGGCGGGCACGCCGACCGAGTTGATCGCGGACTACATTGAACACACCTTGCTCGCGCGTGCCGAATACCTGATCGATCTGCATTCCGGCGGCAGCTCGCTGGCGTATCACGGCGCCAATATGCTCGCAATCGAGCCACGCAGCGCCGAGGAAGCCGTGCACTTGCGCTCGCTGCTGGCGGCGTTCGGCTTGCCGAAAGCGTTTCTGCACCCGGAGAATCCGGTTCACGCAGCGACCGCCGCGCGTCGTCAGGGAGCGATTTCAATCTTGACGGAGTTGGGTGGTGGCGGCACCGTGCAGCCGCAACTGCTGCGCGAAGCACGCCACGGACTGTTGCATCTGCTCGGCTTTGTTGGCCTGTTGCATGGCCCGCTCGTGCCTGGTCAGCCGCCCGGCAGTACGCGCTTTATGCGAGTGTCGGGCTCCAGACACTACGTCTACGCATATGACCGCGGACTATACGAGCCGTTGGTGGAACTGGGCGAGCAGGTGAGCGCGGGGCAGCCGGCGGCGCGTATCCATTTCCCCGATACGCCCTTGCGCGAACCGGTGACGCTGCAGTTCGCGAGCGCCGGCGAGGTAGTGTGCAAGCGCGTGCCCGCCTGGGTGCAACGTGGCGACTGTCTGTTGCACCTTGCCGAACCCGCCGGTCAATAGGGTGGCAATTTATCCACGAACGCGAGGCCGTTGATCGATGCCTTGCAGATCGAACGTGCCATGCGATACAGCGAATATCGACGCGATAACGGCGCTGCAGCTGCGGAGGCGTTGGCGCGTTATGTGGCGGAAATGAGCCGGCGGAAATGGGCCGGCTGTGCCGCGCGCCTCACGATGTACGCTCAAGTCAAGGCCGAACATGAGTGACAAGCCTGCTCTGGCCGCTGACGCGGCCTTCGAAGGCGCCGGGTCGGCTCTGCGCGCCATGGCGCTGGCGTGCCTGGTGGTGTTCATGGCGCAGATGGCGACGACCGTTTATCTACCGTCGTTGCCCACCGTCATGCGCGACCTGAAGATGACCCAGAGCGCCGTCGAGTTGTCGATTTCCGCGTATGTGATCGGCGCAGCGCTGCCTGTGCTGTTCTGGGGCGCCGCTGCCGAACGCTGGGGCAGGCGTGCTCCTTTGCTGATTTCCCTACTGCTCTTCATTGCCAGCAGCCTGCTGCTCGCAAGTTGCACCTCCGCGCTGGAGCTACTGGTGCTGCGCGCGATCCAGGGTATCGCGGGCGGTGGCGCGGCGATCATTGCGAGAATTATTGTCCGCGATAACTGGCGTGGCGACGAGCTGGCGCGGCGGCTTTCCGTGCTGTCGATTGCTTTTATCACGGCGCTGGGCGGCGGGCAGTTTGTCGGCGGGTTGATCGGCCAGTACAGTCATTGGGAAGCCGGTTTTGTGCTGATGGCTATCACTGCCGCGCTGGCCGTCGTGCTGTCGTATTCCTTGCCTTTGAAGGCGGGGCGCCATACCGCCGTCACGTCGGGGATGGCCGCGACCTACTGGAGTGTCCTGCGACGCCCCGGTTTCTTTTGGCCCGCGTGCGCGGGCGGCCTGGGATTTGCCACGACCGTGACTTTGCAGGAAGTGAGTCCCTTCGTGTTCCAGGAGCATTTTCACCTGGCCGTGACGGGCTTCGGCAGCATTGGCCTGCTGATTGGTCTGGCCTATTTTAGCGGCGCCATGCTGGTCAATCGCCTGGTGGGCCGGCTTGGCGGCTTCCGGCTGATGCATGCGGGCGCCGCGCTGATCGCCCTGGCGACCACGCTGATGCTGGTGTTCTGGCTGGATGGCCTGTTGACCCATCTCACCGGGCTGTGGATTTTTATCGCGTTGTATTGCCTGACTATCTTTGGCCAGGCGGTGCTGTTTCCAAACAGCATGGCAACCGCCGTCAGCGATGCCCACGACTACGGCGCGCATGCCATGGCCCTATGCGGCTTCTTGCAGCAAGGGCTGGCAGGCATCGCTGCGGCGGCCTCGGTGCTGCTGCAGCACGACGGCATGTGGAGCGTGGCGGTGTTCCTGCTGGGTGCACTGACTTTGCTTCAGGTGAAGCTGAAGGTAAGAGCCAGGTAGTTTGGATGCATTGGGCGCGGCCATGAATCATGGCCGGTTCAGTATAAATTGGAATGCTAACCAAACTCACAACCCCGTAACCGCTTGCCGCTAGAAACGCTCGACCCGAAATGGCCGTGCATCCACTAGCGTTTCTTCACCCGTCATCATCTCGGCGATCAACCTTCCGGTGACAGGGCCGAGCGTCAAGCCATGGTGCGCATGACCGAACGCGAACCACAGGCCCGCTTGATTTCTTGCCGGTCCGATAATAGGCATCATGTCGGCGGTGCATGGACGGCGGCCCATCCAGGGTTCGTCGTCGAGTCGCTCACCCAAGGGAAACAGCGTGCGGGCAACCGGCTCGACGGCGGCGAGTTGCGCAGGCGTCTTCGGTGCGTCGCAGTGTGCGATTTCCGCCCCGGTGGTGAGGCGGATGCCTCGTGCCATGGGCGCCAGCAGGTAGCCTCGCTCGATGTCCAGCACCGGATGATGCAGGCGGGCCTGCGCGAGAGGCGCATAGTGCATGTGGTAGCCGCGTTTCACGGCAAGCGGCAAGCGGTAGCCGAACCGGCGAGCCAGGCGGTCCGACCACGGTCCTAGCGCAACGACCACGGACGATGCCGCGATTGTTGCGGCCCGAGTTTCGAGTTCCCAACCTTCGCGAAGCGAGTCCGCATCGCCTATAAAAAACCGTCCGCCCAGCGCTTCGAAATATTTTGCGTAGGCGGTGACGAGGGCGTTGGGGTCGCTCACGGAATGGGATGACGAATAAAGCAAGCCGCCTGATAACGTCGCGTCGAGATGCGGCTCGGCCCGTTGCAGGCGTGCGGGGTCGAGCGGTTCGAACGCGACGCCATATTCCCGATGCCACTTTTCGGCGAGACGAATTTCCGCATCGCGGGCCGCCTCGGTTCGAAACACCTTGATCCAGCCGCTCGCACGCAATAATTCGCCCGCACCGGCCTCGGTCACAAGAGCCCGGTGCTCGCTCACGCAATGTTCAATCAGCGTCGCATAGGACTTCGCGATGGCGGCGTGCTTTGCCGGATGAGAGTTGCGCCAGTATTGCCACAGGAACGGCGCCGTTTTGAGCAACGCGTCGGCATGGTAGCGAAGCTCCGGCGAACGGTTGCGCGCATAGCGCAACAAGGTGCCGAGTTCGCGCGGAAACGCGTACGGATAGACACCTTCGCGCTGGATCAATCCGGCGTTGCCGAAGGACGTCTCGTTGCCAGGCAGCTTGCGGTCGATCAGCGCGACCTGGCGGCCGCGTTTTTGCAGATGCACAGCGACGCATACGCCTACGATGCCCGCGCCGAGTACGACGGTGTCGAATTTGATTCTGCTCATGAGTTCAGGTGAAATGCCGGCGCCGTGCGGGCCGGACTCGTTATCAAGAGGGGCGTTGCGTTCGGCCCCAGGCGTGGATTGGAATTTTCACGGAAAGGGTAGCAGCGACGCGGGTTCTGGGCGAGGAATTCGTCTTCCTGCCAGGAGGCCGCTGCTGGCTTGGGTGTAGGAGCGCCTGGGACGGTTCGTATCGCGTCGCTGGAGTCCGTGCGTTGGTCGTTCATATTATAAATAATATTTCTGTAATGATTGCTGTGATACATCTCCGTCCCAGCGCCAGCAAGCGCCAGCTGGCGTTATCGCTGAGCGTATAAGGGATAGTCCTTACATGGCTAAGCGATGTCATTGCCTAATATTAGTAATAATATGTGTTGCCGTGTAAGGCCGGATGCCGCCCCGCCGGGGCGGACAATCGATGCACCGACGATGGAGACGACCATGCTGATCCGCGCTGTGCTGCACCGCATGGCGGTGGTGCTGGACGCAGGCTGCGTTCGCCATCTGCCAGTGTCAGGGCATATTCCGGTTCCTTTTTTCTCCACCTCAGCAAGATTCGCATGATGGCCGTGGTCGCCGGCAAAGCATGGCTTGCAGAAGGCGGGTAGGGCGGTCGCCTGCAGTGACAGTACCAAAACGTATCTGCTCAAGCAAAGAGGGTGCCGTTCCATTCAGTTTGTACAACTAAGCGTGATGAGACTATTCCGAAGCTTGGTCCCATAGGAGGAGGTCATGATGTCCAGAGGAATTGGATTAATTGCTGCTTTGTTGGCGATGACTGTCGCGCTTGCCGCGTGTGACGGGGGTACCAGCTCCACGTCTGCGGGGACTCAGGCGATAGACGCGTCGACCCAGAATTCGTCGCCGGTGACAACGCCAACCCAGTCGACTGCGAGCACCTCGGCGGCGGAGTCATCACAGTTGCCGCTGCCATGCGACGCCGCGGCCGCCGCCAATACGCCGTGTTCCGCGGCTCACAGCGTGACACGCCTGTTGACGAAAAACTACAGTGGCCCGTTGTTCCAGATTCAACGTGCGTCCGATAACGCAACGCAGAACATCTACCCGTATACGTGGGGTACCTTGCCGAATGGCGCTGACCCGGCGCTGATCGGCTCGGCCAATGCCAGAAGCGCCAACGCGTTCTGCAGCAATACGTCTTGCTCGATCACCTACATTTACGATCAGATCGATCTGGTTGCACCGCTCAAAGGCGGGACGTTCGGCAATGTGACGGCCACGCTCACGCTCAATCAGAACGGCACAGAATCTCTGAGCGTGCCGAATGGCGGTACTGGATCGCAGGCAACGACGACCGTTCCGGTCCTCAACGGTTTTGCGACGATTACCCTTCCTGGAACCGCGGGAACGCTGACCGTGCAACTGCAGCAGCCCCCCACGGCGCTCACCACGCAGTCGCCGACGCTTCAGGTATCGATCGGCAACGACTTGCCGGCGCTTGCCGGTACGCCCGCCAAGCTGAGTTTCGTGCAGTTGCATGGCGCGCAGGTTCCGGTTCTCGCGACTTTGGCCGGGCAAGCCTACCGCAACAGGTTCGGCACGGTTAACCAGTCGATCGGCGACACGGAGATCGCCGAATATATGGTGGCAGGGGCACACTACGATCAGTCGTCGACTTGCTGCGGTACCTACGGAAATATGGAAAGCAGCGCGAATTCCAGCACCTATGCGCACGGCGAAGTCGAAGGCGAGATGTTCGCGCTGGCGTTCTCGAACGGCGCCGCAGCGGTGTTCGGCTATTGCGATGGTGATTCGGACCAGGCGCCTAATGTAAAAGACCCCGTATGTAATGGACTCGACGTCAACTGGCCAGGGGTGGACGCCGAAGCGGGCGTCTATCTCTACGGTCCGCAGCAACCGGCGAGGGAGAAATTTGTCACGGTGCTCTCCAAATACTCACCTGTGACGGCGTCGAATCTCTTCGCGGTCAAAGGCGGTTCGGCTTCGCAAAGTGTACTCACGCCGGTGTACGACCAGGCTCCCCCGGAAGCCTATAACTTTGGCAACGATGCGGGTCATGCCTTCAATGGGCAATGGCAGGGAGGGCTCTCGCTTGGCGAAGGCGGCGACGGCAGCGCTGCGCCTATCCAGTTCTCCGAAGGCGCAATCATCACCAAGGCGACCTCCGACGCGACCGACAACGCCATTCAGGCCAGCGTGGCGAGCTTCTACGGGCCGCCGGCCGACAAGACTGCTGCTGCCTGCTATGCGGACAACCTGGTCAATTCACCGCTGAGTCTTGCGACGCCGGACGCATGGAGCCAGTCGAATGGCGGCACTGCTGTGCCTGCAACGGATATCACGGGAAGCAGCACGCTTGCGGCGACGGTGACCGGCACCAATGGGTCGCCTGTGGCCAATATCCACGAAATCATCAGGGTGCAGGGCGGACAAAACTACAGCTTCACCGACTACGTTCTCGCTACCACCAATGCAACGGTCTTTCCCGGTGGCTCGGTACAGACCGATGACGCGAACGGCACTGAATTCGCCTGGGTGTTGAATACGAACACCGGTCAGGCGGTGAGAGGGACGTGGGGCGCTGGGCAAGCGAGTTCGGTGAGCGCCGTGAAGGTGGGGAACTGGTGGAAAGTGACCATGAGCTTCACGGCGCCTGTGGGATCGAATAACGCCTCTGTCTTTATCGATCCGCCGACATCGAATGCTGCTGGAGCCCGGTCGCAGCAGGCGGACTATCTGGGGGCGACGCATTATTGCCCAGGCCTCGCAATCGTGACTGCTTCGGCGACCTAGGTTTGCAGCGCGAGGACTGTGCACGGTGATGCGGGTGGCGCTGGAGCGCCGCCCGCACATGAAGCGCGATGGAGGCGGTGAAGGGGCAGTGCGCTGCCCCTTTTTCAATCTGAACGCCCGATACGCTACGGCGGCTCGGCTGGCCGGCCTCAGCCGTATCGCCAACCAGATGTTTATCCTTTGAAGATGCTAATATTTTGGCTATTTTTAAGGAATATAGCCAAAATATTAGCACTTTCGGTGCTCTGCCAGCTCCCTCTCTCCGCCTATCCGAGCGCGTGGCGAGTCTCAAATATGCTAATATTCTGGCTAATTTAGGCCAAAATAGCAGGAATATTGGCACGATGGCTAAGAAGACGGCAGTGCTCTTACCGTATGCGGACCGCTTGCTTGCCGAACTGGGTGAGCGGCTGAAGCTCGCGCGCCTGCGCCGTAGGCTGACTGCCAGGCAGGTCGCGGAGCGGGCGGGTATGTCTCCGATGACGCTTCGCTCGCTGGAGGCCGGTAGCTCGGGGGTAACGATCGGAGCCTATGTTTCCGTCATGCAGGTCTTGGGACTCGAGAAAGATCTGGCAAAACTGGCAGCAGAGGACGAACTCGGTCGTCAATTGCAGGATGCAAGCCTGGTGAAGCGAAGCACTGGGCGAACCGCACGTCCCGTTGTCCGTAAGAGTCTGGTCGCAGAGGGGCAGCGAGTGGGTGCAGCAGGCAAGCAAGAATCACCAGGGAGTGCGAAGGGAACTCCAGCGAAATCACACGGCACCACGGCGGTGGATCTTGCTTCGCTTCTGAAGCCGGTCAAGAGAGCGCGCGCAGAGCACGGGAAAAAATGACCATGATCGGCGTGTATGCTGACTGGGACGGACTGCGTGAGCCTAAAAAGCTCGGGCTTCTGCATAGCCGTAAGTCCCGTGCGAGCGAGCTATTTGAGTTTCAGTATGACCCTGCAGCCTTGAGTGACCACGACCTCGGCCAATTGCAGCTCGATCCCGGGCTTGGATTGTTTGAAGGTCCCCAGTATCCGGTCCCGCCGCAGGACAAGTTCGGTGTCTTTGCGGATTCGAGTCCCGATCGATGGGGCCGCCTGCTCATGGATCGCAGGCTCGAGCGGGACATTCGCACCGGCCTCCAGCGTAAGGATGTACGGCTCTACGAATCGGACTACCTGTTGGGCGTGCATGACCTCTATCGTGTAGGCGCCTTACGCTACAAATTTGATGATGCTGGCGAGTTTCTCGATGACCGGATTGGCGAGGCGGCTCCTCCGTTCACCGAAATTCACGATCTGGAAAGCGCAAGCCGCGCTTTGGAGGATGACCCGGATAACGTGGCTCTGGAGGGGCAAGACTGGCTGAGAATGCTGATTGCCCCTGGTGGTTCGCTCGGCGGCGCCAGACCCAAGGCAAGCGTCGCGGACGACAGTGGGCGTTTGTATATCGCCAAGTTTCCGAGTACCCGCGACGACTACGACGTCGGCGGGTGGGAGATGGTCGTCAATGCTCTCGCCCTTGGCTGTGGCCTGAATGTGGCCGTCGCCGAAGCCCGCAAATTCGCCAGTGACTACCATTGCTTCATGGTCCGCCGGTTTGATCGCACCGAGCAAGGCCGACGCCTTCACTTTGCCTCGGCGATGACCATGACTGGCCATGTCGACGGTGACGATGCCTCCACAGGCGCCAGTTATCTGGAACTGGCCGAGGTTCTCATGATGCGCGGAGTGCAAACCAATGCTGACTTGCGCGAGCTATGGTCGAGGATTGTCTTCAACATCCTCGTCTCGAACACCGACGACCATTTGCGTAACCACGGTTTCATTCTGGTTCCGGGCGCCGGATGGCGACTCTCCGAAGCCTATGACATGAACCCCGTCCCGGTTGCCGACGGTCTGAAGCTCAATATCACCGAAGCCGACAATGCCCTGGATCTCGATCTGGCGCGAGAGGTAGCCGAATATTTCCGGGTACGCCTGAACGATGCCGATACGATCATCGAAGACTTCCGGAGCACAGTTAGCCAATGGAGAATCATTGCGAATGGGCTCAGGCTTTCTGCTCGCGAGCAGGATCGAATGGCCGGTGCTTTTCGCCTCGCGGATGGTTAAAGAGGGTGGGGCCTGGCGCGGGCGACGTGCGCCAGTGAATGAACACCCGGGCAGTGAGCCGCTTACCCATCACATTCAGACAAGCCCTTCCTCCGCGAGCGCCTGCGCGACGGACGGCCGCTCCTTCATCCGGGCAACATAGTTTCCGAACGGCCCGGATACTCCGATTCCGTGCCTGTCCGCCCACATCAACATCACGAACAGGTATGGGTCGGCGATAGTCATGCGCTCACCCGTCAGGAACGGCCTGTCACCCAGTTGCCTGGCGATGACGGCGAAGTGCCTGACCAGCATCTGTCCTGCGTGGTCCTTTTCGGCCTCGCTCGCGCCCTTCCAGAATGGCTTGAAATTGCCGTGAATTTCACTCGTCATGAATGAGGTGGCTTCGAGCGCGTGCCAGCGTACCGGGCCGTCCTCCGGGAGCAGTGCGTCCGCCCGATGGGCAATGTAGACGAGAATGACGAGCGCTTCCGTCAGCACCGTTCCATCGTCGAATTCCAGTGTCGGCACGAAGCCCTTCGGGTTGATCTTCATGAAATCTCGCCCGTCCGAGGTTCGCTTGTCGCGGGTGATGCTCACCAGTTCGTAAGGCATTCCCGCCTCGATAAGCGCAATGTGGACAGCGAGGCTGCAGGCACCGGGGTGGTAAAAAAGCTTCATAATATTCTCCGCGATGTGGGGTCTGGATGGTTGGCCAGCACCCAGTATGTGATTTCTCGCGGTTCACCAAAAACGCATATTTTCAGGACCAGGTCATATGGATGTGCCCACGCAGCTTGATGCGCCCAGCGATTGCCGCGGGGTCAGCGAGATCCTCAGCCGGGTTGGAGACAGGTGGACGATGCAGGTGGTGGTAGCGTTGCGCGACCAGCCGCGGCGTTTCAACGACATCAAGCGCCATGTGAGCGGTATCTCGCAGCAGATGCTGACGCGTACGCTCAAGACGCTCGAACGCGACGGCATGGTCGAGCGCACGGTACGCGCCACTACACCACCGCAGGTGGACTATGCGTTGACCGCACTCGGGCGATCGCTATCCGAGCCGGTTCGGCAGTTGGCACTCTGGGCGCGTGCGCATCGCACCGCCATTCAGGACAGCCGTTTGCGATACGACGCAAGCCGTTGAGGCAGCCTGGGCGCATGCAGCTGATTCGCCGGCCTGCGCCTTTGCAGCAAAAGCTTTCGAAATCTTGCTATTGAGTCCCCGTTACTCTTGCGAAACACTGTCTGGTTGGTTGCGCTCGCAATCTTTCCGCTCATTGCGGACTACCCAATCGAACCACTAACCGTCAGACATGCCCGATTTCAGCCAGATAACGATCGTTTCGGTAACAGGATTGCCGGATGCCCAAGGCGCTGCATTTGCTCTCACTCTGAGTCAACGCCAGATGCCCGGTGCGCGCGCTTTGCTATGCAGTCCAAACGCGCCCCGGAATAGGGCTGAGGGAATCGAACATCGTGCGATTGCCCCCATGAACTATCACGAATACAGCTGGTTCATGATGTTCGCACTATGGCGCCTGATTGAAACGGAGTTTGTACTGGTGGTGCAGGACGACGGCTGGGTGCTCGACACAGCCAATTGGGGCGATGACTTTCTCAACTACGACTATGTGGGTCCGACGACTCACGTTGGCCGGGTCGACAATGCACAAGGTACGAAGTGGCTTTACAGGTACGACTGGAACCACGAGCTGGGCAAACCCGGCACCACTGTCATGCCTGTATTGAACGGCGGTTTCAGCCTGCGCAGCCGCCGCATGCTACGTGCGCTAGTCGATCATCCCGAGATAAAGATGGAGATTCGACCGCCGGATACGGTCGAAGGCGTCCCTTTGCGGATGAACTGGGCCAATGGTGCGCTAAACGAAGATGTGCAACTGACGGCTGTCATGCGGCCGTCACTCGAAGCAGCCGGTCTGAAATTCGCGCCGGTTGATCTGTGCCTGCAATTCGGCATCGAGCACGCAGGGTACATCAACGCCGATACGGATCTGATGCAGCTTTTCGGCCATCATTGCAGATGGCGGCGGCTGGTGAGCATCGATCCGCCTGTTGTCCGCTACACGGCCAGGAAGAGCCGGGTCAAGAACGGCTTTCGCGAAATGGACATTGCGCAGATGCTGGAGCAGCGCGGTTATCGCCTCGAATTCCCGCCAGAGCCTGCATAGTGGCGCGCAGCGCTCAACCCTCCTGCCTCGTCAAAAACATCGCAATCTACCGGCTGACACGCGGGCGCGGCGCCGGCGAAGCGCTCACGCCTGCGTGTTGACAATGCCCGTGGTCTGGCCCGACGACAGCATCAATTGAGCCAGTTCCGCCGTGGCCATCTGGATGGCCGCGGAAATCGAGCTTGCCTCAGTGCTGGCGCCGCTCGCTGCCGTGTTCGATGCGGCCTGGGGGTCTTGCGCGCCTTGGGTGCCCTGCGCCGGCTGCTGCGAGCTATGCGCGATCTGCTGCTCGACCTGTGCGAGCTGTGCCTGCAGCGATTTGATGAGTTGCTTCAGCTTCTCGATCTCCGATTCCGTCGAGCTGCTGCTACTGCTCGCGCCACCGCCGCCGCCACCTGCGGCCTGGGTTTTGCCAGTACTCGTCGATGAACTGGTGGTCGAACTCGAACTGGTGCTGGTGGCGCTGCCGCTGTTCGATGCTTGTGCCGGATCGGTCGTAGCTGTGGTCGCGGACGTGGCGGACGTAGCGGGCGTCGAAGACGTTGCCTGCGTAGCGGCCGTGCCGCTGCTGACGGAGAGCGAATTCTGGATCTGCATGGTCGGAGTAGGGTCCGTTACGGTGAGTGAAAAAAAGCCGCTAATCGGGTTATCGGCTAATTGACTGGATTTCTTGAGTGGTGGCGGATTGCCCGCTGCCGCTCCGGATCAGCCACTGTGCGGCACCTGAATCCGAATTTAAGAATTTCCGGCTCTACACTACTGTGATTAATGCAGCAATTCAGAAAAACCGCCGTACTGGATTACTTTTGAAATCCGGCGCGGCCTTATCGTCGCCTTCGCGCGCTACCCACGCCAGTGCTGCCTTCGGCGCCCGCTGGATCCCACAAATCCGGCGGGTCAAAGCATTACCCCATATCGCTTTTAACACCGGGCTTTAGATATTGCGTAGATCCTGCCATAATCCGAACCACAAATTATTAACGTAACACGCAGCTTATTAAAACCTTACACATTCCAATCAAATAAAGAAAGCGCGCAGGTTGCAGGTTTCTAAATTATCGGGGGTAGGCATGCACCGCAGTCGTCGGGAAACGCAGATCGAAGCGCCGAAGTTCGTGCCCGTCATGGGCGTTTTTTTCGCTCTCGTGAGCGCCGGCATTATCCCTGCGCATGCCACCTGCAGCGCAGCAGGCAGCAATGTCAGTTGCTCCTGTGTCGCCAACCCTCTTG
>SDBV01006154.1_pt1 | contig 16704 bp, 16 predicted proteins | sample 2277081 | NCBI WGS metagenome assembly SDBV01 (sample SAMN10402039, study PRJNA504765) | marine sediment metagenome | isolation source: marine sediment core GS10_PC15, 223 cmbsf | place: Arctic Ocean: Southern Knipovich Ridge | collected 2010 | reverse complement strand
CTTAGTTTCTTTCAAAATAGCTTCTTTCAGCTGTAGCATCTCTTTCATTTAAAATCCTTTGTGTTAAAATGAGTTTGTTATCAAAAATCAACTTCTCATTTACACAAAACATTATACACCCTCCTTGATATCAAGATCTTTCTCAAGTATTGTACGAGCAAGATCGTTCGTTTCCAGATTAAGCTCGATAAAGTTATCAAATGTTTTTCCGAGCTTACGAGCTGCATAAGTTTTCCCAACTTGACGAGCTCCTCTCAGCAATAGGGGCTTTTTATCCCTTTTAGCTTTCCACTCTAACAAAAAATGATCTATCAGTCTTTTCATCATACCCTCATTTATTCGAACTTTCAATATAACTATACTTCATTTATGTACAGAAATCAAGACATTTATAGGGGTAAAATGTACAGTATTTGAACCATTTTCACGTTAAATATGTACACTTTTATGACCATTTTTGTATGATTGTTTGAATGAGCTCGCTCATTAGGTCTGCCCCATAGGGCTTCATGAGCTATTTGTATAGGGTTGATTGGGTGGGAGTTAATCCTGTTTCTAGCAACCAACATATTTGTAGTCGGCATTCATGAGATCTTATGCTAGTATAGCTTTAAACTGAGCCTAGTATTTAAGGAGGGCCTCATGAGACTAGTGTATTGCCTTATTATTATCCAATCTATTCATGCTATGGAAACTGTGCAGAGAAGAGCTTCTGATGAGTTAGATAAGGGCTATGCAGCATTGCGGGAAGTTCATTGTCAAGAAGAGCTTTGTAAAGAGCTTGAAAACCAAGGAGCAGATACTGAGCTGTATTATCAACTGAGTTGCTGGGCAAAAGAGGTCGGGTTGCGGGCGCTTCCTAGGACTCTTAAAGATGTTACTATGATTGATACTTCCAAGGGTGCTCTCATTTGGGCGGTGAGAAATAATCAGTATGAGCTGGTAGAGTTATTACTTGCTAATGGCGCAAAGGCGCATAGTTGGATGGGGATTCAATCTCTTTTAGCCGCAGCAGAGTTTGGCCATAGAGATTGTGTGAGGTTATTACTTGATGCTGGAGTTCCCATTGACGGAAGGTCAACTGATGGCCTAATGGCACTTCATGTAGCTACCCAGAATCTGAAGTTTTATGTTGTTAAGTTTTTGCTAGATCGTGGTGCTACTATTAATGCAGCTATTGAGTATGATCATGAATTGCGCGATGATATCGGTTGGACTGCTTTGCACATAGCGGTTGGTAAATCAAGTGTGGAGATTGCTCAGCTTCTGATAGAAAAGGGTGCTCACTTAGACGCTGGAGATGTTAAGAAGCGAACGCCGTTAGCCATGGTAAAAGAAGCTGAACGGCCTGGTGAAGTGAAGAAGCTTCTTGTAGAGTGCGGTGCTGAGGTGGACGTTAATGTCTTTCTTGATTCTGATTGGGAGGTGTTCCCTGATAGCGATATGAAGCAGCACTGTGCTGCTGATAAAAACTGGTCAAAAATTCATCAGTATGCAGCACAAGGTGATGTAGCTGAGTTGCATAAAGTCTTAAGCCGAACAAAAAAGATGCTTAAGTTAGCATATCATAATGCTTTTATGACTGCAGTTGCTAATGGCCATAGGTCAGTTGTTATTTACTTTCTTACCCATGATGGACGGGTGAATTATTCTCTACATAAAACAACGGCTTTGCATGTTGCTGCTTGTTGGAATCAGTGTGAGATAGCGCAGTTGCTTATAGAGAATAGTGCTCGAGTTGACGCGCTTGATAATGAGTATAGAACTCCCTTGCAGGTAGCTCTCTTGTATAACAATCTTGAAGTTGCACGCTTACTTAAAAAGGATACACAGCTTCATGAGTCTGATGTTTGCGAGGTGTTAGCTCAGAAGAGCAATGCCATGCTTGAACTACTTGATGAAACATTTATTGGTGAGCATGGAGCGGTTTTATTAGAGGCATCGGTCGAAGCTTCAAATACTGAAGCGCTAGGGTTTCTTCTTTATGATGGAGCTTTAGAAAGTGCTGTTAATAGTAAAGGAGAGGCACTTCTTCATAAAGCTAACCATAGAAGTGTAGTACGACTGTTGCTGTGGCACGGTGCTAACGTTGATGTGTTAGATGAGAAAAGAAGAACACCTTTACACTATGCAGCTCAAAAGAATCTTGTGGGGGTGGCTCGTGAACTAATGTTACAGGGAGCTAGTATTAATGTGCAAGATAGTGATGGTATGACGCCGCTTCACCACGCGGTGTCGATGAATGCAGCTGAGGTAGTACGGTTGTTAGTCGATCATGGTGCCTTATGCTCATTAAAAAATAAGCGTGAGCTTACTCCGTATGATAGAGCTTTAAAGGCAGGAAGAAGAGAAACTGTTCAGGCATTGTTTGTAAGTGGTACTCAGTGTCTGGCTATAAATAAAGAAGAGGATACAGCTTTGCATTTTGGGGCTCGCGAAGGGCGTACTGATATTATTAGTGCTTTACTTGAGAAGGGCGTTGATGTTTCGGTACAAAATAGCGCTGGCTTAACAGCATTGCACGAAGCATATAGTGCTAATCAAAGAGAAGTTGTAGAGTTGCTGCTTCCTGATACTAATCTTATTTGTTTTGGCGATGCTTCTAAATCTTTTGAGAGGATAGTTACTATTCTCTGTTGTTTGAGAACGTATGGCTCTTTGCCTAGGGATATTGTATTTCACCTTCTGTTTATGGATGATGCATTACTCATGGATATGGTCAACATCTTATATCATCAGAGTAGTGTCCAGTCTCGAAAGCCTTATATATCTATTAGAAATACTACTCCTTGGCGTCTTAGGGTGAGCTATAGTACTTCCGTTGACCGGGGAGAGGCTGTTGTTGTTCCTGGTGATATACTTATAATTGAGGAGCAGCCGTATGAGCTTACCTCATTAAAGGCTTCGGTATATGGTGATGTTCAAGAATGGTCACAACTTAAACCTCTTGATATCCTAGAAACGATGCAGGAGAAGAATGCTCTTGTTAAGGATTATGATGTTGGGATAACTATTACTGGTAGTGATGGATTGCTTACACAGTTTATTAAAAAGTTTGGTGTTGAGTGTAAGGTGTCATCAATGGAGGATGCTTTGTTAGTGTCGAGGGTGCCTTTGAGTAGAAGTCTCAAGGATGCGTTTCCCTGTGTTAAGTTTTTCAGGAAAAAGTATCCGGATAAAGAGCCTTCAATGAGATATTTTCTGAACTTACCTAAAGAGTTTGATACAGTAACGCTAGAAAGTGCTTATCAACGATTGAAAGACTTTTGGGAGGGTGAACGTATAGACCATCCAGAGAACGCGTCGTATGTTTCAGCTGTTCTTGGGATACTCGCTTCTGCTTACGAAGCTCTCGTTAGCGAGAAGACGGTGACATTTGATCTTGATAAACAGGTGCCAGCTCAGCACCAGGAACCTAACGCATTACAGCTCTATCGATTTGCGCTATCTCGGTTAGTTAACAAGAAGCCGATTCCGCGAAGTGTGCTTACCGTGTTAGCACGCGAAGCGCATAAGCGTCGTGAAGAGAGACTGCTTTCCATAAAAGATGGTCAAGATAGGACTCCGGAAATGTGTGATTATTTAGGAGTTGACTAAAGCCCGTGCTCTTTTAAATACCGCTCAGCATCTAAGGTAGCTGCACAGCCGGTGCCGGCGGCAGTAATAGCCTGACGATATCTACTGTCGGCTACATCGCCGGCAGCAAAGACACCGGGGACTGAGGTAGCAGTATGTCCTTTAAGAGTAATATAGCCGTAGTCATTCATTTCAAGTTGATTTTTAAAGAGGTGGGTATTAGGCGTAAGGCCAATAGCGATGAAGACACCGCCTGCTGAGAGGCTGGATGTCTTTTTAGTTTCTTGGTTAGTGATGGTTACGCCGGTAACGCTTTTACCATCACCATCGATAGCAGTGACGGTACTGTTGTAGATTATCTTTATTTTTGGATTGTTAATAACACGCTCTTGCATCGCTTGAGAGGCGGTGAGTTTTGAAAGTATATGTACAAGAGTGATCTTGTCGGTAAAGTTTGTTAAGAATGATGCACTTTCCATTGCGGTATCACCACCGCCAATTACTACTACTTCTTTATCTCTATAAAAGGCACCATCACATACTGCACAGGTGGTAACACCTTTACCCCAGTAAGTATCTTCTCCTGGGCACTGTAAGCGTTTAGGCTTAGCGCCGGTAGCAATAACAAGAGTGTGTGTGTGGAGCTCTTTTTCACGACGAGTGGTAAGCATAAACGGTTTCTTTGAGAGATCAACACCGGTAATCGTATCACTTAGAAAGCGAGCGTTATAGTGAGCAGCATGGTCTCTCATGTGCTTCATAAGCTCAGGACCTAATATTCTTGTTTCTCCCGGCCAGTTCTCTACGTAGGTGGTGCTCATAAGTTGACCGCCAGGTTCATAGCCATCAATGATGAGGGGTGATAGGTTTGCTCGGGCAGCATAGACACCGGCAGTAAGTCCTGCCGGTCCAGAGCCGATGATTATCAGTTTTTCGGTGGTCACTATTTTGGCTTTTTGAGTATCGTTTTTAATATATGGTTAAGCGTTTTCTCTCGTAAGCAATATTTCTTCAGGAGGGCTGTAGGTATCGCATTTTCATGTCCCTGTGCGCGCGGTAACGGCATCGTGAAATAAATGAAGTCTTTTGTGCGCGGCCTCTTGAGAAGATTAAGATACCCACAAATATCACTCGAGTCAACCGTTAGGCCTTCTTGGTACGCAACGGTATCGACAATAATAGCTTCTTTGAGCTGCTTAAGTGCAAGGCCGGTAACCATCTCATAAAAATCATCACGTCCTTTATATACTTGATAGTTAGGGCTTGCTTGAATAGCGGCAAGTACCATGTTCTGTTGGAGTTTTAACAGATGCTCTGGTACATCAATATTGTAACGACTATGGAGCAGCTTAAATGCCGCCTCAATAGTTTCTCGCCTAAGGGTAATATCATTTCGTGTTGAGAAAACTTCTACAAGTTTATTGTGGATATCGGTAGGGTCATTAAGGGCAAATTGGTGACTAAAGTGATCTAAGCAAAAGTAGGAACCTTGTAAGCGAAGCTTAATCTTAACCATAAATACATAGGAGATATCACTGCTGTCGCTGATAGATTCTTGCAAAAAGGTACTATTAGAGAGAAACGTATCGCCAACTTTTTTACCTACGAAGAGTTCTTGTAGGGCCCTATCATCCTCTCCTGGAGCAATGCGTACCCATAGGTCGCTTGTATAGCCGGGGATAAGATCAGCTTCTTCAGCATTTAAGAGGGAAACTTCGAAGTTAACCCAGTCGCCAGCTTCTATAGAATCAGAGGTACTTTTCTTCTTAACTTTGAGCTCTTCATCTATAAAGTACTCCACCTGACGATCAAGATCTTTGTAGTTCTTTCTCTTGCAGGGCTTAAGCTTAAGAAGTTTCCAGCGCTGTTCTCTGTCAAAGCTAACATTGCATACCTGAAATACAAACTCAGCATTACCTTCTGATTGGATCTTGATGTCTATAAGATCGGGATCACCAATAACAACTAACTTCTTTTTATCAAGAGATTCATATAATAGATGAACTACACAGTGGCTAAAGAGTACTTCTTTGAGATGTTCAATGATGTGAGACTTATAGTTACTCTCAATGTAATGAATTGAGGTGCTCCCTTGAGAAAACCCAGAAATCTCAACGTTCTTTTGACGTGAACTTACTGCTTCATTATATAATGCGTGGACATATTCCTTGCTGATTACTACTGTTGCTCGATGCCTATGCGGCTGTTCCTCAACAACAGAGAATCCAAAGTCCCCACCACGATTTACCATGGTACTCTCCCTTTTAATATATGGTACAAGAGGAGGGACTTGAACCCCCACCCCTTTCGGGACTGGATCCTAAATCCAGCGCGTCTGCCAGTTTCGCCACTCTTGCCGGTCTTTTGCTTCAATTACTCAGTTTCTGGTGGAAACTTAGTATAGTATACCATAGGTAGTCAAGCATGAGAAGAGTTGGGTGCTGAGAAAGTTGAGATGATTGATGGCTGTGTTGTTTGGGTTGGCTGATAGTAGATTTGAGGGGAGGGGCTTCCGATAGTGCTGCTAGGTAGTTGAATTTGTCTGTCAGGCATGCCTTGCGCCATTTTAGCAGGTTGTTGACAAGTGACTGTATTTTTGATACAATTAGAAATAATTAATAGTAACTAGTTGGATATAGAGTTATAATGAGGTAATCATGAAGAAATGGGTGAAGATTTTAGTGTTAACTGTTATTGGTGTCTGTGGACCGCTTAGAGCCATGGAGCCAATAGTTAAGATTCAGCAAGACGTAGAATCTGTTAAGATTCAACTACAAGATGAAAAAGTAGAGATATCAGAAGAGACGTTTGAGAGCCTTTTGGGTATCATTGATTCAAGTATTTCTGTGATGTTGCGGGAAGCAGGTGAAAAGGTATTACCTAACGTAACAAAGGAAGTCTTTAATGCCCTTATAAAAAATCTTGACTGTATTACAGAAGAGCAACAAGTAGAGAGAGTTGGGAGTTCGTGCTTACAGGATCTGGCTACTAATCCGGAAGTGCTTGATGCTGCAGAATATTTAGGGATAGATGCTATACTTAATGCAGCAAGATCAGAATTCAAAACCAACATACAAAAGTATATAAAAGCTGTTTCCGACAATGAGACTAGGGATTTTGAGCGTCAGCTTAAAGTGGCGGCAAAGAATCCTCAAGCAAAACTGTATGATCTTAATGCGGATGAATTTCTTTTTAGTGCAATACGGGCAAAAGCTCCTTTAGGCTTTATTAAACTACTTCTAAAGGCAGGGGCTGACGCTAATAAACGCGGAGGGTTAAACCGTACGGCGTTAATGGAAGTTTTCAAAGATGATTCGTCTCCAAGGAAAGACATCAAAGACCTTGTTAAGTTGCTATTGAATGCAGGAGCAGAAGTTAATGCAATAGGTGGGGACTTATTAAGCTCGGCATTTACTAAGTTATTAAATAGTAGAAAATATAATGAACAAGAAAAATATGAGCTCGCCATGATATTGATTGAGGCCGGTATGGATCCCAAAAAAGATCCGTATCAATTAACGACTGCTGCACGAGAAGGCTATAGGGATATTGTTACATTATTACTTGATGCCGGAGCGGGAGTTAATACTCCAGATAAGGGTGGAGGGACTGCACTTATAAGAGCAGTCGAGAATGGTCATACTGATATGATTAGATTGTTACTTGCGGAAGGTGCAGATGCTAATGTGACTGATGCATCGTTTTCAGTACTTGTTTATTTATTACTCAGTAATAAATATAATGAGCAAGAAAAAAATGAGCTTGTTGGGATATTGGTGAAGGCCGGTATGGATCTCAAAAAGGACCCGGCTTCATTAAGGATTGCTGCAGGAGAAGGCTATAGGGATATTGTTAAATTGTTACTTGATGCCGGAGTGGGTGTTAATACACGAGATAAGGACAGGAATACTGCACTTATAGCGGCAGCCGATAGGGGTCATACTGATATCGTTAAATCGTTACTTGCGAAAGGTGCAGACATAAATTTACAAGCTGGCTTTGATAAGAACTCGGCGCTGATAAAAGCGGCAGATGGGGGGCGTAAAGATGTTGTTATAGTGTTACTTGCAGCTGGAGCAGATAAAACTCTTAAGAATAGGGCTGGGAGAACAGCTGCTATGGAGGCTGTTAGAAGACTTGCATTTGCTTATCAGGCTAGTAAGAAAGAGTATAATGATATTATAGACCTTTTAGAATCATAAGCTTTGTATGAAAAACAATAAGCAGGCTTCTCAACTAATTTGGGAAGCCTGCTTCTATAGTTTTAGATAGACGTAATATCTTTCTCTTTCTTATCACTAATACCATCACACTTTCTGATTACCTCATCAGTCGTTTTTTGTAACTCATCTTTTAGGCGACGAGCGTGATCTTCAGAGATATCTTTAGACTTTTCCATGGCGCGAATTTGGTTAAGCACTTCGTTACGTACGTTGCGAATAGCTACGCGAGTAAGCTCATGCTTTTTCTTGAGTACTTTTACCAGCTCATCACGCTGAGTGCTACTCATTCTTGGTAGCGGTATACGAATGAGGTTGCCATCGTTTACCGGAGAAAGACCTAGCTCTGATTGAGAGAGTGCTTTCTCAATTGCAGGGATGTTATCTTTGTCCCAGGGTTGTACAGTTAGCAATGCTGCTTCTGGTGCAGAAACGGATGCTAACTCCTTGAGAGCCATGGTTGAGCCGTAAGCAAACGCTTTTACATCTTCAATCATGCTAGGATGCGCACGTCCTGTACGAATCTTAAGAAGCTCTTTTTCAAAGGCTTCGATAGTTTTTTGCATTTCTGCAGTTACTTCATCACAGAAGGGCTTTGTTGGAGATCCTTCTACAATAGTAGCTTTAAATGTCATAGTAATCCTTTTGTTTATGCTGTTAACGTACTGCCAAATTCTGGATCGTTGGCAACTTGTATCAGCGCGTTATCACTAAATATATTAAATACTCGCAGCTCAAGATTATGCTCATGTGCTAACGTGAATGCTGTTGCATCCATAACACGTAGATTATCATCAAGAGCCTGCTTGTATGTTAGTTTCTTTATTAGGTTAGCTGAGGGTTCCTTATGAGGGTCAGCTGAATAAATGCCGTCGACTTTCGTAGCTTTCCAAATTTGGTGAGCATTTATCTGGAGTGCCCGTATCACGGCTGTGGTGTCGGTGCTCACAAATGGGTTTCCCGTTCCGCCACTGAAGATCAAACACCGGGACTCTTTAAGAGCCTTTCTAATTGCTTGTGGTGATAATGGCAGGCCAACGGTTGGACAAGGTATAGCGCTGAACAGGGTAGTAGGTATATCTGCCTGTTCAAAAATATCTTGTACTATCAAACCGTTCATCAGCGTGGCGAGCATACCAACAGTGTGACCCGTTTGCTCACTAATATGGAGATCGCTACTTTGTCGAGCGCCACGAAAAAAGTTGCCCCCACCTATGACTATACCAAAGGTACTGTCAAGCTGTTTTATTTGGGCAGCTATGTTCTCAAGAGGGGCCGGTCCATTGTCAAGGATATTACCCGTTAGTTTGAGAAGTATATTCATGGACTTACGCACCTACTTCAAATCTCACAAAACGTCTAATTTTAATGTTTTCACCCATCTTAGCAATGAGCTCTTTTAGGACATCATCAACGGTGAGTTTATCATTCTTAATATATGGTTGACTTAGTAAACAGATCTCAGTGAAGTACTTATTGAGTTTACCTTCGATAATCTTATCGATGATTTCTGCCGGTTTGCCGGCCAGCTGTTCTCGATAGATACCGCGCTCTCTTTCAATAAGTGCAGGATCAACTTCTGTCGATTCTACGCAGATCGGCCTAAATGCCGCAATCTGCATAGCAAGGCTTTGGGCAAATGCTTGCATCTCAGCGGTTCGGGCTACAAAATCGGTTTCGCAGTTGAGTTCTAGAAGAACACCGATGGTACTTCCTGGGTGAATATAGGAAATAACGATACCTTCGGCTGTTTCTTTGCCGGCACGCTTCTCAGCAAGAAGAGCACCTTTTTTGCGAAGCAATACAATTGCTTTATCAACGTCACCTCCAGCTTCAATAAGGGCCTTTTTACAGGCCATCATACCGATGCCGGTTCTTTTTCGTAATTGTTGGATCATTGCTAATGTTACATCTGCCATGATACTCCTTGGTTGGCATAAAAGAATGTATATCTCTAGTGTGCCAAAAACTCTCGCTTTGGGCAAATTAGACTTAGTTTTTAGTGATAGGGAATAGTGCTGGTAACGAAGAGACTGGCTTTTGGGTTTATAGGTGAGGGCTAGGAGTAATCTAGGCAAAATCTTCGATGTAATCGGAGATTTTACATAGCTAGGTTAATTGGCTGGTATAAAATTTTTTGTAGTAGTGTGACAGATTAATTGATTGAAAGGTTAAGTACTATCAATAAAGATTGTTGCTTTAGAAGACGCGATTGTCTTTTTTTATAAAAAATAATTTCTTGACGGGGTGCCAGGATCGTGGTACGATTTGATAAATCTCTTCCTCACCCGAAAGAGAACATTGTGTGAATAAAAAATATATTGCATACCGATGTGATAGGATAATTGTAGAATGGTATTATAGTGAAAATGGAAGAAGCCAACCATTTGAGTATTTTAAGAAATTAAGTCCTTTGTTGAGAAATAGACTTACTGGACTGTTTATTATGCTTGATAAAACGGGCAAAATCTTTGACAATAGGAAATTCCGCTATGAAGGCGATAATATTTTTGTTTTTAAAGTAGATCAGGAGAGATATTTTTGTTTTTTCACTAAAGATTCGAAAATCATTATTACGAATGTCTATCGAAAGAAAACTCAGAAAATATCAAAAAGTCAGAAGAGTAAGGCTCTTAAAGCAAGAAAACGTTTTTTTAATCTCTCTAATAGAGGTATGTATTATGACAAAGAACATTAAATCAACCACTGAAGAATATCTTGAAGGTATGAGTCCTGCCGAAAGAGAAGATTTTGATAAAGAGCTTCGCAAGCTTGCATTGTCAGAGATGGTTTTAGCGGCGATGGAAGAAGATGAAGTCTCTGTACGAAAGCTTGCCAAGCTAGCAGGTGTTTCTCCAACTATTGTTCAAGCAATGAGGTTGGGGAAAAAAGATGATTTCAATCTGAAGAGTGTTTTTAAAGTGTTGGATAGTTTGGGATTTACTTTATTCCTTGAACGTAATGGAGAGACAGTGCCCTTAGATATTTCGTGGATTGCTCAATAGAGTTGAATGATCTTGGCTTTCCTGTTGGGAAATTGAAATAGCCATAATCGGCGATTGAACTATTAATGCAATATGGTACACTAAGATATATGCTTCAAAATGGCAAAATACTCTACAGAGGATAGTTATGGCTCAGACAGAACAAATAGATGCGCGTTATGCGATTATTCAGACAGGTGGCAAGCAGTACCAGGCTCTTGAAGGAAAGACCTTAGGTATTGAAAAGCTTGACATTGAAGAGGGTGGATCGGTAATCTTTGATCAAGTGTTGTTAAGAAAAGACGGTGACGTTATTGAAGTTGGCCAACCATTCTTAGATACACCGGTGAAGGCTAAAGTTCTTAAACATATTAGAGGACCTAAGCTTATAGTATTTAAGTTTAAACGTCGCAAAAAGTATATGCGCAAAAAAGGCCATAGACAGCCTATTACCGTGGTTCGTATAGAATCAATCTAATAGGTCTTAAGGGAGAGTACATGAAGGGAGTAGTAGCAGCAATGCTCATTGCAAGCAGTTTGTCTGCGCACAATAAATCAACAGAATCGTTAGAGTCTCTTTTTGAGGATATATCTTCAAGAGGTTCTAGCGTATCTCATTTTAATTTTATAGATTTAGAGAACTTCTTAGAGGAGTATCCTGAAGCAGCTGAGGAGTTTAAGGGTCTTTCAAAAGAGGACAAAGAAAAGCTTCTTGAAACGGTGGATCTCTTTAATGACGCATTCAGTGAAGCGTTTGCTGAGGTGATAGCATCTATTGATGCTCAGGAAGATGAGTCTGCTTCTAAGGGATAGTTACAGGTGTATGAACGGCATTATTGAAGAATAAACTCTTCAATAATGTCTTTTTTATCGCCGTCTCTACTGTCATATATGTTTAATGAGTTGTCTAGTGGCCTTATCTTTAACCTTCTAGATGTATTCAAATTATTTCTGATAAACAGGTTTCCTTATAGAAATGCTTCCGATTTAATTGATATGAACGTGTTTCCCGCCTTTTGTGTTTCACCGTGAAAACATTCCTTTGGTAAACTATGGATTTTCGTCCTCAATGTAGGGTATACTAATAATGAGGGTTATATAAAAGGAAGTAGTATGAAGTTCTTAACAAGAGTCTTATTTCTGATTTTAGGGGTCTCTGGGGCTCTGTATGGGGGTAATTCCCAGTCTAATGCTCTGTTGGTTGATGCCCAGGGTAGGATTCTTACGGCCGGATTGGCAAATAATATTATGACTGTTCCCAGTAGTCAGCCTGATAGGACGACCGACTTTGCGTTGGCGAGGTATTTGGCTGATGGATCATTAGATCCAACCTTTAATCCGGGTGGTATAGTCCCTGGTGTTGTCCAGATTAACCTACAGGATCTGTTGTCGCCTACGGGCGAGGTTATTCTTGAGCCGATAGATGAGGGTATTAACGCCTTGGCTTTTGCAGAGGATAATAAGATAGTTGTAGCGGGATTTGCGAGTGTAGGGCTTAATTCAACCTTTGTGGTGGCGAAGCTTAATGAAGATGGCTCGTTAGATCGGACCTTTAAGTCTACAGGTGAGCTGGGTCCTATTCCCGGGATTGCCTTTATAACGTTTGGTATATTTACCGATCTAGCCAGGGGTGTTGCCGTTGACAGCCAAAATAGAATAGTAGTGGTGGGATCTTCTGATAATGGCCAAAATATAGACTTAGTAGTTGTTCGTCTGACCAGTGATGGAAGGCTTGATATAACATTCAATCCCCAATCTCCGGTGATAGGAAGTCCGGCGTTTAATTTTGATGCGTTAACGATAGGTCAGCAACCGCCAATGTTTAGAAGTCCTGGCGTATTTGTGTTGAGAGATGAAGAAACGGTAACACCGTTAACAGATCAAGGAGATCAGTCTGCTGCTGCGGTAGCGTTAACTGCTGATGACCGTATTGTGGTAGGTGGCTCTCTTGATAATATTAATTTTATGGTTGATGTTCCTGAGTTAAATACCGACTTTATTATCGTTAAGTTAACGGTGGACGGAAGGCTTGACCCAACATTTAATACGCAGAGTGATACACCCGGTATTGTTACGCAAGACTTTCAGGTGTTCGATGATGAAGCGTTTGCTCTTAAGTTAGATAGTGCAAATCGTATTGTAATTGGTGGTCTTACTAATAGTGGAGATCTTACCAGTTATGGCCTCGCTCGCTATACTGAAAATGGTATTCTTGATGTAACCTTCAATGCTGATGGTCTTTCACAAGGTAGCCCTGGAACGGTGATAACTACGATTGAGACTGTTGTTGGAACTACTACGGTGACTAACTTCCTTTCTGAGCTGAGGGGATTAGCGATACAGCCCGATAACAAGATTATTGCTACGGGGTTTACCGATGATCTTATTGATAGATCTTTTGCTACTATACGATACACAGAAGGTGGAGCATTAGATCCTACGTTTAATAGCCTTGGTGCCACACCGGGTATCGTAATTACCACCATACAGCCAACAGAAGAAACGCTGAATGATACGGCTATTAATGCCCAGAACCAGGGCCTAGGAGTAGCCCTTGGCATGGATAACCTTATCTATGTAACCGGGTTCTCAAATGATGGTGTGCAAAATGACTTTACGACCATTAATTACTTAGAGTCGGGTGCGCTAAATCCTGTCTTTAATCCAACGGGGCAGGTGTCAAACCAGCCGGGTATTGTTATCACCAAGTTTGGTGATGCGCTTACGAGCTTAGGTAATGGCGTGCCTATAGAGGTTACCGAAGATCTCACGGGAGTGAGTCCTTCTATTATTGAGGACTTAACTTATCCTCCTTTGCCTTTTGAACCGTACGTATTTGAGACGAGCTTGGAAGCGTTTAGTTTTGCAAACAGAGTATTAGCAGGACTGTCATCACCTCATGCGGTTATCTCTGTATTGATAAATGGTGTGCAAGCAGCAAATACGACGGCCAACAAATCTGGTAACTGGCATGTTATATTACCGTTTTTAGCAGATGGTACCTATGAGGTATCGGTCATTGCTATGGATCCCTTAACCGGTGTTTCATTAGTCTCACAAACAGTGCAGCTTTCAGTTAACAATGAGGCACCATCGGTGCCGGTTATTACCAGTCCTACTGTGAAGCAGCGAGTTACCTCAGATAAGGTAGAACTAGCAGGTACCGCAGAGCCTGATTCATTAGTGACTCTTACCATCGATGATACTGAGCGTATAGAAACTAAAGCAGATCAAGATGGTAGCTGGGCTACCGAGTTAGCATTGCCTGATGGTTCTCATAACGTAACCGCACAGGCGGTAAATATTATAGGTAATACGAGTGGCATTTCAGAGCCTGTTTCATTTAGCGTGAGTGTTCTTGATCATGTTACCCCTAAAATAACGTCACCTACTCCTGGTGCTACGGTGGCAAACTCTACCATTTATATCAAGGGTACAGCTCAGCCTGATGCTGAAATTAAGGTAACCATAAATGATAAGCCCCACACCGTAAAAACTAACGCAAAAGGTATCTGGTCAGTGCCATTGGTTGATCCGATAGGAAACTATCAAGTGTATGCAGCACATGATGGACGTACTTCTGAGAAGCTACGCTTCTCGGTAACACATACGAAGAAACCTCCTACACCTAAGAGTTCCCCAGCTCTTATATCAGGCATCTCTGAGCCTGAGAGTCGTATTGCTGTCTACCTTGATACAAAGTACGTGGGATCTACCCGTGCAGATAGTAAGGGTGCTTGGTCGTATACTCAAGGCATACCTAAGGGAAGGCAACGTGTTAAGCTTCTAATAACAGACAAGAAAGGCAACCCTCTACGGGTTGTTGAGCAGGATATTGTGGTGCAGTGATTACTTCTTTTTTGGTGGCTTTGGTAGACGAGTAAGATTTTTAATGGTGCCGGAAAAGAGTAGTACATCATTTTCGGTAACAAGGTAGGTTGGCGTAATCGGTTCAATATCTTCACCGTCTCTTTTTCCGATGCAGATAACTCCGTAAGACTCAGGAAAGTTAAGTTCTGAGATACTCTTTTTCTGAAACTCTTCAGGAGCTATCAGTTCGCTTATGAGGTAGTTAGCAGCAAGGCGTGTTACCGCCTTGAAGGGTAAGCTTAAAAGATCAGCAATTCTACGTCCTTCTTCACGTTCAGGTAAGATAACCTGGTCAGCACCGATAAGGAGCAAGATTTCCCGGTGGATATCGCTAATTGAGCGAGTAATAACACGACGAATCTTAAGCTTTTGCTTACAGAGAGCGGTTACCAAAATCGACTGGGCAAAGTTTTCACCCATGGCAACAATAACAGTATCCGTTTCATCAACACCGATAGTCTTTAATGATTCTACATCTCTTATACGTATACATATTGCTTGAGTTACTTGGTCTCTAATGTCAGCAATGATAGCCTCGTTGCTATCGATAGCTAACACTTCCATATTATTTTCAGCAAGGGTAGTTGCTACATGGTAGCCAAAACGTCCAAAACCGATTACACAAAATTTCATAATTATTTTCCTAACCCATCATGATTCGTTCTTCAGGATATTGAAATTCTACTCTATCTTGAGAGACTCGTAAAGCTAACATAAGGGTTAATATCCCAACCCTACCCATAAACATATTACCTATAACTACCAATTTGCCCGGTATGCTGAGTAATGGGGTAATGCTTGAAGCAAGTCCAAGATTAGTAAATGATGATACTGCTTCAAAGAAGACACTCATAAATGAATGGTGACTTTCAAAGAGGGCAAGAAGAAACGTGCTTGCGGTAATCCAGACTACACTCACCGATAGTACTGCCATTGCCTTAAATATCTGGTCCTGTGGAATAGTTCTTCCCTTAATATCAACGACCATGAGCCCGTTAATAACCGCGCGTATGGTTGCTACAAATAGAGCAAACGTAGTAACTTTAATCCCTGATCCGGTAGATACCGGAGATGAACCGATAAAGCTGTACATCATGATAAGAAACACCGTAGCGCTTTGCATCGTACTTAAATCTATCGTTGTTAACCCAATACTTCTATACGCAATAGCGTTAAACAACATGTTACTTAAGGTGACTCCCCAGGGGCTTCCAGGAAAGTGGCTGGGGCCTTCTAAGATGAGTAGCAAGAGCGTAGCAGTTGATATTAATAGGGCGGTCATCGTTAGAATAACTTTGGTCGTAAGCGAGAACTTAAATCGCTTACCGTACCATTTGTTTTGAAAATACAGAAACAGTTCATGCAGTGTCATAAAGCCGATACTTCCAGCAAGGACTAATGCAGCGGTGATGCCAAGGAACGGTAAGTTGTTTTTAAATTGTACTACGCTTGAAGGACCAAAGCTGCTCATTCCAGCGGTACAAAACGAAGAAATACTATGAAATATTGAGTGAAAGACCGCTTCATGAAAAGGATACTGATCAGCAATAAGTGAGTAGATACCAAAAGCACCTGCAGTTTCACAAACAAGAGTGAGCCCAATAATAAAGAATAAGATCGACTTAGGGTTTTTGAAGGTTGAAAGCTCGAGTATTCTTCCAAGCATAAACTGTGTTGAGACTCCTAAGTTAAAAAAGAGCGAAAAGAGAAAAAGCCACATAGTAAGAAGGCCGATACCACCAAGTTGTATGAGCCCCAAAATCACACACTTACCAAAGAAGGTAAAGGAATCAAAGGGGACCGTAAGTACCCCCGTTACACTGGTAGCTGACGTAGCGGTGAAAAAGCAATCTAACAATGAGATAGGAGTGTTCTGAGCTGCAGGTAGCATCAGAAGTCCTGTTCCTACCACTATAGTAAGAGCAATGGTTAACAATATCGTTCTGCCAGGAGAATCGGTTAATGTTCTTCTATAACCCATAAAACCTTTCTTTGTTAAGCTTAAGAGCCAATATACACCCATAGGGGGTGGGGCTGTCAAGAACTGGGTTATA
>SDBV01006153.1_pt1 | contig 16710 bp, 15 predicted proteins | sample 2277081 | NCBI WGS metagenome assembly SDBV01 (sample SAMN10402039, study PRJNA504765) | marine sediment metagenome | isolation source: marine sediment core GS10_PC15, 223 cmbsf | place: Arctic Ocean: Southern Knipovich Ridge | collected 2010 | reverse complement strand
TCGCCATAGCTTCGCCATAAACTTTATGGCACGTAGCTCGTCCGCGCCGCATATCGTCATCGTCCATACTCGGCAAATCGTCGTGTACCAGCGAATACGTGTGCAGCATCTCCACCGCACAGCCAGCCGTCAGGGCCGCCTCCCCTTGCCCTCCGCAAGCCTCGTCGCACATCAACACTAGAGCTGGCCGAATCCGTTTACCAGGGCCCAGCACCGCATAGCCCATAGCCTCAACCAACTGCTCGGGCCCGCTGATCTTTCCAAGGTATTCACGCAGCTTCTCAGCCACCGCCTCAGCGTAGGGCTCCAACAGACTGGCCAAATCATTCTTAGCGCTCATGAGTGCTTCGGACAAAACTCATCTCCTGCATAGCTTTTCAACACCGCCTGCATTTTACCACACCCTCAGGGCGAACCAAGCATTACCAGCCAGCAACTTCATCAGCTCGCGTCGTCTGGCTCACTCAGCCCCGGGGCCTCTTCTACCTTCAACTGACCATCCAGACCCTTGCTCAGCTTAGCAATCTTCTGCTCAGCTTCGCTCAGAGCCTTCTGGCAATACGATATAAGTTCAATCCCTTGCTCGTATTGCGCCAATGCTTGAGCCAGAGGAACCTCCCCGCTCTCAATGGCTCGAACTATCTTTTCAAGCTCTGCCATTGCCTGTTCGAATGACCTTTTTTCGCCGTTTTTTGCCATGGCCGACCTCTTTTATTCTCTGGTACTTTTTACGGTACTTTCTACTTGTCCCTTATGCAACCTGGTTAGAATCGCCTGACCCACCACCAGGCTGCCCGCCTCGCTTATCAGCTCTCCCGAGGCCGCGTCTGTCGTAACGCTATAACCACGAGCCAACACCATCTCAGGGCCCACTGCTCGCAACCGAGCTGCCGTTGCCTCCAGACGTTTAGCCTGTATATTTTTTCCTACCTGAACCCCTCTGCTCAATCTACTCGCCGTTGCCCGCAGATGAGCTTCCTTGACTCTTATCAATTGCCTCGGGCTCCACCGGGCCAAAGCTACCATCTTATAGTGCATTTCCCGCTCAGCTCGCCGAAGCCTACGGTCCATATTCCGCCCTAGCTTTTCTCGCGCCGAGTTTACTTTCCCAACTGCCCGGGCCAAAGCCGCCGCCGGACCCACCCGCAAAAGACGTCTTTCCAGTTGCCCCGCTTGTCTGATCGCCCCGCTCAGCCTTTCGTTCATTGCCTTAGCCAATCGCGCCGACACTTCGTCCAGCCTTGTCCGGCTCAACTGCACAGTTTGAGCAATAAACCTCCCCAACCGTCTTTGGCTATCAAGTAGATTCTCCACCACTTCCCTTAGCACCGGCACCGCCAGCTCCGCCCCTGCCGTGGGAGTCGCCGCCCGTTTGTCCGCCACCATGTCAGCTATGCTCACATCCGTTTCATGCCCCACCGCGCTGATGATCGGTATCTCACAGGCAAATATCGCCCTAGCCACCACCTGCTCATTGAACGCCCACAAATCTTCCAGCGAACCTCCACCTCTACCCATAATAATCAGATCAATACCCCCCAACTTTTCTTTTTGTTTATCCAGTTCTCCCAGCGCCTTGGCAATCTGTTTCGCTGCCCCTGCTCCCTGCACCGCCACCGGATATAAAAGTATCCGCAATGCCGCGTATCGCCTGACAAGCGTGCGAACCATATCTCGCACCGCTGCTCCCGTTTCAGACGTTACCAACGCAATCGTCCGCGGAAAAGCGGGCAGTTCCTTCTTAGCCGACGCCGCGAACAGACCTTCTGCAGCCAGCTTCTCCTTCAACTGACGAAAAGCCAACTCCAGAGCCCCCATCCCTTCCGGTACAACCTTCGTCACCATCAACTGGTATTTACCTTGAGGCTCATAGACCTCCACCTGCCCCGTAGCTATCACCGCCAGTCCGTTAGCCAGTTCGAAACGCACCTTATTAGCTCTACCCTTCCACATCACCGCCCGAATCTGAGACCCTTCATCTTTGAGTGAAAAGTACACATGTCCAGAGCCATGCTGTTTTAGATTGGAAATCTCCCCCGCCACCATGATCCGTGCCGGCAAATGATCTTCCAAAGCTCGCTTGATCATCCCCGTCAGTGCCGAGACGCTGATCGGCCCGTCATTATTCCCACCACGCTGGACACTATTGCTAGAGTTTCCCCCGAACAAATCTAACTGTCCAGCCCCTTTAGCTTTGGTTGGATCAAATCGTGCTCGGGACATCAATCTCTCACATGGGGGCATTGCCCGAATCATCTTCGCTTACGCAGATACGCTCTATCTTGCTCGCCTTGCCCGACTGACTATCTACTTCCACCACAATGCCGTTTATCCGCACATCTCCGCTAGCCACTTCGAACAGGCTTGGCATATTGGTCGTCAGTGCTTTCAATACCCGATCCGTTTTGCGGCCCAGCACCGATTCATGAGGACCGGTCATTCCCAAATCCGTAATATAGGCCGTGCCTCCACCGCCCGGCAAAATCCGTTCATCTGCTGTCGCCACGTGCGTGTGCGTCCCGAATACTATCGAAACTAGCCCAGACAGATGCCAGCCCATAGCTATCTTTTCGCTGGTCACTTCGCCGTGTATATCTACAATGCGAATTTTCACCGACGGATCGAGCGTCTTCAGACACGCGTCCACCGCATGGAACGGGCAGTCCGCTTGGCTGCGCATATACATCCGTCCCACCACGTTTATCACCGCCACTTCCACCCCACAGCCCAGGCTTTGCACCACGCAGCCCTTGCCCGCTGCTTCGCGAGCAAAATTCGCCGGCCGAATAATTCCCTTACCCTCTGCTATCGCCGTCAAGCCCTCCCGCCGACGAAAGGCATGATCACCAAGAGTAATTACATCCACTCCGTAACTGTGGAGTTTCTCGCACATGGGCGCGGTTATCCCCGAACCGCCCGCGGCGTTTTCGCCGTTAGCCACTACGCAATGTATCTGACGTTCTTCTATCAAACGCGGCAAATGCTCAGACAGAATCTTCCGCCCCGGCTTGCCCACCACGTCGCCTATACATAACACCCTTACAAGCATATGATCCTGCTTTCCATTCGCCTTAGCCCCCGTCAACAGCTTTCAAATTCAAATCCTATTCTATTACCTGGCGTATTCCACACAGCGGACTTCACGCATCAAGGTTACTTTTATCTCGCCGGGATACTGCATCTCATGTTCGATTTTCTCAGCAATTGCCCTAGCCGTTTTAAGCGCCATACTGTCATCCAGTCTTGACGCGTCAGCCAGAACGCGAACCTCCCGACCTGCCTGAATAGCGTAGGCCTGTTTGATCCCCGGAAAACTGCTGGCCAATCCTTCTAGCTTTTCCAACCGCTTTATGTAACGTTCCAGACTCTCGCGCCTAGCTCCAGGACGAGAGGCACTGATTGCGTCAGCCGCAGCCACCAAAGACGTATAAAAACTCGTCGCCGCGACATCACCGTGGTGACCAGCGATAGCGTTCAGAACCTCTTCCGGTTCATTATATCGCTTCGCCAAAGTCAGCCCGATTTCTGGGTGTGTCCCTTCCGTTTCGTGGTCTGCCGCTTTGCCTATGTCGTGCAGCAAGCCGCACCGCCGAGCCAAACGCCCGTCCAAGCCCAGTTCCGCAGCCATCATCTCCGTCAAGTAAGCCACTTCCATCGAGTGCCTCAGCACATTTTGACCGAAGCTCGTCCGAAAGCTCAGTCGGCCCAGCAAAGCAATTTCCTTCGGATGAAGCTTTTGTATATTTGCTTCCATCGCTGCCTGCTTGCCCGCCTCCTGAATCTTTTCGTCCATCTCTTTTCTTACTTGGGCTACCAACTCTTCTATTCGACCAGGATGAATCCGGCCATCGTGGATCAGCCTCTCCAGCGACTCCCTAGCTATTTCCCGCCGAACCGGATCAAAACAACTGACCACCACCACTCCCGGCGTATCATCCACAATCACATCTACACCCGTAGCCTTTTCGAAAGCTCGAATATTACGACCTTCCCGACCAATCACTCGGCCCTTCATGTCGTCTGAAGGTATATCCACCGTCGAAACCGTAGCTTCTGCCGTGTGCTCAGCCGCATAACGCTGTATAGCATTAATCACAATCTCTCGGCTCTTGCCTCGGGCCTGCTCCTTAGCCTCGTTCACCTTCTGTTCTATCATTGCCGCGCTTTCCTTGGTCAGCTCCTCTTCCAACTGACCCATCAGCATCTGCTGTGCCTGATCAATGTTTAGCCCCGTAATCTTCAAAAGTTGAGTCCGCTGCTGAGCAAGAGTCTCAGCCACTTGCTTCTCTCGCCCCTGCAAACTGCCCTCCTTGGACGCCAAACGTTTCTGACCCTGCTCCAACAGCCGTTCCTTATGGGCCACGGTATCAAGCTTACGTTCGATGCCATCTTCCCTCTTACCTAGGCGCTTGGTCAGATCGCGAAGTTCACGTTGCGTTTGGGAAGTTTGTTCTTCGAATTCTTCCCGACGTTTGAGAAACTCACCCTTGGCCTCCAACGCAGCTTCCTTGCCCATCCGCTCAGCGTCTTCTTTAGCTCGGGATATGATAATCCCAGCCTCATCTTTAGCCTTGCTTCCTTGCTGCTTGGCCATCAGGCTCTTAATCACCAGGGCTATTACTGCCCCGATCGCCAACACCACGATCCCTATCACAATCATTTCCATAGGGCCCAGCTTAGAAAACCCCAAAGGCAATCCCGGCATTCTTGCTATCATAGTTGTGTTCACGTTTGTTCCCTTCTTTATCATTTTATTCAGCCAGCATCAAGCCCGGCAACTTACCACCTAGATATGGCCATGCCCAAACCGGCTAAATTGTACTTGCGGTATTTAGAACGAAGAAATAGAGCCTAGTGGCGCAGTCCCCCAACTACATCATCCCCATCGATCCTAAACTCTGGACCAGGAGTATCAAGCTAAGGTCTTCGCCGGAATCTTACCTCACCAGGACTGACCTCCACAGGTACAGCTCGGCAAACGATTCGCCACCGCACCTCGTAAGCCGTGAAAGAACACCATCCTGGCTGTCATTACATGAACTTCCTGATAAAATTCTAGTCGTCCTTAGATCTTACAACCTGGAACCGCCGAGCGCCCCGAATAAATCATCACCGCTCCGGAAATACGCTCAGCCCTCTCAGGACCGAAACCACTTTTTCCCGCGTCTGCACCGCCTGATTCTCAGCCGGACAGACAAGGTTCTACCTTTCCGTCATTCACCGCTCTTTCTACTTCTGCTCAGCTTCGTTCTGAATCCGCTTCGCAAAAGAAATCTGCGTCGCCAACTCTGGCCAACGCCGTCTTCAGCATAACATTATAGCATTATAGCCCCACCGATCCAGCCGGGTCAAATGAAATCTCCCCTAGATTTCACCACGTCTATAGCGATAACCATATAAAACAAAAGACTTTATCGCAAAGAATGCCCCCAGCAAACAAATTTATCCCCCGCCCTACCCCCCCCTATTCACCCCTCTTAGCCCACTCTTGCTCTAGCCTTTCCAGCAGTGCTCTGGACCCTTGCCCTCCACTGCTTAGGCTGATTCGTCGGCTACTCGGGCCCGCTATACTCAAACGCACGCTCAGCCGGTCCGCTGGCAACCCATCTGCTACATGATCCGCCCATTCCACCACCGTCAAGCCCCCTTGGCCAAGAATCTCCTCAAAACCGAGCGAATCCAGCTCCTCAGCCCCGCTCAGACGATACGCGTCAACGTGAAACAGCCGCAACCTGCCCACATGCTCTCGGATCAGAACAAATGTCGGGCTCCTAACCTTCCCTTCATCCGCCACCCCCAGACCCTCAGCCACTCCCTTAGTCAGCCGTGTCTTGCCCGCTCCCAGCTCACCCACCAGCCCCACCACATCACCAGCCCGCCCAGCTACCCCAATAGCTCGACCAAACGCCTGCGTCACAGACTCGCTGTGGCTGATAAACTCTAACTCGGCCATTTTTTTGCCCCGCGGCTAATAACAAAATAACAAATGAAAAATAATTGGTAGATAATAACCGGTGTCCTTCTTTATCTATACCTCAAGCCTTTCTTGCTCTGTGCTTCTTCTTATCAGTGCAATCTGTGTAATCTGCCGTAGGTCCCGATTTGTCGGGGTGGCTAAATATCTTTCCGTATCCTTCTTCCCTTCGTGTTCTTCGTCCCGGCGCGCCGGGATCGTGGTGAGCTCTTTCTCTTTCTTCTTATCTGTGTTCATCTGTGCAATGTGCCGTAGGTCCCGACTTGTCGGGGTGGCTAATTCTCTTTCTGACTTTTCTTCCTCAAGCCTCACGCCTTTCCTTTGAAGTGTTCGTAGCCCCCAGCCAACAGCTCCCGTTCGCTACCATCTTCGCTCACAATGATCAAATCTCGGCCCGCCGCCGTAATCTCCCCGATTCGGCTCACTCGCCTACCCGTCGCCCCCAAAACCTCAGCCGCTCTATCCGCCTCATCAGGGGCCACCGTGAACAACAGCTCATAATCTTCCCCATCCGACAAGCTATGTGCCAACGCCTCATCGCCGCATTTCTTAGCCAATTCTTTAGCTGCTTCGCTGATCGGAATCTGCTCCGCTATAATTCGCGCCCCACAGCCGGACTCTTCTGTAATATGACGCAGGTCCACTGCCAGACCGTCGGAGACATCGATCATCGCTCGCACCTTCACTGACTCCCCCAGCAGCCGAGCCTCTTTGACCAACGGCACAAAATTCAGATGCTTCCCCAATATGGACCCACCCAGCTCACCCGTAACCATAATTACATCACCCAATTTGGCTCCACTACGCAGCACCGGCTCGACCCCTGCCGCTCTAGCCAAAATACTCACATTGATTACCAGCTTGCCCGCCCAACTGCCCACGTCCCCGCCTGTTACCGGGCAGCCAAACTCTTCTGCCAGTTCCCACATCCCCTTGACGATTTCTTGAGCCTCTTCGCTGCCCATATCATTCGGCAGCGCCACCGCCGCCACCGCCCCTATCGGCTCAGCCGCCATCGCCGCCACATCCGACAGATTGCGAGCCAACGCCTTGCGCCCCGCCGCTCTAGCTCCGCACTCGATCAGCTCAAAGTGTACCCCGTCCAGCACCTGGTCACAGCCAAACAGTAGTTCCTCTCCATCCAAACTCAGCCCCGCCAAATCATCGCCAGGCCCAATACTCACCTTCGACTCGAACCTGGGCCCATTTCGCCGGATCCAATCAATCAATGCCAACTCACCCTTTTTGTTCTTATCTGCCACAACTTCACCTTACCGATTCATGCTCAGCCCGCTACTCAAATCCGCCTTTCAGCCATACTGATTATAATCCAACCGCCAACACACCACAATATGCCTCATCCCAGCTCCAGGCCGGGATTGTCAGGAGTCCCGATAGATCGGGACCAGAGAGTTGCGGTTGATGCATCTTTTGATGTGATAAACAGTGCTAGGTATCTGGCCGAAAAAACAGAATAGAGTAAGCGTGTTGCTATCTTATAATTTCTAATCGGAAAGAAGCTGGAGTTTCGTCAGTCGTCTTCCAAAATGCAATTTCAACCTCATAGATCCATTGGTAACCAGGCCCTCTTTTAGGATTTGGGTTACGTACAAACCTTCCCACTCCAAGGTTTTCTATAAGGGGAGGATATGCAAGGTGGTGTTTTGGTGTTACCGTTATCGTTACAGAGACAGTGCCTTGGTCTTTCCCTATTTCAACTTTGATTGGTTCCAAAACTTGCATGGCGCCCCCATCCACAAGTATTGACTCGTTTACGTCGAAAATAACATATGGGCGAACGTAAGACGATACCCTTCTAATGAAGTTTTCGTCATTTACAGCACTCTCAATCCGTTTATCAATCCAATTTATGGCACCCCATATGCCAGCCACCAAAGCAAATATTACACCGAAGGCTCCGATGATCTTTAATACTGGTATTTTATCCGACATTTTCTGTTTCCTACTGCATCAAATGATTACGCAATACAACACTCTCCATCTTCTTTTCACAACTTATTTCGGTCTTTCTTTCCATCAGTGAAATCTGTGTTCATCTGTGGCTAATAATCTTTCCGTGTCTTTCTTACCCCGTTCTGTTAATAGAAATCTTCGCTTTCATGAATTCTCAGTAGCGAAAAATCTACCTTCACTGCTTGCCCCTCGTCGATAGCCTCACCCATCCGGGCGATCTCACCGATCTTCCAGCGTAGTTCTTTCTTCAGTGATTCGAGCTCATCGCGATCTGCCTGCTTAATATCCAGCTTCTCACCTTCGGGCTTCGGGTAAAACTTCTGCTGATACCCCGATAGGCTTCCCGCCGGATAGCTCCCATCTTTCTCCCGCATACCGATAGCCGCCTGGAAGTCGTTCACCGCCGCCTGAAAGTGCTTATATCCTGCCGAGCCGACAGCTATCTTACCTTCGTTCTCACGCAGCGAGCAAAGCCCCAGGAACAAATTCTTTCGCCCTCGGCTTATGGCCCCTTGGTAGCTGCATATGTCAATATGCTTGTCGTGTACCTTTACATCTTTCGGATATTTCTCTATGTGTTCTTTAAAGCCCTCGATTCCCTCACTGAATCGCAGCTCAGATTCCTCGAAGTGAAACCGCACTCGTTCTTTCAGTTCATTCCATCTTTCGCTGCCTGGTTTGGGATTATTCGGCTTGATGGGGACCGGCAAAATCAGACTATCCCACGCAGCTTTGCCCAGTCCGCCCCCGCCGACCATCTGATCAGCCCAGCCTATTGCCGTAATCATTTCCGACCGAGCCCACATCATCAGCGTTACCGGCGGGCGAGCATGTATCGGCCCCTCTCCCACTGAACTGTGCGGACCTCTCTGCCGCGTCAGCTTCGTGTAATCGTACGCCATATAGAAGGGGTTCACCCCGTATGGATATTTCTTCAGATCAATCGCTACCATTTCCAACCGCCCCTCCACCGCTTCCTCCCCTTGCACCTGTCGTACCAGCAGAGCCGCCTTGTCGCGATTCCCCAAGGACTTACTATTAGCCAGGTTTTTCTGCTCCTCCGCCGGCATTTTCGCCACAAGTTTTGCGACTCGCACCGTATCCGCCGCGAAACGTTGTCGATAGTAATAACGCTCCGGATTAGATGCCGCTAGTTTCTGGCCGTAAATATCCGCCATCTGAAACAGAATGTCTGAACTTTCCGGATTTATCCACACACCTTTTTGGGCATACCTAGCTCCGTCCTGCACCCATAGGTATTTGTTTTCCAGTTCGTGCCACTGCACTGAAAGGTTGTACGCCAGGTTCCAGGCATTGAATACGTACACACTCGGAAAGTTAGGCTGAAGGTGAGCGATTATCTCATGATACGTCTTGACGTTCCACCATTGCTGCTGATTCTTCTCCTCTTCTGCCCGGATCCAAAGCCCCATCACCAAAGGACCACGAAACCCTCCCAGCAGCAGGATCGGAAATTCGATCATAATATCTCGTTCAACCTGGGGACGCACTGGAACAACTTTTTCTTTTTGTCGTTGAATCAGGGCATCTATTCCTGCCGAGCCCCGCTCGGACAACCGCGGAAAACGGACCACCAGCAGAGCAACCGCCGCCAGCGTAACACATACTAGTTGGTACTTCCTATCTTTCACTTAGCCAACTCCCGGCAACGCAGCAACAGATACGCTATCACCGCCAAACCCAAAACAGACATGCTTGTTTGGTTGAACAGAAAAGCCAATTTCTCACCCGATATAATCTCCCCATCCGATATGTACTGCGTAGCTCGGTAAAAAGAAAAATTGGGCAAAATCATCCCCAGTGCTTCCATCACATAGCCAGCCGAACTCTCCACAGCTTCTCCCCAGAACTTAGCCATGTCCTGCATGTAGGGCCGAGCTGTACCCATCAGATACATTATCATCGACAGAAAACATGCTACCGGCCAAGAGAGAAAAGAGCTAGCCATCACCGCCACCGCCGCGATCGCCGAAATCTGAAGGAAAACAATGGCCTCACAGCGAACCATATTAATTGCGAACGACCCTTGGCCCCTCGCCAGGTATCCGCTCTTTTTCCCCACCGCTACCCATTTTTTCGGCGAACCGCAAGCCAGAAAAACATATACCTCCGCGTCTTTGCTGAACAGACGACGCGGCAATAAGAACCCGCTCGGACGTTTTTCTTGGATCACTATCTTCTTCCACCCACGCCAAGACCGCTTCAGCAGTTTCTCTTTCGCGAAACTATCCAGTTCCTGGCCCGTCGGCCAAAACTCCCGCGCACCATCGGGCTTGATAGACATTGCTCGAACCAAACCCACCGTATATGATTTCACCGCGTCAGATTTCTCTCCGTACGACTGAAGCTCAAACTTGATCTGCTCATCCGGATTGAACGTGTTCAACTTGACGTTCGTGAACCGCCAGTAAGCCACTTCCGGCTCACCTGTCTCCACGCCAGCTATCTCATAGGCATTGCGAAACTTACGACCCACCACCACACCTTGTCCATCTTTCGCTGGCCCCTTCCGCCCACTTACGCCACTTGGATCACCTTCTTTGGGAGAAAGGTTCATCAACATTGCCGACTCCGGAGTGAAATACAGGTAATAGCCCCTCGTCGACAACGTCAGGTCGATCACCACCTCACCTCTGTTGTACAGCTCCCCCCACTTTTCCGGAATAAGCCTGAACCCTCGACCAGCGTGAAAAAACAATCCCCTACCTGACACAACCGGAAATTCCCAGGATTCGTTCACCCTCGAACGCCTCGGAATTCGCACCCCTATGCCCTGTATTTTTATTTTCAGTACTTCGACTTCTTTGGGATCCTCGCTCTTGCGGATCTCTCCCGGAACACGTTCGACCCAAAAACGCAGTCCCAGAACCGGCATCCGAACCGTCGTGACCGGTATTTCATCGAAACGCCACTGGATTCTCGCTCCCGACCCGCCTTTCAGACAGGGCTGTTGATTTAGCAGAGGATCATATTTCCCGTTGAAACCCGGCGGTCCTTCCGGGTACACCTTATCGCTGGCATAGAGCACCCCCGTCTTAACTATCTCCTGCAAATCAGAGTCCGGCGGCAACTCCCGCTGCATCTGATCGTATTGTTCCTGCTGCGTAGCCAATTCCAACCGAGCCTGCTGATGAACCTGCTGAGCGTTGTACCACAGCACCGCGTAGCTCAGTACCCCCATAGCCGCCACCAGCATCACCCCCAATAATAAAAAGCCCAGCAATTTACCAAACACCAATTCCAACAGGTTGATTGGCTTGCTTGCCGTAATCAGTATTGTTTTACGTTCCAGTTCCCGCGGAATGCTTCGACAAGCCAGGGTTAGTATCAAAACCCCAACCACCAGCAATTGGCCCTGAATCAGCAGTTGCGTACTCAACATCATTCGGTCTTGCACCAGCCGATACGGGCTAACGAACATTCCCACCACCAACACCCCCACCAGCCACAAGGGAACCGCCAGCCAAGCTCGTTGGCTCATTGCTTCTCGAAACGTCGTCCAAGCCATCGCCCACACTCGGCCCGGTCCGCGATTTCTCAGCGAACTCAGCCTACTCACCACCACCAATAGTACCAAGCTAAAGCCCAGAACCTTCGTCCAGAAAAACGTGTTTGCTCTATCCACCCCCAAATTCCACCCGTGCCAATATAGAATCCCAATTATCCCCACCACCCACAGCCCCCCCACCAGCCCTGCCCGATATCGCTTACTAACTCCAGGCCCAATACGCACGAACCCCACAATATCACGAGCACCAGCCACCGCGAATATCGTCCCTAACACCGCAAAGGGTATAATCCAAGCCAAATTCGACATAAAAAATGATACCCTCAAGTTTAATCCCGGCTCTGCGCCGGGGCTAGATCAACGTCTTGTTACCTGCTTAATCCCGGCGCGCCGGAACCCTCAAGTTTAGTCCTCCCGACTAGTCGGGACCGGGATCTGCTTTACCTACCTCAACTCTTATGTTTAGCCCCCAGGTTTATCCTGGGGGTTATTCTCCCGATCCCGGCTCTGCGCCGGGAGGACCGGGCTCATGGTGAGCTCGTACTCTTTCTGCCTCCAGCCTCCAGCCTCCAGCCTCCAGCCTTCCTTCCTTTGTGCCTCTGTGCCTTTGCCCCTTCTTTCCTACTCCTCTTTCTTCTCAACTTCTTCGGAGATCACTCGTTTGAAGAGTTCTTCCAGCCGCGCCCGCTGCGACCCGGCCGAAATTGTCTCAGCTCCGCTGCTTTCCACCAGCTCACCGAGCTTATCCTGCAAATCTTGGCTAACACCTCTAGCCCGCAGCTCGAAAACATCCTTCAAGCTCAGCAAATCATCCACCGCCCCCTCCATTTTCACTTGCCCTCGATACAGTATCAAAATCTGATCGCACACATCTTCCACGTCAGCCAATAGGTGCGAGCTAAGAAAAATCGTCTTACCTTGATCGCGCAATTCCATAATAAGTTTCTTCATCTGCGCCGTACCGATGGGGTCCAGCCCTGTGGTCGGCTCATCCAGAATAATCAAGTCCGGATCATTTATCAAAGCCTGAGCCAAGCCGATTCGCCTAGCCATACCTTTCGAATACGCCCCCACTTTCCGATGGCGGTCTCGCCGATCAAGTCCCATTACATCGAGCAGTTTTTCCGTACGTTCTTTCCGCAGTGCTCGGTTCATCCCGAAAAGTTTACCGTAGAAATCCAGCGTTTGCCGTCCGCTCAAAAACGGGTACAGGTACGACTCTTCCGGCAAATATCCTATCCTCGCCCGAGCCATCTGATCACCAGCCGGCTTACCCATCACCACCGCTCTACCACCGCTGGGCCTAGCCAGCCCTAGCAGCAGCTTAATGATCGTCGTTTTGCCTGAGCCGTTCGGGCCCAACAGACCGAACACCGAGCCTCTGGGCACCGAAAAGCTCACCCCATTTAGAGCTCGAACTTGCGGCAGACCCAAAAAACTGCGGTAAACCTTGCTCAAACGTTCGGTTAGTATGATTTTGTCCTGCGGAACTTCTGGCGTCGCTACCATCGAATACACTCGCAAATGGCTTATCTGATCTTCTCGGCCATAACCTAGCCGCCTATCTTCTCTTACGTAATTGTAACCATTAGGTTCCCCCAGTCCAGATATAATTTGTTTCATCCCGGCTGGAGTTTACCCCGGCGCGCCGGGGGGATCCAGCTTTTCTTCTCTTTCTCCTGTCTCCTGTCCCCTCTCTCCTGTCTACTTCCCCCCCCCTCTTCCCCAAACCCCATAGAATTACTTATTGCGAGGCCGCCGCTTTGGGCTATAATGACAAGCCGGGAAAAATCGCTCGCATATTCGCCAAAATACGTAACCAAATGCAGGAAGTGGCAGAAAATAGTTGTACACAAGAGCCAGTGAAGATGTGATGATTGCAATACCTATGGAGTTGGAATGAATCATAACGAAAAAGTCCTGGCCAGATTATCCTTCCAAAATAAGGTATATTCCAAAGACGGCTTAGAATTTGAGCGATTCTTCACAAGAATAATGAATTATGCACACAAAGATTTCAGGCAGATAAAACCGCAAGGCAACATAGGCGACAGAAAAAATGATGGTTATATTCCGAGCAAGGGAGCCTACTACCAAGTTTATGCTCCGGAAAAGCCTTCCCAAAATGACACTCGCGCAAACGCCGTCAAAAAAGCACGCGAAACTTTTAGTGGATTATTAGAGTATTGGAGAACTGTTTGTGAACCAAAAGAGTATTATTTTGTTTTCAATGACAAATACCGCGGATCATATCCTGAAATAGAAACGTGTATGTCTGCAATTCAAAAAGAACATAGCCTCCTAACAAGTGAAGTTTTTCTTGCAAAGAATCTTGAAGACACTTGCTTTTCCCAATTGGCTGACGACCAACTCATACAAATCACCGGTCATATCCCCCCCGCAGACGAAATACATTTGATCGACTATTCCAGTTTGTCAGGAATTATCGGCCATATTATGGAGAATTTCCAGCCGATTGGCACAGAGAACTGGGACGCACCAGAATTTGATGGGAAGATTACCTACAATAACCTTAGCGATGAAATTAAATCTATACTCGATACCGCTTCTCATCAGGATGGTACTCTCAAAAGATATTTTGAAAATAACAGCGATTTTATAAAACAAAGGATAAGAGATAGGATTAGCAAAGCTTATAAGGAAGCTGTCGAAGAGTTTTCAGCCATTGACATGGAAAAGAAAAGTGATCATATCTTTATGAAAATCGCGGAGACAATAACGCCGAACACTGTCGGTGGCGGGAATGAAAAACAAGTACAGGACGCAGTATTTGTATTGATGACTTATTATTTTAGCACTTGCGATATATTTGAATCTCCACCTGGGCAGAAATCATAAATGCTTTTGCCGGACAAACATATCAAGTTGAGTGAGTCCATAATAGGATTCGGCTCTTTCGTACTGGAAACATTATCAAACCCACGTACAATTGACGAGATATGGAATAGATATCAATTAGCCAGGCAAGCGAATGCGTATCCGGCCAAACAGAGTTTTGATAACCTAATTCTGGCCGTTTGCTTTCTGTATTCCATAGGCGTAGTCAATTTGAAAGACAATGGAAAGTTGGTTAAATGCGTTTGATTTCACTTACAGCAAACAAGGACAGTTTCCATCCGGTCCGTTTCAAAGAAACCGGCATGAGTTTGATTGTCGGCACACAGAAGGAAACTGATGTAGACACCAGTAAACGTACTTATAACGGCGTGGGCAAATCCTTGCTAGTTGCCTTGATCCACTACTGCCTCGGCTCAAAAAAGATTCAAGCTTTTGAAGACAAGCTTCAAGGTTGGGAGTTTCAGTTAAAATTCACACATAATAACGAAGAACACACCGCTACAAGATCGGTAGATAAACCTAATAGAATAGATTTTGACGGCGATGAATATAAGATTTCAGAGTTCACGAAATCATTACAAAAAATGATTTTCCTTTCTTCGTGTGGAATCTCATATCTTACTTTCAGAAGTTTGATTCAAAATTTCATCAGAAGCAACAGATCGGCTTATGAATCATTTAATTCCGGAAGTTCCAAGAAAGAGAAGGCCTATGTGAGTCAATTGAGATTGGCATATTTACTAGGCCTTGATGTTAGTTACGCTGTTGATAAGTATAGAATCAGGAAAGAAATATGCGATTACGACAAAAAACAGCATCAATTCGAGAAGGATAAACTTTTCAAAAAATTCTTCGTTGGCGATTCAAGCGCAGCGATTGAATTGCACGAACTTTCTAGGAGTATCAGAGAGCTGGAAGCCCGCCTGAAAAAATATTGGGTTGCCGAAGATTATCATGCTAAACAGCGCGAAGCGAATGCTGTCACAGACAAGTTGCAGAAATTGCGCAATAAACAAGAATTGATATCAAGAGCCCTCGACCACATAGGCGAAAGCCTAAAGATACAGCCAGACATAACACCTGATAGAATATATGCAATATTTGAAGAGGCCAAGGCCGCATTGCCCAATCTGGTAAAATACAAAATAGAACAAGTTTCAGAATTTAATGCTAAATTACTGCAAATTAGGAGCAAGAAGCTTGCCCAGCAAAAGAAACGCCTTAGTAATGAACTGGAGCCTTTGTTGAAAAATATTACTGATCTAAATGGCCAGAGAGACAATTTGCTGCAATATCTTGGCACGCGCGGCGCTCTTGATGAATATACCACTTTGTCTAATCAACTAGGATCAATGAAAGCCAAAGTTCAGAAAATTGAAGATTACCAGAAATTGCTTAGAGGCTATAGCGATGAAAAAGCAAAAGCTGAAATGAAGTTCAAGCGCAATGATGTTGCAACAACTCAGTATCTTGAAGACGTGCGAACAATAACTGAGTCCAATATGGAAGCATTCACGTATTTTTCCGGAAAATTCTACGATGAAAAACTGGGCGGAATAACGGTAACAAACAATCGGGGAGAGAATCAGATTCGATTTGATATTGATGCTCGAATACAGGATGATGCAGCCGATGGTATTAACGAAGTGAAGGTGTTTTGTTTCGACATGACGATTTTGACTCAGAAGCACTATCATCTAATGGATTTTGTATTCCATGACAGCAGACTTTTTAGTGATATGGATCCTCGCCAAAAAGCAACTGCTTTAGATTTGGCCTTGCAAGTTTCTAAGCAGGGTAATTATCAGTATATTGCCACTGTCAATCAAGACCTCCTCGACTCGGTAAAAGCACTATGGCCTAGTGAAACAAAGCAGGCTATAGAGGAGAGCATTGTACTTGAGCTAACAGATGAAGGTCCGGAATCAAAATTATTGGGCATTCAGGTAGATATGGACTACGACAAAGAAGACTAGGGCCAGTTGCGTATTTCGTGGGATTAAAACTATCCGCCCATGTTTTATTTTCGCAGCCTCCAGCCTCCAGTCTAAAGCCTTCTTCTCTTCCTCCTCATTTGCTACAATCTTTTAGCTATGATTACCGATCCGCACAAATTAGCTGGCGCTGTCAAAAAGTTGGGCAAAGAGCTGGGCTTTGATTTAGTGGGCATCACTTCCGCCGGGCCCCTCAGCCAAGCTGGCCAACGACTTCGCCAGGCAATCGACTCCGGCCACACCGCCAACATGCACTATTTGCAACGCGACCTGACCAAAAGAGCACACCCCCAAGCCCTTTTTCCATGGGCAAATGGTATTATAAGTGTGGGATTGAACTACCATTTTGTCCCACCTGGTCCCACCCCAAACCCCCCAAT
>SDBV01006152.1_pt1 | contig 16710 bp, 8 predicted proteins | sample 2277081 | NCBI WGS metagenome assembly SDBV01 (sample SAMN10402039, study PRJNA504765) | marine sediment metagenome | isolation source: marine sediment core GS10_PC15, 223 cmbsf | place: Arctic Ocean: Southern Knipovich Ridge | collected 2010 | reverse complement strand
ACCTTACTCAGTTGAGCTAGGTGGTTCTATTTAAAGACTTAACCCAAGTTCCCATCCTCAGGCACAAAGTAGGTGGTGTTCTTACTCATCCCGCAGAGGACAATGAATACGCAAACTTTTTACGAGCAAGACACAAAGCTTCAACACAAAGACACAAAGGATTTCTTAAATCCGGCCTCCTCCTCGTAAGAGGAGTTTTCCTTAAGGAAAAAGACCCTTTGGGTCAGGCCGGATTCTTCGTGTCTTCGTGTCTTTGTGTTGAAGCTTTGTGTCTTTTGTGCCTTCCGTTCTCGTTATTTCCCGATAGGGGGCATGCAAGAGCCTGGATGCAAAAGCCTGCCACAAATGAAGGCAAAAGCTCCACTTTTAATTGCACCCGGTATGGGAGGAGCTACATGATCGCTGAGAGCCCTTCTCGCTTCTCCCAAGAAGATTTCAGATGAGCAAGTTTTTTGTTCGAGAGGCCTCCTAAGAATTGGATTGCTTGGAGGAGGCGGGCGCGCGTCCGGTCCTTGCCGAGCAACTCTACCGAGTCAAAAAGGGGAGGGCCTTGCCTTTTCCCCATGATAGAGCCAAAAAGAAGAGGCATGACGACCTTCTTGTGGGGGACTTCAAAAGCCTCAGCAACCTCGCGGGAGGCCCCCTCGATCCCTTCTCTTCCCCAGTTCTCTCGCTCTTCCATCGACCAGATGATCGCTTGTAGGATAGAGCAAGATTGCTCTGGCGCAAGGTTTTTGGGGGAGAGTAGCTCAGTTGTGTAGGGGAGATGGTTGATGAAGAAGAAGTCGCAAAGCTCCATGAACTCCCCAAAGGTCTTGATTCTCGTATGGCAAAGGGGCATAAGCCTTCTCATAAACTCGTCAGAGAAGCCCCAAGCTCGGATCCGCTCCCAGAGGCTCTTTTCTGGGATGTTGTGGATCAAATACTGCTGGTTGAGCCAGTCGAGCTTCTGGATGTCGAAAACGGCCCCTGAGAGGCCAATACGTTTCGGGTCGAACTCTTGGCTAATCTCATCAAGAGAGTAGATCTCACGGTCTCCTGGCATGCTGTAGCCCATAAGGGAGAGGAAGTTGACAAAAGCTTCACATAGATAGCCGCTATCTCGGTAGTAGAAGATTGAGGTGGGATTGCGTCTTTTTGAGAGTTTTTTCCCATCTGTTCCAAGAAGAAGAGGCATATGGAGGAACTCGGGAGGTTCCCACCCAAAACACTCGTAGAGGAGGATATGCTTGGAAGTTGAGCTGATCCACTCATCCCCTCGGATCACGTGGGTGATCTCCATCAAGTGGTCGTCGACCACATTGGCAAGATGGTAGGTGGGAAATCCATCTGATTTGAGGAGGACCTGGTCGTCGATATCGGCCCAGGGGAAGGTGATCCTCCCCTTGATTGTGTCTTCGAATACACATTCTCCGGTTAGGGGGACTTTCAGGCGGATCGTATAGGGTTGTCCTTCTGCTTCGCGGGAGGTGATCTCCTCAGGGCTGAGGTTCCGGTATCTTCTGTCATACCCCCCTCGACCTCCTAATTTTGAGCCGAGCTGACGCATCTCCTCGAGCTCTTCAGGCGTTGCAAAGCACTTATAGGCCTTCCCTTTTGCTACGAGTTTGTGGGCATACTCTTTGTAGATCCCGCTCCTTTCCGACTGCCTATAAGGACCGTAAGGCCCTCCGACATCGGGTCCTTCGTCCCAGTGGAGCCCACACCATTTCAGCGCCTCAAAGATGTTGGTCTCATATTCGGGTCTTGAGCGGGTTTGGTCGGTATCCTCAATCCGGAGGACAAAGGTCCCTCCAAAGCGACGAGCATAGAGGAGGTTGAACAGGGCCATGTAGGCGGTTCCTACATGGGGGTCTCCTGTGGGAGAGGGGGCAATACGTACGCGCACGGGTTTTGTAGACATAGGGGAAAAGTATAGGAGAAATGGGCTATTTCAACAAGATAATGAGATCTTTGAGGATTTCAATCGATTCTTGGAGCTGGGGGTCGTGCTGGCTATAGAGTTTGAACTCAGCTGGTTTGATCTCCTCGTCCTCTAGAAGAGACAGGAATCTTTTGTAGAGGTGGCTTTGTTCCAATCTCATTTGTGAGTTTGCTTTCAGGGTGGAGAGATGGTCAGAGTAGTGGGTTAATTTCGATTGGAGGTTGTATCGGTAGAGCCAGCTGATCTGCTCTCGCTGGATAATGGGGATATCGGACAGATCATCGTGGAAGTTCTCTGGGATAGAGTCGTTTTCCAAGGGGTTTGTCGCGTACTGCTCGCCAATTTCCATGGTTGAGAACATTCCTGGAATGGCTATATCAGGTTGGACACCCACCAGTTGGGGGCTTTTTCCGGAAACAGTGTAATAGCGACCTCGGGTGACTTTGAATTCTCCCTTAGGGTTGATTTTTCCATTACTTGCTGCATCGAGGCTAAAGGTTTGGAATGTACCTTTGCCGTAGGTGTGTTCATCCCCCACAATGATGGCTCTCCCATAGTCCTGAAGGGTCTGGGCAACGATCTCAGCAGCAGAAGCACTCGCCTTGCTCGTCAGCACCACGAGAGGCCCATCATAGGCGACTTTCCCATCGATATCTCGGAGATGTTCAACGGTGCTGTTATTGTCCTTGATAGAGACGACAATTCCTTTTGTGATAAAGAGACCTGTGACGGCAACTGCTTGGGGAAGGACTCCTCCCGAATTGGAGCGTAAATCGAGAACGATCCCTTTCAAGTTTTTCTCTTTCTCAATCTTCTTGATCTCCTGGAGGAGGTCTGAAGAGGAAGAGTGGACGGGGTCTTGGTAGAAGGCATGAAGACCCATATGGGCAATCACGCCATCTCCGTAGGGGATTGTTTGTGTTTTCAGGCGGGCGTCCTGGATGACAACCTCTCCCCGTATGATTTCGATTTTTCGTTTTACCTCCCCCTCATCACCTTTTCTCAGAACGGTAACCATGACGGGGGTCCCTTCTTCCCCTCGGAGAAGTTCGACTACATCATGAACCTCTAGACCAACCACAGGTTCTTTATTGACAGCGATGATCCGGTCGTTTACCTGCAACTCTGTTTTGCTCGAGGGGCCACCCTCAATGACTTTCACAACAGTAAAGCCATTTAAATCATCACGCAGCTGGGCTCCAACTCCCAAAAGGCGTTGCTGGACTTGCACCATAAATTGGTACGCTTCTGAAGGGGTAAAATAAGCGGTGTGGGCATCAAATGAGGTCGAAAAGGCTTTTAAGACCTGTGCAAGCATGAATCGCATCCGATCTTGCAGGTCTTGATTGGCAATATTTTCCTCATGGGCAGACCTTCTCTTTGCAATTCTAAGGAGGGCTCTTTCTCGGGTTTCGTCATCAAGCCTTTTAACTGCTTGTTCCTGAAGAGCGCGTAGAGCGGCTAGACGATCGGCCAATTCCTCTTCGGTTTTTGCCCATGGCAACTCTTTGAACTCTTCGACAGTGAGTGGTGAGAGTAAGGAAGGTACTACATCGATTTGATGGCGTCTTTCAATTGCTAAGATCATCTGCTTTTGGATTTTTTGGAAGGAGGAGAAGTCTCCTTTTTCGACTTCGCTCAAGACCTTCCTAACAACCTCTTCTTCAGGTGAGGACCAACAGGAGATCTCATCCTCTAGAAAGTAGGTCTTTGTGGGGTCTAGATCATCCACAAAGTTTTGGAGGGCTCTTCCAACCAGGAGAGGCGAAAAGGATTTATGGGAAGCATGAGATTCCATGATCTCTTTGAGCATGTCGAGAGCGTCTTGAGAGTCGATTTCAGGGGGTTTTGCTCCGTAGAGAAAGGAGAGAAGGAATACAAACAAGAAGGTCGCTGTTCGGAACATGCTATTTTCAATTCCTATTAAATCCCACTTATCACCCAACCCTTCCAATAAAATCCACAACTGTTTTTGGGCGAGAGGTGGAGGGTGACTTTCCCCCATGTTCCACTCGTACCTAAAGGCACGATGTTGGAAGGGAGCGCAATGCTCACGTCTCCGTTCTTCGTGGTTAGGAGTCTACCAAGGACTGATCCTTAGATGGGGTGTTAATAAAAAATTAAAGGAGCTGTTAAGGGGAAATAAATATCAAATAAAAGAATAAAAGTTCTTGAATCAAATTCTACTCTTAATCAAAATATCGTGCAGATTTAGTTATTACTAGGGTGGATTTTCGGTTTTGTGCAGAGCGTTTCCCATTTTTCTTTACCTTGAGCAAAAAAAATCCTTGATTCACAAAACGCAATAAGCCATAATAGTAACTTCAAAGCGGAAAAAACGATTGGAGAAGTTAGAAAAGGAGGATTTAACAAGTAAAAAGGCAGTTTTTTTGAAAACTAAATAGATTTACTGTTTTTAAAAACACTATAAAAAATTTAGTTAATTCCTAAGTGCTCAAGAAGCGTTTTATCAGAATGAAGGTTGGTAGATCGCTTCATGAACACTTAACTTAAACCTAAGGGGGTAATTACATGGAAGAAAAACATGAAATGCAAAATGAGCATTCTCAAACAGATAACGAGAGTGCTGAAGGAAGAAAAGTCGTCTCTATTACAGAAGCGGCTAAAATCAATAAGGTGACCCGTCAGGCGATCTACGTAGCGATCAAGCAAAAAAAGCTCAAAGCTACGAAGAAAACCCGTTGGGAGATCGAATTGAAAGACCTCGAAGAGTATCGTAAAAACAAATACTCCCGCACGAAGTCGATGTTTGATGGAGAGCTTCTTTTCGATAACCAAAAAGGGTACTACTCAGTCAACCAAGTCGCTAAGAAATTAGGTATTCCTGCTCAGAAGGTCTACTACGCCACCCGAACAGGCTCTATCAATGGGGCTCGTAAGGGCGCTGCATGGGTCATCCATGAAGAGGAGATCCGCCGTTATAAAGAGGACTACCTCGACAAGAGAACGGTAAAGAAGGCGATGTAGTCTTTATCCATCCTCTTGTTTAGTGAGTTTTCTCACTGAACTTTTACAACCTGGCTTCGTAAAGCCAGGTTTTTTTTGTGTGGTAAAATTTTTTAAATTTATTAATAGGATACTCATATTTATGTGATACAATTCCTATCGTTAGAAAACAAAGGGTTGTATGTCTAGTTTCTTTTCTAAGATTTTTTTTGGCTCTAACGCAGAGTTTCAGCCCCTACTGGAAGTTGAGGAGGATCGCCCCAATTGTTCTAGATTAGAAGAAGAAGGGGGTTTGATACTCGATTGCCTCATGACTAAGGAGAGAGAAGAGGAGCGTTCTCAAGCCTTGTTGGAGTCTGGAAAAAGGCTGTTGAAAGAAAGTGACTATTTTGGGAGAGCCGATTGGCACCAATTCGCTTTGATGCACAACGCTTCTCTCATCGAGAATACCCAGTATGAGGGAGGGAATATCCTCTGGAGTGTCGAAGCATGGGAAGGTTTTTTTGCGCAGTGGAAAAGAGGAAGAGCTCTCCTCTCCATGCCTGAGATTGGGAAGGGGCATATCGAGATGGTATTGGACGCTCTTGTCGAGCTGAGAGAGTTTGCAGAGCTTCGCTATTTCGATTTTGCTGGAGCTCTTTTAGGTGGAAGGGTCTTCGAGGGGCGAGTGAAGGCATTTCGGAAGTTGATTCTTTCTAAAGTCGAGAAGAGAGCTGTCTATGTCCCCATGGGGTATCGGCATGGCATTGCAAACGTAGGACATGCGATTATTGGAAAATTCGAAAAACAGGGAGATAACATCGTCCTTTACCTTCTCAACCAAGGTGATGGAGCCTCTCTCCATCCCCCATTGAGCTACACAACAGCACAAGAGAGAATCTCCTACAGCTACTACCCCATTGTGATCCCGATTGAGAGGTTCCAAGGGGAGGTGGGGCTTGCTGCTTTTTTTCACTACTTCCGTCTTCACAACGATGCTCCCCACCAGTCCGTTCTCCCTTACTCGGCTGAGGATCTCTACGATATTTTCATCCAGCTAGGAGAGGTGCGCCCAGATCTTATGCCCTCTCCAGAAAAATTCGAGGCAAATACACAAGATAAACCAAAATGCTCTGAAAAAGCGGTTAAGAATGTCGTCAGAAATCTTCTAAAAGGAGAGGGGATCTCCGATCTTGCTTTTGATAAGATGACTTTACACCTCCACCTCTGCTCTTTGGTCAGCGGATACCATACCTATTGTAGAAACCAGACTGAGGTCTACCAGAAACTTCTCCACGATGGGATCAAAGAGTGTGGTTTTCTCACAAAAAAGTTGGAGCTCACCCTCCCTCGCGAGGAGAAAGCTGCGATTACCTCTCTTCTATTTGCGATGCGCGAACTTTCTCCCTCGCTTGTCAAAGAGGTGCACCCTATAAGGCAGATCCCACCTCCTCAGCAAATCGTAGCAAAAAAAGCGCCTATTGAGTTCCCCACAGCAGACGTCACCCCTTACCAGACACCCTTGCCTAAAGGAGAGGCAATGGAGCTATCAGATGTTATTGAGTTTCCTCCTCCCACTTTTCGAATCGAGACTTTTATGGGAGATTTAGAGAGATGGACAGAACTCCTAAAGAAGTGTCCTGGTTGGGAAGTATTTCCCTATTTTTACGATTGTATCTACACCATACCAGTACCACATCCATCTGAAGAAGAGGATGTTTGGAATCGAATTGAGGCGGAAGAGGTAGGGGAGTTGGTCGATAAATTACGTGACTTTTTCCTGGCAGGGACTCGATGCAAGAATATGCCCTTCATAACTATGCAGGATAGCTCCGCTGTTTATTTGCATCTCTCGATCTATACCATATATGCTGTGATCGACAAGCTTGCTCGGCAAAACCCCGAAACGAAGCTTGAGGGGTTTGCTTCTCCTTTTTTTGCAAATGGCGCCCACCTACCAAACAAAGAGTTTTTCTCCCTCCCCTACGGCGCTGAAAATGTCCGGTACTCCCAAATACGGGACTACTTTCGAAAAACTTGCAAAAATGCGAAAGGGAGAGAGATTTTTCCCGTCGCACCTGCACTTACGATAAGAAAGTATTTATCAAGCTCTTACCATGGAGATTGGCAATCTCAAGGGGCCAGTCATATCGCCTATCTCCAACAATTTTTCCATAAAGAGCAGAAACCCTCTTCTTGGGGAAAGTTGGGAGGTTTCTTGAATAACACAAAAAAGGTTGTACAAGAGACCCTCGCATTCGGGAATGGTTATTCCGCCTATCTCTCCTTGTGGCAGAACCGAGAGGGGAGGCTCCCAAAAGAGGTGATGACCCTCTATTATTTTGCTTTTCTCTCTTACATCTTTTTCGAAGGGGGAAGAGAGTTCCCTAGGTCAATGGAATTTGAAGAGGGTTATGATGATTTTGGAGAGCCATCGCTTCTTCTCAACTCCGCCCAAGAAAGTCTCTTTTCCAAGGAAGAGGAGAAGCATAAAGAAAAACCCGATTTGTTTAGCCCCTTCCTAAGCTTTGGCTATGAGAGTGGGAAAAAATTTCTTGAGTCTTACTACAGAGATGGTTTCGAGTCTTGTACAACGAACGATGCAGTTTGTGCCAGACTTACTAAAGAAGACGCAGGTAAGTATCTTTTTTCTGAAGCGACCTTTCGAGATCTTCTTAGGATCTCTCGAAAAGAACTCTTGAGGGTTCCACAAGCGATGCAATGGCTCAGTAGCCACTATGGATTACTTGCTAACCCAAGAGTTCGTATGATGCTCGAACACTGCTTTTTCTCCCCCGGTGGACTTACCTTGTCACTGCAGGAAGCTCCGAGTTTGGCTTTTTCTTTACGAGAGGTGGTGCAAAAAGGGTTCCTATGGTTCCAAGAGGGTCGTGCACACCATACCCCTGAGATTCTGTTTTTGATTCGCTTAGGAGTTGGAATCGAAGAGCATATTGCCGGCTTTCAGGAAAGGGTGCGGCAGCAAGAGATCTATGCCCAGTATAAGGTTGAGCTCGAAGCTCTTTTAGAGTGCAAGCTAGAAAAAAAACTTCTTTTTGAAGTGAAATGGCATTGGGTCTTTGTCTCCCTACATTTGAGTAAGTGGAGTAAAGAATCACTCACTTCTTTTTTCCGTGCAATCTTTTCCTTGTATAGAACAGCAACTTACGAAGACTTATACCGAGAAAAACAGGATTTGAACCTCCTCCAAAAAATTCGAACTTTTCTTTATTTACACCACGAGCTGATCGAGAGTTTTGGAGGATTTTCTGCGGTTTGTACCGATCTTCTTGGTCGTTACCTCTCCCATGAAAAAGACCTTCCAAAAGTATGGGAAGGGGTGTTTCCCGTTTTTGTTGGGGGAGACTACAAAGTAGATTTTTCTCTGGGGAGAATTCTTCATTCGGGCAAAGGGGAGTTGCGAGAGCGTTTCACCAATTCCCACACAAAAGAGATCCAGGGGCCATATTGGCTAGGCTCCCATTTCGATGAGGCCAGTGATGGGAACGTTCGGGTTCAATATACTGGAAGAGGAAAGGAGGGGTGTGTAGAAAAACGGCTTATTTGGGATGGTGATGAGAGGTGGGCGCGCAAAATACCTGAGAGGAAGTTTAAGGAAAAATTCCATTTTGAGTTGCAGCCACTTCGGGGGTTGGTTTCCTATATTCTATACAATCCAAAGGAGGGGGATCCTGCTATTGTCTGTTATGATCCACAGGAAGACGTTCCCTACTGCCGAGTCGACTACCAACAAGGGAAGGCTCTGGTTACCCGGCTAGACTCTCATGGAAACCGACTTCCTTGGAGGATGGTCAACCTCTGCTTAATTGAAAAAACCCATCAAAATCTTTTTGACTTTGCTTCCCGTTTCCAAAATCTTGGTGAGACTACCTGTTTTATCAACGAAAGAAGCGGAGAGGTCGAAGAGATCTCCTTTCATAGTTACCCTCTTAGTTTTGTGAAAACCAAAAAGGGGTTGGAATCAAGGGAGTATCCCGGTTATGTATTTGCTCCCCTCTATACTCTTAAAGAGATCCGAGATTTCCCTCCCGGCCTTGTCTTGCGAAACGAACACGGAGAGGGGATTCTCCTTCTGCCGAAATACCGGCTCCAAGCAGTAGGCGATCTCCTTTCCCGCAAAATCGAATTTGTCCAAGATACATTCGAAGGGATCTTCCACTATACGATCGATCCGTTTGATGGAACGCTCTTTTCTTCCAAGAGTGATGCGATGTTCTACCTCACCTATCTGTTAAAATCTCTGCGGGATTATGAAAAAGCTCATCGCTATCTAAACAAAGTAGGAGAAACTCCTTTTGTGCAAAAAACTGCGGAGGAGATCTTTTTACGTAAGTTTACTAAAGTTGAAGACTCTTCCCCAGAATCGGTGGCGTTGGATTTGAAATTCTTCTTCTTTCTCATAGAGCGGAAGAGTCGTCTTGAAGAGAGGATCTTTGAGGAAGCCAAGGAAGAGGTCTCGCATTATGAGGAAGGGCTTTTCAAAGGAGGGATCGAGGTGTATTCCAAGTATCTCCATGCGATCAGCAAGGAAGAGCTCAGTAGCATTCCCCTTAAGATGCGTCTTTCCAAAGAGGAGGAGAAGACCCTCCTGTTCTACTTACAGAGACGTACTGAAAGGTGTCTCCCTCAAATTCTCCGGATCCGCCTCGACCTGTTGACCAGGGCAGGGGGGCGGATGGGAGTGGAGATTTCCCCTAGAGAAGTTTCACTTTACCCTCCCTCATTTTCTAAATTGGTAGAACCTAAGCAGATTAAGGGATTAAAGATTCGCTCTGATCACTTCCCCTATGGAAGCAAACTGTTCGAAGAAGGGTCTGACACTGGGCTTAAAAAAATTCTCGAAAAAGAAGAGGAGATTTATGCTCCTTACCCGATTCGTCTTACAAGAAGGGATCTTAGGGTCCGGTTTCCTGAACTGTATGAAATCGCTAGATCGTGTGAGCCTAAAGTTCCTCACCCTTTTGATTTTACTCTTTTAACTCTACTCAAAGTGAAGAAGATCGGATGGCAGGGAGAGGAACTAGCAATCGCTTCTTTACTCTTCTATGTCCGATACCTTCCTAAAAAGATGTTCTGCTCACTTTCTCTAGCAGATATTTCCGACACAAAAAAAGCAATAGAGACCTTCAACAAAGTAGTTGATATTGTTTCTCGGTCAAGTGGACTTCAGGCTAGAAAGGGGCATTTTCCTTATACAAGGAGCCTCGAACTCCAATATCCTCAACAGGGGGAGAGGCTCTCATTTCAAGAACCTTCACAGAAAACTGAGTGGATAACGGCCCCTTTTTCCAAAGTATGTAACCTGATTTTTTCTGTAGAAGAGATCCCTTCTCCTTCTCTTCTACCAAGCTCGATCCTGGATACAAAGAAAAAAGGACTCGCGGGCAGGATCTACCAGGACATGCAAAATAGCGCCCCCTCCCTTGAAAAAGAGAGCCAGCGCATCTTCTCCCTGAAAAAAGAGCAATTGGAGAAGGGGCAAAATATACTAAAAGACCAAGAAAAGACTCTCTACACCTCGTTGCAAAAGCGACGTGGAAAACTCCTTTCTGTGCTCAATGCCACCGGAAACAAGAAACCAACAGTAGAGGAGCTGGAGGGGGAACTCTCCAACAGACTTGACCAAGAGAGCCAACAATTTCTTCCTATTCTGCCAGAGACTGTGATGAAGGAAGTGATCTTAAGAGACGACCTTCATTTCTTACGCAAGCATCGCCCCTCTTTTCCTTTAGAGAAATGTAAGGAGATTGCCTATGAGGTCAAACTCTATTACCACGAGCTTGTGTTATGGGAGCTGGCAAAAGAGGGGGCAACTCTTTTCGAAAACCTCCAAAAAGACTCCGATTCACAAGTCGCTAAGAAACGCTTATCCGAGATCTTAGATTTCCAAGTCTCCTACGATCCCTTTGCCTACCCGGAGATCAACTACTTCAAAGTGAAAAGTGGGAAACTCCCGAGAGCGGGCCAGCTTGAGGTCTATCTTTTTGCCTGCGAGGCATTGGAAAGAGGGGAGTGTCGTCTCTTCCAACTCCCGGCAGGCGGGGGGAAGACCTCTTATGTTGCCCCCCTTTTGATGCTACGGGCCAAGAGGAAGAGGCTTCTTCCCATTTTTTGCTCCACACAGGCGATCTATTCGGTCGATAAGGCGAATTTAGATGCCACTTTGGGGACCTTAGAGGAGAAACTCGCCCTTCTCGAGGTGGGGATGCATATGAAGCTAACTGCGGAGGATCTGAAGTTCATCTTCAACCATCTCAAAATCTACCTAGATGAAGGGCGTGAGCTCATCCTCACTCCACAGATCATCTATGCGATCGAGCTTCTCTACAGGTATGCAGCTCTTCGAGAAAAAGACGAAGAGAAGGTGAAATGGCTCAGCTTGATCCGTGCCTTCTTCAAAAAACGGGGCTTTTTGCTCGGTGATGAATCCCACCGGAATTTCGATTCCCTTACACGAGCGATGTATGGAACAGGAGATTTCCTTCCTCTCCCCAAACAAGAGAGGAGGCTCTTTCTCGATCTGATGCGTCCTCTTATGGGAGCGGAAACACTTGCGGTTCAAAATCAAGAGATCGGAGAAATTTCTCGGCTAGCAAGAAACTACCAAGGGAACCCTACCAAAAAAGAGCTGAAAAAAGTCTCCCTTGCCTTAGCAGAACATATGGCAGGTTCTCCCCATTTTGCTCTCCCAGAAGAGGAGAAAAAGAGCTTCATCGCTTACTGGACCGATAAAAAATCCCCTCAACCTAAAATCCTGCTCGATTGGGCCTCAAAAGACCCCCTCAAAGCCAATCTAGCAGTTCTTGTGGGCTATTTCCTTCTCGATCTACTTCCCCAGATTGCCCAGATGAGAACAGAGCTCGACCACGCTCCTTCTATCTATCCTGAAGAGGAGTTTGACACCCCCTGCCACCACAAAACTGTTTCGACAGCCCAGTTTGAAGATCCCTATCTTACCTTGGCTCTCTCAATTAAGGGGACCTATCATAGAGGGTTGACAAGAGTCCAAAGAGTTCGTCTTCTCCAAAAACTCATTGAGGTCGATCGAAAAGAGCAGGAGGCATTGGGGGCAGGAGAATTGACTCCGATCAATGATCGGTTCCACTCCTGGGTAGAGAGGACAAAATGGGCAGGAAGCTACTTGCGCCACCTATCCCCAAGTGATGAAAGTAGAGCTCTTCCTCTAGCTCGGTTTCTCTCCACTCATCCTTTGGCAATTGACTACTACCTTGAAAAAGTGATCCTCCCCCAGGTGGGGTTTTCCTCTGAGCAACTCTCCGCAACTCCTGTACACATCTTAAATGGGTTTCAGAGTGTTGTGGCCTTTTCAGCTACCCCCTACTTTTCCTCTGTCTATCCCCTGAAAATCGAAGAGTCCTTATACGACAAGGTGTTTGAAGCTCGGGTGGTTGCTCAGTATTGTCAAGAGAAGCACCAAGAGGTCCTTCTTCCCAAAGAAACAGCTAGCAAGCCATTTTTCGGTTGGATGAAGGCAACCCATGCAGAGACGTTTGCTAAAACAACTGTTCTCCTAGATCCAGGAGGCTTTTTCTGTGACGCCCCGAACGTTGAGGTGGCTCAAGCTTGGCTTGAGAAGAGTGAGCTCGATGGAGTTGTCTACTTCCAAGAGGAAAAGAGTCTTCAAGTAGACTCTCAGCAGCATATTTACCTTTTGCTAAAGGAAAGAAAGAGAATCCAGATCGATGGGAGTAGACTCATCGAAACGCTCAAGAAAGAAGGTCTTGACTGGGAAAAAGTCCCTATAGGGACCTATTATGATGCAGCCCACACAGAATCTACCGATATTATGCAAAAAGACGATGCCCATGCCCTTGTTTTTGGAGGAGATAATCTCACCTCCTCTCACCTTATCCAGGCGATCATGCGCCTGCGTGGTTTCCTTGATCCACAAAAAAACCAGACCCTCTCTTGGGTCTTGCAATTGGATATGGCAAAAAAGGTTGTGGAGGATCTTCAGATTACAGGAGAGACTATTTTCCATTGGACAGCGAGAAATGAAGCGATTGAGATGAAAAATCGGGTGATCTTAGCCGCCTTCCAAGAGATTGCCTATCTCGTAGAAAAGATCGCTTGGGAAGAAATCGAGAGGGCGCTCCAAGATCCCAAAAGGCAAATCAGCCTCTTTAAAAAGTATAGCCGCGGCTTTTCTGAAGAAGTTGTCCATAACCCCTATGGGAGTTTTGCTGTTCGGGAGAGCAAAGCAAAGACGAGAAAGGTGTTGAGTGCCTATTGGAAACAGCAGATGAAGACCTTTGGGTTTGGTCTTCCCGGGGAGCTTCCTGATGAAGTAGAGGCCGTCATCTCCCGTACTGTTGAGCTTCTATCTCACATTCCGACTAATTTCGATGAGAAAATCACCAAGGAGATTGAGCAACAAACCCGCGTGAAAAAGGAGATGGAGCAGAAGCAATACCGCCCTCGCCCCTTTGACCCAAGATCGGCAGATGCGATCTTTGGAGATATTTCTGTAGACAAGCCTGAATTTCCCAAACGCTATTTGCGTTCAGCAAGAGGTTGTTTTTCACCTCACCTCACAGAAAACCTCTATTTCGAGGGGAATCACCTCCTAACTGCAAAAGAAGGGAGTGTCTCTCTTGAAACGGCATTCCTAAAACCGATCGATTTCTTTCTCATCATTCACCACGAAGGAAAAACCTATGCGGAGGTTACCATAAATGAGATCTTCAACTCGCACTATAAGACCATGAAGAAGGTGATTGAGGATTCTGGTGTGAAACACAAAGCCTTTCTCGTTACTGCCAGCGGAGAGCTTGTCCAGAAAGGGAAGGGGGACCTTGCCCCAAGCGAGGAGTTTATAGAAGAAACCATGAAATTGCAGTGGTTCCAAGATCTTACAATCGACGCCCTTCTCCTTACAGGGAAGATCCCTCCAGTCGATGACCCCCGCTATCTCCGCTTACTACAAAGGGTCAAAGACTGGCCCGATTTTGTCTCTTTTTGGGAGCGTATCGTCAAAGCGCTCCCTAACCCCGAAACCGCCAGTAAAACAGCCTTCAAACGCCTCCTAACCAACCTTAAACAAGAGTCCTAGGTAGATTCCTAAGGGTGTAACCCAAATCGGTTAAAAGCCCAAGCTCTCTCTCTCAAAAACTAGAACACTGTTTTTCTTTGAAGCTTTCCCTTTAAGGGAGTAACCTTAGCGCAAAAGTTATAGAAACCATGAGGAGAGACCGATGATGATTTGTACCCACACAACAATTGAGCTTGAAACACGAAATGGAGCCTTCGTTTGCCAACCTGAATTCCCGGGAAATGTAACTATGCCGGTAACAGGAAGCAAAACCTCGTGATAAACAGGTGGCTCTTTATTCGAGAAGTTGTAGGTGCGGGGTTCTTGCCAACGACCCCCCTCAAACTCGATGCAGCTTCTCGAGTTGTAAGCAGCCTTAGCACACGCGTTTTTCCCGGCGCTTCTCTTGACAAACTCGACCCTGACAAATGGGAGGGGCATAGGACCACTAAAGATTTCTATGTATGGATCTTAGGTGTAGCAGATGGAGGGGTTGTCAGGCAAGAGAAACAATCACAGTTTTGAAGCTTTCTTATTCTTGGTAGTCCACCTCTACCTCAATGGAGTCAATGCATGTTTGACGTTTCTTATGACTTTTTCCGGTATGCCATTTTCCCTCTCTAACTTCGAGAATCGTTATCTTGCTGAGAAATAGACACCTCCAATTCCCCTCTTTTGGAAGTCCACTTTTACTTTGACCAACGAATTGAAAAACTAAAACTCGCTTCGTCCCATTTTTTTCTCCTAATGTATGAGGACAAACCTCTCTCTTTAACCCTTTGTAGCGAAGTACAACCTGTTTTTTGTTTCTGATGGCATCAGCTAGTTGATCATATTTTTCATATTCTGAAGTGAGAGAACTTGAAGGAATAGAAGCTGTTGCTGTACAGATGGTTAAAAATGCAATTAGTAGAAATAGAACGAACGTTTTTTTTTGCAGTTTCATCAAGATGAATGAGAGCAAAGACGCTCTAAAACAAGATCCATAAAGTTGTGTTTTTTACGTAAACTGATGATTTGTTGTCTCTCCTGTTCATATTTTTTCTGAAGAGCGATAGTTTCTGGATGTGAAACATCTGCCAAAAAATAGAGAGGATGAATGATAGCATCTGCATCCAGTTCGCTAAAATCACCACATTGTGCTTCAATATCTGCGATTTTTTTTGTGAGTGCTGTATCCTCAGGGAGATTCTCCTTTTCTCTTTTCCAAATTGCCTTCATTGTGTCATATCGCTCTTGAAAAAGAGTTGCGTTTCTTACTCCATAGCCAAGTATAATTCCTATCAACCTTTGACTTTTGTTCGTTGCCGTTGCCATGGATAGCTCTCGTTTCTCGAGTTTCGCCAAAAATGACTCAGGGGTAAAGGAAGCACCAAGTTCTTTTGCAAAAATTGATTCGTGTTCATGCAAGATACGCAACATGTTTTTCTTACTTATGAGTACAAGGACCAGGCATGGAAGCCAATCACGCTCTTCATCAAGAAAGATAAAGTCTTTTAAATCAAATTTATCTCTATGCTTGTACCAAGCCTTCAAGCCCGACCTTCTCCTATACATAAGATATTTAGATCTAATCCATCTACGCAAAGGAAGATTGGGAGGAACCTCTACGCTAAAATCCGCTAATGACATTGGTTTGGAGCCAAACACCGTGTAGGAAAAATCATGGCTATTGACCAATTCCTCAAAGAGATATTTTATATGTTTAAGGTCTTGATGAGGAATCTCTCCTACTTCCGCTTTTACAAGAAAAGTTAAAGTCAGAAGCAGGCAGACGAAAGCATATTTCATAAAATATTGGCTTTATTTAGGTTAAAAAGGCCTCTTTATTGTGTGAAACTATCTGCATACGTGTGGTTCATCAGGATCATACCAATGTTGACAAACTGAACACCATACAAACTGACGACTCATTTCTTCGTATGGAACAAAAACTCCTCTTGCATCGCTGCAGAGAACATTAACCTGTTTTAGTTCACCATTCACCAGTACAAAGATCCCATCTGGAGCTACATATACTCCTCCTGGCTGTACATAGTAACCATCATCGGAAATCAGTGATTGGTCATATGTGGTCGTTAAGTCTTGTGCTGAAGCTCCTTCAGAACAAACTCCAAGCATGAGTAAAAGCAAAATCACCGCAGGATACTTGAAAACACCTTCCATTGTTCTCTCCCTTCATTTTTTAGAGATGCAAAATCAAGGTACAGAAAATTTAGCTTGAAATCAAGATTATTTTTTTGATATCACTAAGGCTAATCCTGCATATTTTTGGTGGAATCGTGAATTGTGGTTACCTATTGTCAATTTTTTGGTCTTTAGTGGTCATCCATTGGATCTTGTAAGATGATGAACCTGGAAAAGTACAATTTTCTAGGTTTTCCAGGTTAATTTCTAGGTTGGGCTAAGATAAAAGTTTTATATCGCCGAGAAAAAAACGAGATTTAAAAGAGAAATATCGGCATTCCAATTTTCAATGAGTGTCTCATTCATTGTATGATCCTAGAGAACGATTGGCTTTTGGCTGGATTAGAGGATTTGAGGACGAGTGGGGTTATTTCAGCATGGATGAACTTGAAAGCATTAGAGGGCCTCAAGGCTTGCAAATTGTGAGGGATTTAAACTTCAAGTCTGTAGAGCTCAAGACTGGAGAAAAATCAGGGAAATCACTCACCTCATTATACTGTTTTGGGTATCTCGGATCCTGACAAAATACAAAGTGAAATTGCTGTACTATGTCGACAAAATTTTTCGGTTCAGATTCGGC
>SDBV01006151.1_pt1 | contig 16712 bp, 7 predicted proteins | sample 2277081 | NCBI WGS metagenome assembly SDBV01 (sample SAMN10402039, study PRJNA504765) | marine sediment metagenome | isolation source: marine sediment core GS10_PC15, 223 cmbsf | place: Arctic Ocean: Southern Knipovich Ridge | collected 2010 | reverse complement strand
GGCTGGGCCGGGATGCCAGACATGCACGTTGGATATCTGGCCGAAGAACCCAGCTTGAATCAGTTCAATGCTTCGGCGCAGATTCGACGTGGCACTGCCTTGATTCCCCATTTGAGTAACAACCTTCGAGTTCCGCGAGAGCTCGCGGAGCTCGCGAGCTTCGGCCACGGTATGCGTCAACGGTTTCTGGCAGTATACATGCAGGCCGGCGCGGATCGCGGCCGTGGAGATCGGGGCATGCCAATGGTCAGAGGTTGCAATGACAACCGCATCCAAAGACTTCTCCTTGTCCAGTAGCTTCCGGTAGTCCCCGTACTCCTTGACATTCGCCACCGCTTCCTCGTGCTTCTTCTTCGTGCGACTGATCTGGTTCGGATCCACGTCACAGAAAGCCACCACGTTGTGTTTCTGTTGTAGCACACTTTTCACAGCCCCCCCCATCACACCGCCCATGCCGATAAAGCCCACATTGAGCTTCTTGTTCGCGCCAAACACGCTGCGCGGCAGGATAAGAGGCGTTGCCGCTAAAGCCGCAGAACCGCCAATGAACGATCGTCTTGATAATTTAGCATTTATCATAACTTTTCACCTTTCATATATTAATTCACTAGTGTCCGGTAAAATGGATTTTCCAGCCGACCGAGGCAGTCTCGTTCGGCAGGTAGGAGACGTTCAGCAGATTGCCTTCCTGTTCAACAGCGGCTTTCCCACCGTTGACGGTGGCAGTGGTGCACTTGTAGCCGGCCGGCACGTGGATGGTCAGTATGTATTTGTCATTGACGATAACCTGGCTGCGGCCGGTCAGGGTGTTGTCTTCCCAGTACATCTGTTCAATCTCCGCCGCTCCCTGCGAGAGGTGACGGTTGCTGGAGACCAGCTGCGGACGGTCCAGCTTTTCACGGATGGCGATAGATTCGAGTCCCATTGGGCCGAGTTCGCCCAATTTGATTTCGTCCTTCAGCACGCCGAGGAATTTGTGGGTCCAGAATTCGTAGACCAGATATTCTTTGGAAGCATCGAGGCCCAGGTCGGCAAACTTGACAGTCGTGCCCGGAGCACTTGTTGCTTTGGGCGCACGGCGTTTGCCATGGGATTTGCCAATCCAGTTTAGGCGATGCAGGACATTCCAGTTTTCAAATGGCTTGTTGAACTCATTCAGCCAGAATGGACAGACGGAGCCAAACTGGCTACCGTCGATGCTGGAGACGCCAGAGCCGCCTTTGACGGAGGCACGGTCGGTGTTTTTTACCACGTCGGTCTTTTGGGAATCGAAGTCGTAGAGCTGCCCGGGTACGGAGAAGAGTACTGGAGAAGAGCGACGTACACCGATCAGGTTGCGGTCGTCTCTGTAGATTTCAGCCTTGTCACTGAGCATCAGCATACAACCGGCAATAGAGGCCAGGGCAGGACGGGTGATGGTGTCCTGTGAGGTGGCATGAATGTCTGTTGTTTTGAGGACATTACCAACTCCGGCACCCGCTTTGCGTGGCGACACGTCGCAGTGGTCCGGGTCATTGCGCCAGACGATACCGTTCCAGCTGTTGTACTGCTGCATGGTTACAGGACCGTATCCGTCTCCGCCGATTCGGCAGGCATCAGCCAGACCTACAGACTCAGGAAGAACGCCCCAACAGGAGAGAATGAAGCAGTCTTCACCAAGTTCTTCACGGGCAATACGCATGTAGGCACGGAAGATGTCGTCCGGGCGCTTGCCGGTCTTTATCATGTAGTCGTGGTTGTAGTTGAGGTTGTCGTAGATCATGTGACGAAGCTGGTCGATCTTGATGTACTTGAAGCCGGCTTTCTTGAGACCGCGGTAGGTTGGACGAATCAGCCTGTCGGCAGCTTCCGGATTGGTGGAATCCACTACATAAGTCACCCAGTCTCCGACAAATGGCTTGCCATCTTTTCCCTGCACAAACCACTCCGGGTGTTTTTCAGCGATTTCCTGGTCGGTGAAACAGCAGCTAACCCACAGCGCCGGATCGTAGCCGAACTTGACTACCGAGTCTACATAACCCTGCATTCCTTTCGGAAAAAGGTTGCGTTTCCACTCCAGCCAGGTTTCCGGACGTCCGCCGACATAGCTTTTCCTTGCCCCTTTTGGCATTTTGCGGTCGCCGTCGCTGCCGCCCTGGAAGACATCGTCAAGCTGTATAAAGCGGTAGCCGTAGTCATCGAGGTTCTTTTCGTTCCATGCTTTCACAACCGCATCGACGTCTCCCTGCTTGCAGCTGCGTCGGTAGGCCCACCACGAACACCAGCCGCTGATGGAATCTTTGCGGATGCTGTAGGTCCATGGCTGGAAGTATGGAATATTCTTGTGTTTCTGATAGTAACGCGGGCGGAAGATTAGTTCGGCTTCCTTTGCCGTGAAGGTCAGTTTGAAACGGGTGGTGCCGTCAGCATTGCGGAAAGACTTAATAACGCTTCCTTCAGGTGCTTCCAGCATCCAATCCAGATTACGGTCATAGATGGCGTTGTTGCGTAGATTGTTACTCAGTCCGTGGGAGGTACGGACGACGGCGAACTTTTTCTGGGCGCTGCCGCGGGTTTCCGCCGCAAGGGCTTCGCTGCTTGCATGAACAACAGCTCTAAATTCAGTTTTCTGATTAAAGGTGAGCTTGATTCTTTGTTCCAGCGCCCGCTCACCGGTCACTGTTGAAGAGACTCTCACCGCATTGCTGGAACTACTCTTGAGCAGCGTTCTCTCGTTGTACTTAAGTGTCAGGCTTTTTTGGTCTTCACTCAGGTTTATTTCTGAAGCACTGTTGACAGGACCGCCAGGAGCTTCTTTTACCGGAGGGAATATCCGATCATTACTGATTATTTCCGGCCTTACCTCGCCATAGATGATACGGGCCGCGGCCCAGTCAGCATGATCTGAAACGACCCCGTCATTGGCATTCAAGACACAAAGGGTCATTTGCTCGCAACCTGCAAGGTTCAAGTCTACCTTCTTAGCCTGCTCTGAACCTTTCATCGTTCCACTTTGCCAGACCACTGTTCCATCCAACTTGACAATGAATTCAACCGACCCTTTCAGCCCTGATTCTTTGTCCACGCCAACCCATGCCTGGAAGCGGCTCGCGTCGCCTTTTAGATTTATCCTGCAGATACTAGTGGCGTGTGTGCCGACGCCGTGCTCAAACTGTTTATCGTCGACCTGAAGCACATTCCCGTCAATCGAAGTATTCTTCCGTGCAGTGGACCAACCCTGTTCAAAATTCTGAATTTGTAAGTCAGAAAGGTTTACTGATTTCGCATATGTCGCGGTCGCAATTCCAAGGAGCAACACGACTAGAGATATCGTTGAGGTCGTTGCCTGTATTATTCTTAAGTGTCTCATGTTTTCCCCCAGTCGAGCTTCAATGTTCAGGTGTTTGATCATCCCTGTTAAAGAGACACGGTTATGTTCCTGCCATAGTGCTGATGCACAGGCAATGCATTTGTTTCTGATCATTATTCGCGTTCCCTTATCCCTTTCTGTGTGGAGCCGTGCTTATCCCTGACATACTGGAAATGTAACCGTTCACGGGTATTTCGACGGTATTGAGTAACACGCTCAATGCCAAATACGCATTCTTAACTTTTCAATTCGTCTTCCGGTGCGGTTCAACCAGGTTCAGGGCGCCACATGGGCTTTCCATGTCCGGCACAATCCCTTACTTCGCAACCCGCACGTCGTAGCACAGCAGCAGGCCCTGGTCCCTGATGTACAGTTTTCCATTGGCGATGACTGGATGGGTCCAGGCCGGCTGCTCTGAGCGGTCCGGTTGCTCGAAGCGTCCGGCCAGCGTGAAGCCGTCAGGCGAGGCTTTCACCAAGAAGATGAGACCATCCGTGTTCCTGAAATAGAGCATGCCGTCAGCATACAACACGCAGCCCTTGCGGACTTTTTTCGTCTGCCAATGAACTTTGCCCGTGCTGAAATCCATACATTTGAGATTCTTCGGGGAGGTGCAGCCGTAGAGTTTTCCGTCCACCAGCACGACACCGCCGTGATGGTTCTCCATCTCATGGGAAAACCACACCTGTCCAGCCTCAAACCCTGTCGTCGTCTTTTTGATCCGGGCCATTCCGCCGCCGGTCTTGTAGCTGGATGACGCAAACACATGGCCGTCCGACCAGATGGGCACCATCACATTGACGTTACCCCAATCGGCATTATGGGCCGGCTCCACATAGCGCCACAGCAGTTTGCCGTCCTTGGCACGGATACCGATAACCGCGTCGAAGCTGAAACCCACATATTGTTCCACACCTTCATGAGAGACCTTGATCATGGATGAATAGGATGCCTTGTCTCCAAGCTTGGATGCCCATAGCGTTTTGCCGGTCATCTTGTCCAATGCAACGATTGAGCCCCTGTCTCCGCCCGGCATGCACACTACCTTGTCGCCGTCGACCAGAACCGATTCGGAAAATCCCCACTTCGGAACCACGCCTCCGAAGTCATCAACGTAGTGTACCTTCCAGATCAGTTCTGCCGTCTTTGCGTTAACGCACACGAGTGTTCCCATGGTTTCAAGAGCGTATACCCGTTCGCCGTCGACAGTGGGCATGGGACGTGTGCCCTTGTAACTCCCTTTGTACTTCGCCTCGCAGATTGGCATTTCCCATATGATCTTGCCCTGCTTCTCGATGTCCAGTGCCAGGATTGACTCTATGTTATCCTTCATGCCCATGGTATAGATCGTCTTGCCTACAATGGCCGGCGCGCTGTAACCCTCACCCAGACCGGTCGCTTTCCAGAGCAGTTTCGGGCCGCCTTCCGGCCATTTCTGCAACAGGTTCTTCTCGGCGCAGATCCCGTCACGGTTGGGTCCCCGCCAGTCACTCCAGTCTGCGGCACAGGCCGCACCCGCGCTCAACACGCACAAAACCGTCAATAGATAATACTTCAATTTCATTTTGTTTTCCTTTTATTCGAGTGTGGGCATGACCCGTTCACCTTCTGCTTGTTTTTCGGTATCGTGGTATGCGCCGTAAAAGTTGCTGTTGCAGTCGAGCCAGACCGTTATGCGATGCATGTCCTCGTCGGACAGTTTCAGGTCGTGATGGCCTCTCTTGAGCATCTGGTAGAGTTTCGAAGCCTGGGCGCCGAAATCTCCGGGTGTGGTGCGTACGGGTCCACGGCCCCCAGGCGGCTTGCCACTGCGGCCATAGGCATAGCTCTGGAGCGACAAATACGAGTGACTCCAGTAGTTGCCAGGATAGTGGTCGCCCTCTACAACAGGCCATAAACCTTCAGGCGACCGCGGTATTTCTTTATTAAGTTTTACTTGGACCACCGCTCCGGTTAGGTCCGGCGCCTTCTTGGTCTTGTCCTTCTGATGGCATGGCACACAGTTCTTGTCGAGTACAGGCTGGACAAGGCGAGGAAATGACAGGGGGTAGGTTCCTTCCACATCCGGTTTGAGCTCGGATGGAGGACGCCGCAATGCAAGCCGGGGCTTGGCTGGCTGTGCCGGTGCATGTAACTTGCGTTCGTGACAGCCCTGGCAGGTGAGCTGTTCGCCGGGATGCACGTACGTAGCGGACATCATAGATTGCACGGCAAGCCCATCTTCATCCAATGCCTGGAAATAGATCGTTTTTCCCGCCGGGGCGGTAAAGCGCACACTGCCGTCCTCTTCGATTGGTACCGTTCCTAGCACCCCGCGTGCGAGAGACTCCGGAGCGATGCCGATAAGGGGATCATTCATACTGGGTGTAGTCTTGGGAAACAACTGTATGATACGTAGTTTTTCGATCTTTGTCCCATCGGGCCAGGGTTTCAGGCTGTCGTATACGTTCATACAAGTGATGGTCCCTGTTTCCTGCTTCTGGCTCTCACCGCGATCAGGGGCCGCGATCCCGTCAGGCAAACCGACCGCCGTGGCGTGTGGAATTACGGGTGGTGTTTTTCGCGGTCGAAAGGGGAGCGGGTGCAGGCAATTGATGCCCGGATCGCGATAAAGCAGTTCGCGGTTGCCGAACGCATCGATGAGATAGATTCCCAGGGACTCGCGTCCGCCGGGTGTGTACACGGCGAGGTGGTATAACTCGCTCAAAGGCCAGGCCGTGCCGTACATGTATACGTTTTGCTTTCTTTTTTCATAGTCGCTCTCGTGCTCCTCGCTCTCGGGGAAGCAGACATCTGGTGTCAGTCGCTTGATCGGCGCCATTGCGCCGTCATCTTCTACTCGCGGATCGATTATGATCAGCGAGCCATAAGCGAGCCGGTGATGGCCGGCAGCAGTTGAGACATACTTGTGAGAGCCGGGAATGGCGCGCACGTGCAGTTCCATATCGGGCCTGGCTTGGCGGAAAATCGGGTAGTTCCCCTGAATCGCGCGCGGATCGCGCCCGTCCGGGTAAGTGATCCAGGGATGATGTGCGATGCAGTCGCCCCGATCCACGTAATCCCAGCGGCTGTAGATAATCATTCCGTCATTGTTTACGCTCGGATGCCATTCGTTCGTCTCATGGTAGCTCAGCGGCACGATGTCGCTGCCGTCGGTGCGCATGGAGTGTAGCACGTAGGCCGGCATAGGGCCGCCGTGACAGCGACCGAAACCGCCGCGCCGTTCGGACAAAAACACGAGCCGTCCGTTTGGCAAGGGATAGGGGTCAAAATCGTTGTGCGTGCCGTCGGTCAACTGCTCCAGCCCCGAGCCGTCAGCGGAAGCGCTAAATATGTGCCAGGATGCCTCCGGCGTCCATGCGCGTTTGTACAGTTGCCTGCGTATCGTTAGGTCGTCGCGTGCACAGAAGACAAGGTCTTCGACAGAAGTGTCGCATTGTGTGTAAGCGAAAAACAGGGTTGACGCGTCGTAGGAAAGAGCAAGAGACATGAATGAACCAGTCTCGTCTAACTTCTGCCCGCCCAGCCGGCCATTTTTGACTTTTGCGTCGGCCAGGAGATTTTTCAGCTCCGGCTGCGCGCTGAATGGCCTGGAAAGGGTATAGACTCCGCCACCGGGGAAAGCCGCGCCGCCGTAGTACTGGGAACAGCTGTGATGCACTGCGGAGAACCGATGTTTGAGAAAGACAATCTTGTCGAAATCCAGCAAAGGATTCGCAAAAGAGATATCGCGGCGGAGCCGGGAAATGTCGTTGAAAAGGGCGCGGTCCTCTTCCGATCCCGTTGTTGCGCCGGAGCTATTTACCCTTTGACGGATCGCCTTGAGCTTCGCTTCGAAATCCCGGTGCAGGCCCGGTTCGATCCTCGTGGAAATATCTGCCAAGAGGGCTTCTGTGCGTCGCAGCGCCACATCCGAGGGTTTGCGGTCGGACTTGAGGATAAGCGCGTCCTTCCTGAAGGCCTGTTCCGCCACAGCAGCGAACCACTCTTGCCGCTGCAGTTGATTGTTCAGGTCGTCATACTGGTTCTTCCAGTCAGTCTCCAAGTCGACCTTGACGGCTGTTGAAGCCCATGTATCGGCGCAAATGAGTACCAGGCACAGTCCGGCACACGCTGCAAAACCAAGTAGGTGGGTGATACATTTCATTGATTAGCCCTCTTTCTGCAACATACATTAATTGCTAAGAACACATCCATCGCGTGTTTTGATTGTTCGTAACCGTTCACGGGTATTTCGACGGTATTGAGTAACACGCTCAATGCCAAATATCTATGCCAGGGCCTGCTTACAGAACTGCAGGCATTTGGTCACTTCTTTGACCGCGTCGGAACCCTGGGGGATCTCGTATTCCAATTCAATATCTGCCGGAAAAGTCAGTTTATTCTTCTTCATAAACTGGAGTATGCCGGCTACATCAGTGTCTCCCTGGCCCCAAGGCATATTCGGACCTTTGTTCTTCTTGCGATCCTTCAGGTGGAGAGCAAGTATCCGGTCATGGAATTTTTCAATCATCGGGATAGCTGACTGGTTGGTTCCGGCAACGTAATGCCCGACGTCCAGCTGGATACCAAGATACTTGCCATAAGACAGAATGTCGCCGTCATAGGTATCCGGCCTTATCTGGGTGTGGTTATGGAACCCGAGCATGATCTTGTGCTTGTCGGCAATAGGCCCCAGCCGCTTTGCCGCCTCTTCATTAATTCTATGTCCTCGCGCAATGCCCATGGCGCCGAGAGCTTTGGCAGCATTGAAATAGTATTCGATGGTCTTGTCCGACATCCTCTTAATACCGATTGTACTGACTCTCAAGGTATGAATATTAACACCGGCATCGTTATATAGTTTTCGCAGGGCCTTGAATGCGTCCATGGGATCGGCGCCGGCATGAGTCCTGGCATATTGTTCGGCCACCTCGTTCCTAAATTCAACAGAGCTTATTCCGCATTGAGTTATGTATTTGAGCATGTGCTCCGCCGAGCCGCCGGACATCTTCACGAAACAACCGGTATTAACCCCTATTTGAACGCCGTTGAATTTAGAATTCGGCTTGGCGGCATTAGCCAAGTTCGGCATCATCGAAGTTGCCGCTAAAGCCGCGGTACCGCCAATGAACGATCGTCTGGATAATTCAGCATTCTTCATAATTATTCACCTTTCATATATTTCTGCTATTCTGATTCATCTGTATGGTTCTTGTAAACACCACGCGGAGTAGTCCGATCTGCGGCGATCAATTCCTTCATGCCTGGTGTGGGATTCTTGCGCATCCGGTTCCAGATTTTGCGGGTCTCGCCGAGCAGTGCCTGATAGTCGGGATCGGACGTATCGGCGAAGACCTCAGGGCTACACTTTCCCCAGCCGCCGGCTTTGGTGGCAAGCGGTGCCAACAGGTAGAGGCTCTTTTGGGGATCTCGGGGATGTATCCAGTCGGGCTGAGCCAGGCCGCCTTTACGCCTGGAACGGGGAAACCGGGCCAGTTGTTTATCCGAAGGACTGGACGAGTAAACCGCGATTATCGAGGCGCCTGGGTTGAGTTTGGGCGCGTAGGAATTGAGGAACTTGAGCCGGACCTTTTGCACGCGCTGCTTCTTGACTGCGATCCGCTGCGGCCCGCAGACCTTTTTCAGGGTGCCTCGGGCGGCGGGCGCGGCGTCCTCGTCGAGATAGACCTCGTAGTTCTTCCAGTTCTCGAAATTCTCGGTGGTGGGTCCAACATAGACGATCTCTGCCACTTCCACCGGATTGTCCCATTGCAGCGTAAATTCGGCTTGATCTCCGGCCGTCTTCCCATTGATGGCCCAGTTACCGTCCGACTGGTCGACCGCTACACGGGCCGCGTAGTCGGCGTTGAATTCGGACGAGGAAAAGACCTTTGCCTTCGGTGCGAGGTTTTCCGGATCCTTCCAGATCTTATCATGGCACGAGTCGCAGCGGCGCTGCTGAATGGCCTTTATGGCCTTCATGTCGGCCAGCTGTGGCCGGTAACCCCATCTGTACCAATCGTGGACGCTGACGAACGAGCCGAGATACGCGCCGTTCAGGTCGATCCAGGTCAGCAGCCTAAGCCATTCGTCTTGATCCAGTTTCACGTCGTGGTGTCCGTCACGCAGCATCTTGACGACTTTGCTTTGTGACGAGCCGAACTGATACGGCTGGGTCACCCCGAAGTCGTCTTTTTTACTGGAACGGGAAATGTACTTCGTCAGAGTATTGTAACTCGTATTGTGGGCCTTGCGAATGGCCCTGCCGGTAAGGCCGCCGAATAGATCGACTTTCTTGGGCGGGTTCAGACCGCTGTGGCATCGCGTGCAATTTCGGTCCAGTACCGGTTGGACGTCGCGGATAAAGCTGATCGGATTTGCACTGCCCCAGGACGGCGCTTCGGGCACCGACGGAGCGCGGCGGCTGGCCAGCATGGTGGACTCCGACGGGGCGCGGTCTTTGGTCTCGTGACAGCCGATGCAACTACGTTGCTCGCCCGGCTGGAAGCTTACCAGGCTTCGCATCCGGCGGACTTCCATGAAGTTCTTGTCCAATGCCTGGAAGTAGATGCCGATGTCGGCGGGCACCACAAAGTGGGCCGATCCGTCGGCCTCGACCGGCACCAGGCCTATGGTCCGCTTGATTGACCAATTGTAGTCGCGTATGTGGCGGCTGGCCCCTTCTTTCGTGTACGGCCAGGGCATCGCCTCGTTGATCCGCAGATACTTCACCGTGCCACGCGGAACGTCCTTCATGCCCTCGTGGACATCGGTAACCGTCAACGTAGCGTAATTCTTGGTCCGGTCCGAAAGTTCGGGCAAGATCGGAGGCTTAACGCGAGAGGCCAATGGGACCGGCGAAAAGCACGAGATGTCCGGGTCGCGGTGGATCAGTTCCCGATTGCCGAAGACGTCGATCAAATAGATCCCATATCCCTGCGCCCGTGTCATGTCGTCGCTCGGATTATAGGAGACCAGGAAGTACTTCTCTGAGATCGGCCAGGGCGTGGTGTATAAGCCGTAGCCACCGACGCCGCCTTCTGCAACTGGGACCCCGTTCATGCCGCCTTCAAAGGGCGAGACGCCCGGCGTGACGATCTCGATCGCCTCGGACGCGCTGTTTCCCAGTTTGAATCCCACCCGCACGATCGCTCCCGCAGGGTTGGTATGGTGTCCCGTAGCCACGGCGACCACTTTCTCGCTTCCGGGAATTGCCCGGCCTTCCTCGATGCCCAGCGGCAGGTCCAGGTGTTGCTTAAAGAGTGCGTCCTGCTGGGTACCGTCGGGATTGCTGACCCAAAGCGTTTGCGTGTACAGCCAGTGGCGTTCGTGATATTCCCAGTGTGTGTAAAAGATCCGCCCGTCGTTGAGAACCCGGGCAAAGTTGTCGCTGTCTTTGTTGGAGATCAACCGGAGAACATCGCTCCCGTTGCCGTCCATGGTGTACAGATTCACCATCGCCTCGGACCAGGGATTCGGATCGCACTCGGCGTTGTTGCCGCAACGTTCCGAGGCGAAGGCTATTCGACCGTCGGGCAGGTAGCAGGGGTCGATGTCGTGCCAGGGCTCGTCGGTCAGTTGGCGAATCTCTTTGGTGGCCAGATCAAGTTCGTAGATGTCTGAGTGACCTTCGGTGACGTAGCAGTCGTAAGCGAAACGGATCTTCGGCGCCGGACGCTTGACCTGGGATTTCCAGAACCCGAACACCACCCGCCGACCATCGTACGAGAGGTCATACCCGCGAACAATTCCCTTGCCGAGCCGACCTCGTAACAGTGGCGTCAGCTTGGCACCCTGACCCAGGCCGGTCATCACGTACAGATCGCCCAGATCACCGCCGTCGTGCGCCGACTCGTCCCTATATCGATTCTGAGGAAATTGATGCCGGTGGAAGTTCATAGTCCGCGGCGTGTACCGCTTGTAGAAGATCATCTTGCCAAAGTCCAGCGATGGATTGTTCAGGACCAAGTCGCGTACCTGCCCATAGGCATCGATGTAAAGCTGTCGGATGGCTTCGCCATCGCCGGCCAGCGCCGGCGCATCGAGTCGCTGCTTCAATGTTTTCAGCCTATCTGCTGCTTGAGCATAGCCAGCCAACTGGCTTCCGTAATCGCCCAGCAACGCTCTGGACCGTTTCAGTACGGCGGCAATCTTTTCGATCACCTTCGCATCCATCGGCGACTGGATACCGAATTGATCCAATTGCAGCCAATTGCGGATGATCTGGCCTTGGGGAAGGTTTTCCAGGTTCTGGGAGATCTGCTCTGCTGAAAAATACAACCCGGCCAGGCGTTTCGCATCAACCGGGTGGTCGGCGGTTTGCCTATCCAGTTCAGTACGGACCTGCTGCAACTGTACAGTCGCCGCGGCCAGGTCATCTTCAGAAACCTTGGCTGCCCGAAGGAACTTGAACCAGGTGTCACTTCGCGCCAAAGCTGCCTTGGCGCCTTGAAGCAATTGGGTTGTGGTTTGGGCATCTCTGCTGGCGGCGGGCCAAATCTTCATCAGGTCTAATTCGTCGCGGTCGAGCGAGTCAAGGCCCGCGAAGGCACTTGGATGCTTCCGGGTGATCGCTTTGGAAACCGTATATTTGACGGCACTGACCGCCAGTTTTTTAGGGTAAGTCCCGTAAAAATATTTGGCGGGAATGACCGCCGGTTTACCGTAAACAAAATCCCATTTCTCGTACGTGCGCAGGCCATGCGCCTTCACCAGTAGTCGATTCTCGCCGGCGACAAGCGGCAGCAGCAAGGCCTCAGGCGGTTTCAGACCGCCGCCCAACCAACCGTCACCCGGTCCGCGATCTATGAGCTGTTTGCCATTGATCCATACGGTAAGCCCATTGGTTCCGCGCATCGAAACGGCGTAGGTTCGTGCTTGCTTAGACGTAATCGTACAGGCCAAATAGAAGGTCCCGTCGGCATCGCGACCCGGGCACAGGCTGCGCAGGTTGAAGTTACTATCCTTGCGGATTTTAATCGGCTTCCACGCCAATTGCTCCGCTTGCCGACCTCGATAGGCCACCTTCGGACCGACCGGTCCGCCTGGTTTGGATTCCGGCGCATAGGGAAAATCGAACTTGTCGCGATCAAACGGTCCCACGACAAGCCAGGAACCCTCGGCCGGTGCCGGCAAAGCGATGTCGGTAACCATTTTACGGGCAGTATCGTGCCAAGCCATTCCAGTTGCCGCCTCGGCCGGTGATACGCCGCCAAAGACGACCGATGAAAAGATTGCCAAGATAGATATTGATGCCAACAGTACTTTCTTGTAACTCATAATTTTATCTCTTTTAACATAATTTTATTTCTTTTAATTTTTAAGGCCTCTGCCCATTTTGTTGTCCCTGTTTAGATTTGTTCGACATAGACATAGTAGGCGCCCAGTCGCTTTTTGTTACTTTTAATGAACCAGGCTTCGATATCTACCGGCCCGGCAGGGAGATCTACGTCAAACTGTACGCTCTTTGCACCCGGAGCAACTTTCCTGGTAAGTGTTTTCATTCCAGAAAGCTTCAGCTCCACCTGCTCGATATCCAGTGCGACACCCGGCACGTCGATCTTGTAGGTACTGTTGCCGATATATTCGATGTCGGGGTCCTTGGTCGGCGCCAGAGCAGCTGTCATCGCCGCATTCGCTTCACGCGGCCAACGTCGAACTTCAAACCGATAACGCCCGGGGGCTTTTGCCTCCAGCAGCCAGCGAGGTTCTTTGATGGGCTTTTTTGCTCTTCTTACCAAATTCTGCGTACCTGGGCTACTGCCTGCGGTGATGTCGCTGCTGAGTCTAAGGGTCGCGTTTTTGGAGATGATCGGCCGCTCGAGAGGACGGTGGATATCCAGGCTGTCCCAGTGAGTATCGTAATCACTTAACAGTTTTTTTACGACTTGCCGATAATCTCCGGCGACATCATGTTTCTGGGAACGGTCCTCTCTGATCTTATACAATTCCTGTTTGCCCTTCTCGGGAATGATCATTCGCCAATCTTTGGTCATCACTACGGTTCTGAAGTATTTCTGCGGCGTCATGCCGCTGTTCTGACAATGCATAACAAGCAATCTGTCTGGCCATTGGCCATTGCCACTGAGCAGCGGTCTGAGACTTCGGCCGTCCATCGGCAGTTGTTTTCGCCCTGTTTTTTTCAGTTGGCACAGGTCGATAAATGTCGGCAGCAGGTCAACATGGGCGGTAAGGGCGTCGATATCCCTGGGTTTTCCAACGATGTTTTCCGGCGCGTGAATAAAACAGGGCACTCGATGGCCCCCTTCGTAACGGCTGTTCTTGAATCCTCTCATACCGGCGGCATAGGCGGTTTTCTTATCGGGAACATCCGAACCGTTATCGGTTAAAAAGACCAGGATGGTGTTTTGCGTGAGATTTTCTTTTTCGAGAAACTCCATCAACCGCCCCAGATTCCAGTCCACTCTGCCGATCGAGGCGAAAAAAGCCGCCCGTTTCCGGCTGCATGTATCCAGGTAGGGTTTTAGCCATTCGGTGGGCACGTTCCAGTCCCAATGAGGGACATTGGTTGCCACGTAGGTAAAGAACGGTTTGTCCTTTGTTTTGCAATCTTTGATAAATGCCATCGCCTCATCAAAATAGACATCAGTGCAAAATCCGCCGCGTTTAGCCATTTTACCGTTGTGCCAATAGGTATCGTTCATGCGGTCGTTATCCCAGAGATCCGATGTGGTTCCCAAGCCGTTATTGCCAAGTCCTATCCACTGATCGAATCCTCGGTCCATCGGGCGATATGGATAGTTTGCTCCCACGTGCCACTTGCCAAAGATCGCTGTACTGTAGCCGGAGGCCTTAAAATATTCGGGCATAACGATCTCTTCACGTCGCATATAGTTCCTGTGCGTACTGGTGCTGGTGACGCCTGTGCGGTCGGACATACGGCCGGTCAGAAGTGCCGCCCGGGTTGGCGAGCAAAATGGATTTACATGAAAATCACTGAGCCGGACACTACCGGCCGACAGCTTATCCATATTAGGGGTTTTAATCACGTCATTGCCATGACAGGATATATCCGGATAGCCCTGATCATCGGTCATTACAACGATGACATTGAGGCGGTCGTTTGATGACCTGGCAAAAACATCGCCAGCAATGCAGGCGGAAATGCCAACTGACAAGCCAAGGATCATGGCCTTCATAAAGTCGCGTCGAGAATTTCCCAAAGCCACAGCACCGCCAATGAACGATCGTCTGGGTAATTTAGCATTCTTCATAATTATTCACCTTTAACATATTAATTGAGCATTAGTCCGCAATATTGAAGCAAAATCAAGACTTAATTGTTATTTTGATGTCTGACTGCTGTCTCCTGCCTCCTGCCTCTATACGAGCTTGTTAGCTTGCGGCATGTTTGTGAACTTCATGTTCTTGTAGTCCCACTCCATCTTCTCGCCTGGGAAGCGGTTACCGGCTACTCCCAGCAGTATTGTTTCGGTAAGGAGCGCAGCGTAAGTGAAGTCTGCATGAGTAGACGGCTTATTCGCCAGGCATGCATCAATCCAATCATGGTGGTGGTCCATAGGCTTGAGATCGGGCCTCTTGATCGACTGCTTTATACTTTCAGGAAAGAACATGGGGCCTGACGTATGCGGATGCAATATACAGCCTTTCTCCCCCACATATACAGCACCCTGTTTGGGAAACTTCCTTCCCTCAGGTAGTTGCAGTTCAGGAATCTTCATCTTTGCGACATGTCCTCCATCAATCCAGGTCCATCTGAAATCTTTTGTAATATATTCTGTTTCCTCAAAACTGTATTCAACCGTGTTAGCGCAAGGGTGTCCGAAACCGTTCGGCTTGCGGCATGTGGTTTTCACCCAACTGGGATAGGTAAGGTTTAGTGCTTTGAAAGGTGCATCAAAAATATGGACACCCATATCTCCGAGAGTCCCGGCACCAAAATCAAGGTATTTTCGCCATTCCTTGGGATGAATCCCAGACCGGTAAGGTTGCTTGGGCGCATTGCCCAACCACAGGTCCCAGTCCATATTCGCAGGAACGGGTATTTCCGGTTTACGAGTGGCACTGTCATCACCGTGCTTCTTATTAGACCACACATAGACCTTCTTTATCTTGCCAATGCTGCCATTGCTCAAGAAGTGGCCGACAGTTCTGCTCGCTATACTTGAGTGCAACTGAATGCCCATCCTGGTTACCACGCCGGTTTTGTCGGCATACTTTTTGAGTTCACGGGCATGAGAGATTCTATTGGTCAATGGTTTCTGGGTATAAACGTGCTTGCCCTGCTTCATGGCTTCAAGCGTAACAGGATGGTGATTATGGTCAGGAGTAGAAACAGCAATACAGTCAATCTTGTCGCCCAACTCGCTTAACATCTCGCTGTAATCGGAGAATAGCTCCACGTCGGCATATTTTTCTCCAAGCTTACCCCTGCAACTTCTACTACTCCCCTTGTCGGGATCACAGAAAGCCACAACCTGAAGTTTAGGATGCGCTATCATGCGTCTGACAGTGCCCCCTCCATTTCCGCCACATCCAACCTGGGCAAATGTTAATCTGCTGTTAGGGGAGTTGGCTAAGAGCCCGGAAGGCAGTATTGAAAACCCACCGATTACGGCCGACGACTTTACAAACCCTCTTCTAGTAAATTTCTTCACTATATTATCCTTGTCTCCTGCAAAACGCTTCTACACAGATTGTAACCGTTCACGGGTATTTTGAGCGTATTGAACAACGCACTCAATGTCAAATACCCATTGTTAATATTTCCTGGGATTTCCTTATGGGTTAATCCCTCTTATGGATCATTCCTCAAGCCGAAGTTCCAAATGCAACTTTACGATCTGTCGAATAGACATAATACGGTTCCTTTCAAATTAAAATTCAGTTTTTTTCACAATGTAAGAAACTTCAATGCTCCTGACAGAACCGGACTTGTGGATTTTCCACAAACGGCTCTTGGGTTTGACTCACCTTACAGCCACTTTGTTCGGTTCTGCTTGCGCACCAACGCGTCAGCTTCGGGCATTCCCTTGGCTTTCATCGCCTCGCCGTCCCAATCGATATTCTTCTGCAGCCGCAGCGCGACGTTACCGGCAAGCCCGATCTCGGTCAGGGGGCCGCCGACCTCGAAAGGCGAGAACGTCTTGCCACCGTTCAGGATCGCATCGGTCCATTCCCCGAAATGACTGTCGACACGCGGCAGGGTTTGCGCGATCTTCCTGGCCTCGGGATGATTGTCGTGACCGACAAACTTCTTATCGCCGTCCATCTTCAGGTAGCAGGTCTTACCCCACATACCGGCGGAAAGCAGTCCCTTCTCGCCTTGGACCACAACACCATTACGCGGGACGCGACCGAAGGTGCCGATGAACTGGTCGGTTAAGGCTTTGGGCGGTTT
>SDBV01006150.1_pt1 | contig 16714 bp, 11 predicted proteins | sample 2277081 | NCBI WGS metagenome assembly SDBV01 (sample SAMN10402039, study PRJNA504765) | marine sediment metagenome | isolation source: marine sediment core GS10_PC15, 223 cmbsf | place: Arctic Ocean: Southern Knipovich Ridge | collected 2010 | reverse complement strand
GAAGGTTTTGATTGGGATGATTTGAAAAAGGAAGAGAACATCTTCGATGTGTGGTTCGAATCGGGGTGCAGTTGGCACAGCGCAGCAAAGAAAATCGGCTGGCGTGTGCCTGTTGATTTATACCTGGAAGGCTCGGACCAGCACCGCGGCTGGTTCCAGTTATCGATGCTGCCGGCATTGGGTGTGATAGGTGAGCCGCCGTTTAAGGCTGTTTTGACGCACGGCTTTACCGTTGACGAAAAAGGAATGAAACAATCGAAATCGCTTGGTAATTATGTCAACGCGATCGAAGAAATTGAAAAGTACGGCGCTGATATTTTAAGACTCTGGGTGGCGAGTGTGAATTACCAGGAAGATATGCGGTGCAATGACGAATTGATCGGGCGTATGCAGGACGCCTACCGGAAAATCAGAAATACACTGAGATACTTATTCAGTAATGTCAATGACTTCGAGCCCCAGATGAGTGTGACGTATGATGATATGTTCGAGATTGACAAGTGGGCGATGCAGCAGTTACAGAAGCTGATTGTCGAAGTCACTGAGGCTTACGAGAGTTTTGTTTTTCATAAAGTGTTTTCTCTTATTTACAACTTCTGCACGGTCGAGATGAGCAATATCTATATGGACGTGCTCAAGGACAGGTTATACTGCGACGCCGCCGACAGCCTGTCTCGGCGCAGCAGTCAGACGGCGATGCACAATATACTTGATAGTCTTGTTCGGATGCTGGCTCCGATACTGGCGCATACCGCCGAAGAAGCGTGGGGGACAATGCAGTTTAAGTCGCAGGATATCGAAAGCGTGCATCTGGCGGAAATGCCAAAGGCCGATAGTTCGGTTGACTGGCAAAGCAGCCAGGGACGATGGGAAAAGATAATGACGCTGCGCGACGAAGTTATGCGGGTACTGGAAGGCCTGCGACAGGACAAAAAAATTGCCAGCAATCAGGAGGCGGCTGTTACTATTTACTGCGCGGACGCGGAATTGAGTGCGATTCTGCGTGAGTTAGGACTCGAAGAGTTTGCGGCATTGTGCATAGTCAGCGAGGTGAAACTGCAGGAAAGCGCTGATGAAACAAAAGTTGCGGCGGAAAAAAACAAACACCCGAAATGTCAGCGATGCTGGAATTACTGGCGGAGCGTGGGGGCAAATGATGAATATCCCGATTTGTGCCAGCGGTGCGCCGGCGTGGTGAAAGACAAATAACAGTTTTACAGATTGCCCCGGAAGCGACGGTGAGGGTGCTTTTTGCGGTGCCAGCAGATGAATTGGTACGTTGCAAAATAAGCTGTTATAGCGATAAGGCCGCCGATGACAAGTCCGCCAATTAATAATTCCAGTCCTATTTGAACGAGAAACGAGCCTGCCTGGTTCCAGAATTCTGCGGTGTAAAAACCGGCAATGACATGGCTGGGTGAGAAGGATTTTTTAAATAGTTCGGACACCTGTGCATATGAGAATCTGGGTTCGGTGTGAAATAATGCCAGTACCGCCCTGCCGGCAAGATAGTTGGGATAATAAATGGGAATGATAGTAAATGGATTGGATATCCAAACGCTGGTAAGGGCCGCGAACTTATTTGCGCCAAGCAGAATACACATTGCCAAAGCTATCAAAATGTGAAGGCCTATGGCCGGCGTCCAGGCGATAAACAGCCCAAGCGCGACACCTAAGGCGATACGATGGGGCGAATCGTTGACGTGCAAAATTCGGAATTCAATAAAACGTACAAGTTGATTGCCAGGCATAATTCGAATGCGCCTCTTGCTATCTTTTACCACAGGTTCCTGGTTTCATAAAAATCAGTAAGTTTTGCCAGACTGCGACGGTTCTTGTCCGAGTTGTTGGCATATTTTGTGATAAACCTGTTCGACTGTTATGGCTGTGACATCGTGTTTGGGGTCGTGGCTTCTTAGCTGCTCAGGGTCTCTGCTGAAAGCCTCGACCGCTACTACACAGTCACTCCTGCCGTAAGGAAATATTCTGACAGGGTTTGCCCAGCCGAATATCAGGGCTAACGGTGTGCCTAATGCCGCGGCGATATGGCCCGGGCCGGTGTCATTGCTCAAGACCAATTTGGCGCCCTTGAGCAAAGCTATCAACTCACCGAGATCTGTCCTGCCCGCAAGGTTTGCTACAGGGGAGTTAGCTGTCGTTTTTAGTTCTTCGGCAATGTCGGTTTCGGATTGTGTTCCGGTGGCAACAATAGATAAGCCAAACTCGTTGGAGATTTTATCCGTCAACGCAGCGAAACACTCGACCGGCCAGCATTTATCTCTTTGAGCCGAACCCGGTATAAAGACCGCATAGTTGCTCGGCTCAACATTGTGCTCTGCTAACAGCCTGTTGACCGAATCGGCTGCAGCATCGTCGTGTGGAAAAATAAACTCTGCAGTCAGGTCGCAGACACCAACCGCCTTAATTACCTTTAAGTAATAATCGACTACGTGAATACAGTCCCGGTCCTGGGAGACTTTGTGAGTGTAAAAGATGTGGCCGAATTCTCTGGCAGTTGCCATACCGAAGCGTTTTTTGCAGCCGGTAAGCCACGCTAAGGCGGCTGTGCGGAAAAGACCCTGCAGGTCGATTACGGCATCGAATTTATGGCAGCGAAGTTGCTTGATAAGGGACAATAGCGCCGCAAACGCCCGCCGATTATACCAGGCCTTGCCAAGAAATTTGCGGTCAAAAAGAATAACATCGTTTAAGTGCGGGTGGTTCTCGATGAGCTGCGCAAACTCCGGACGAACAAGCCAACTGATTTTTGCATCGGGAAACGTTCTGCGAAGCGCCGACAGGGTCGGCAGGGCCTGGACGATGTCACCGAGGGAACTGGGCTTGATTATCAAAATATTTTTCAGGTTTTCGGCCATAAATTATTCGCTGTCAGCAATAACTGTTGATAAAAACATTTACAATAGAGTCATTGTAAGTAAAATTCAGAGTTTAAGCAATTTTTTTGATATGGTGGCTGATTATGAATAAAAAAGGTAAATATGTTTATGACTGGCCCAGGCCTATGGTCACGGTTGATGCGGTTGTGTTTGCTTTTTTTGACGGTAACGCGAAGGTTCTTTTGATAAAGCGCAAAAACGAGCCTTTCAAGGGCCAGTGGGCGGTTCCGGGCGGTTTTGTTGGTATGGATGAGGAACTCGAGACGGCGGCGGCGAGAGAGCTGGCTGAGGAAACGGGGTTAGTGGAGGTGCGGCTCGAACAGATGCATACGTTCGGGGAGTGCGGCAGAGACCCGAGAGGCAGGCAAATAACTATAGCGTTTATGGGTATCGCGGCTGATGGAGCCGAGGAGATAAAGGCAGGTGACGACGCGGCAGAAGCAAGATGGTTCGATATAAAGAAACTGCCGAGTAATTTGGCGTTCGATCATGATAAGATGACAGCCTTTGCCATCAGGAAGTTAAAAAGTAAAAAGTAGATAGTAAAAACCACAGTGTAAAAGTCAAAAGTAAATATTGCCACAGAACACAGCGCTGGCAGAGAAACATAATAGTAAACTTGTGCTAATGCTTCGCTTTGTTCAGAATGACACCTTTCTAGGGGTTTTTTCGAGTTGTTTGTTGAACATTCTCAGTTGGACGTCAATGGCGCTTAGTGCCCAGTCGATATAATGCAGTTTATGGGCAGGTCTGTGGTGGGCTTCGGTCATCAAGCCATCCTGGACGGCCTTGATAAACCTGCTTATTATCTGGTGGCTGATTGGGGTAGGTTCGGCAGACCATTCTTTCAGTTCTTCGTACTGCTGCTGCAGTGCCGGGCTTTTCTGTAGCTGCTCGGTGCTTAGATAATCACCCGGATTGCAGGCTATCTGCAATCCCTTAAGACACAGGATTAACGGTTCATAGTTGGCGCGTTTGTCCAGGCGAATAAACTTATACTGATGAACATAGGCAGTTGCCTGGGCGGGAGTCCTGTCGGCAATCTCATTATCACCGAGATACCATCTACGTTTGCTGGTTCTGGCAAAAACAAGCTCTTCGCCATAGCTGTACTGTGTTATTTCATCGTGTCCCATTCTTGAGACCCAGAGTCTGCCGGTGCGCCTCTCTTCCAGGCCGCCGCCAAGAACAAGCAGGCACTTTACAAAGCCGAGCGGCAGAACTTTCTGTTTGTCGATTTGATTTTTTCGAAGTTGAAAAGAAAGATGCAGGCTGTGCGGCCGAACATAGTAGAAGGCGGTGATTGCGTGTATCAACTGATTTAACAGCCACGGGTCCGCAGTTGCCGGCCGGGACAGTTCTCCCGCGACATTGAGCCTGCCGGGAGCCAGTTCCAGAAAGCCGAATCGTCGTTCCTGGTCGATTGCCCCGGTATGGTCATCAATGTAGGCACCGAGCTTCCATGCCAAAACATCGAGGCTGAAATCGTGGAAATATCTAAAGCCATCATATATCGGGTCAAAGGCTGTTTGTCCTGTTTTTTCTGACGCAACGGCCCTGAAACCCAGATTGCTCAATTCGATTTCGGCGCCGAGGGGCACAAGGCCCGGCTGGAGATTCAAGCGAATTCGCTCTAAATATGCTTTAGCCACGCGCGAGTCAAAGAGGCTGTCAGCGGCACGGACGGCGTACTTTACATAGTCGATAAGGTCGTGTTTTCTGTACGGCATAGTCTCAATAGACTGCTTAATAATTAACTCAACAGCCGAGGTGCTGGCGTTTACCATCTGCAGAGCTACGAGCAGGCTGATAGAGCGTTTGAAGTATCTCTCGGATGCGGCCATGCGTTCAAGATCGAATCGGTACCTGGATTGAATTTTTTCCTCAAGTTGATTGAGCACAACCTGTTTTATTACCAGCACGAGGTAATCCTCGATAAAAACCCTGGCCTGTGGGTCCTTGTATAGATGTCTTATGCTCGGCAGTGGTCGGTCGAGTTCGTGTTCAAGGTAATAGTCGCTGACGGCGTCGGTTCGATAATGGCTTATGACCAAATCTCGTTCCGTGGTGGCGAGCAATTCTCTGCGTGCCCTTCTTTCGAGTTCGGCATCGATGGTTCTTTCGCCCGGGCGGGTGTGTCTTCTTATGAATTTTTCAATTCGTCTTCGAAGCCAAAGCTCATGTATTAAATTAACGTGAAACCTGTCTCCGAAGTGTTTTTTCATTGACTCAGGTGTCGCCAGATATGCCAGTGCCTCAATTGGCCCGTTCGCGGTATTGACGTGTACGGTTTTTCTTTTGTAACGTTTTCCCTCGTATCTGTCGAGTTCGGCCATTGCCGAGGCTGGTACGTTATAAATTACAAAACCCTCTATTCTTGCAGAACGGTCAGTAATGGCATAGAAATAAACATTGTCGGGACTGACCTTGCGGTAATATGGCAGAAAAGCAGGCTTTGCCAAAAGGGTTTCGTCGTCTGTTTGAGCTTGTTTTCGAGTAAAACCAAGGCCGCTGATAGATTTGAAGACAGCCGGGTCGCGCAATGAACCATAGATAAACAAGTTATTTCTTGCTTCTGTCATATCTCAATAATAGCACAAAAGAGGCAGAAGTAAAGAAGCAGGAAGTAAAGAAACAGGGATACTACCTGTGGCACAAGTTACCCGCTCGCCGTGCTTCGCTCGTCGCAGCAGGCGGACACCTGTGGCACAAGTAAACGGGGAAATTCAATTGAGATCCGTATATTATCCGTTTGTCTGGCGGCCCTGGCTGTGAATCTGCCTGTATAATTTAAACAACTCTTTGAAGGCACGTAAAATCACTCTCAGGTTTGCGCCGGTTTGTACCCCGGCAGTTCGCGGATAATGATGTACGGGTCTTTCTGTAATCGTGTAGCCTTTGCGTACCGCCCTTGCGAGGATTTCGGTATCAATCAGAGCGCCGGTGCTTGAGAGCTTGATATTGTCAAAAATTTCTCTTTTGTATAGTTTGAAAGCACAGTCTATGTCGCGAACCTTCATACCAAACAAAAGGCAGCCGAGTTTTGTCCAGCACCAGCCGTTGATTTTACGAACCAGATTGTCCTGACGGTTCAGTCTGAAACAACTGACAATATCGTATTGTTCCATCAATGGAATCAATTGGGGCATTTCACCGATATCAAACTGGCCGTCGCCGTCGGTGTAAAAGACAAGGTTTTTGGTAGCAGCCTTAAAGCCGGACTGCAAGGCCGCTCCATAGCCGAGGTTTGTAGGATGATGCACCACTTTGACCCGGTCGTTCTTCGCGGCGATTTCATCGGCGATTCGAGCTGTATCGTCACTGCTGCCGTCATTAACGATAATTATCTCATAGTCGGCGGCGAGCTTTTCCAGAACATCAAGGGCCTGCCGGGTTGTCGTGGTGATATTGTCCTGTTCGTTATAACAGGGAAAGAAAACACTGATAGAGACGGGTGTTTTTGGGTTCGGATCAGTATGATTTTCAGACATTTTGTTTTTTTCCATTGCTTACCAGTTCTTTGTACTGCCTATTTGTTTCAATTTTTCCTCATATTCCTTAGTTTTGTCGCGGTAGAATTTTGCCTCTTCCGGCTTTTTATATATATTGGCAACCTTTCGCAAATAGTCACACGCAACAAGCGCAGCTATCGCCCTGTGATGATGACCATCCTGTTTCAGCGAAGCGTCTTCATTTTTTATAAAGTTTTCGACATACTCTTTGCAAAACCTGGTAACACGGGGCAGCAAGTCGGGAAATGTTGCAGGAGATATTACTTCCACCATCGAAACATGTGACGGATTTAATTCGAAAGCTTTTATAGCATAATCAAGCGACTGCTTTTTTGTGGACTCGTCTTTGCCGAATAAACGCATGTTACGGGCCATAATAAGGTTTTTACAAAAATCATTAGGATAAATCGTCTTGCCGCTAAATATTCCTTCAAATAGTTTTTGTGCCTGAGTAGTAGCGATATCGACGTATATTCTTTGTTCACTATCAAAGAAAACAATAACCCAATCAGAGTTGGTCTCGAGTCCTCTTACAAGATCGCCACGGTATTGCTTTGACGGCATTAGAATCAGCCATACATCACGTTTTCTAAGCTCTTTGGTTATCCACCGGCCAATTTCGGTATAATCTTTAGAGGTTAGTTTACGTTTTTTTAGTCTGGCATTATGGACGATTGGACCTGCGAACATAATTTGCGACCAGACTTTATAATCTTTTGGTTCGTATGCGGCCTGGGCACGGCCATCCATAAACAATTGCAGGGGTGTTCGGCCGGTATTGGGGTCGGGAGCCTGGGCCCATGCAATAAAACCACCTTCGGTCCAGTCATTGAACATCTTACCCTTTAACTTGTTGTCCTTTATAAACTTGCAGGCATAGAAAGGTTTGACATCGGAATTGGTCATTCGCATAAAAACGGAATTAAATTTTTCATCCACGGGCCAGGGGTCGAGATAAATATGCTTGAATTTAAGGCCCGCGTATGAACCGAAGGTCACTATCGCCGCAGCCCCGCAAATAACAAAAAACAACTGCAGGTTGCGCGGCATAGCTGAAACGGCCAGGCAATTATGCTTGTGGAAATTTCGCGCCGCCGCAATCGCACGAACTATCTGGTCGATGAACATTGCTATAACCGGACAGGCTGCGATAGCCGCTATCGGTATGAATCTGCGGGAACGAACCGCCATATACACAGTAAGCACAACGATAGCCAGCAGTGCTAAATCGAGCTGAGGCCATCGATATTGGTCAGCGGATTTTCCTCTGCGCCCAGAGGAGCGACTGACGGAGTGAAAAGCCAGTAACATTACGACACACCAGATAAAAAGAACCACCCAGACAATGATAAACATTATTAAAAAAGGTATCGGATTGCCAACAGGATTGTCCCATTCAAAAGCAGGATGCCACTCACGGATGCCTCGCCACATCTCGGCGTGCTTGCTGACGCTGATAACAAAGGTGTGAGTGAGATTGGTCAGATGAAACGGGTTGAATAGAATCACCGCCAAAAAGGCAGCAAAGCCGGCTCCTGTGATGTGGCATACACCTTTGAAGCCGATAGAAACAAATCCCTTTTTGAAAATACTCGTCAGAAGGTTTAGTCCTGCAAACGGGACCAGCATTATGAACAGATAGACGTATCCGCCGTGGACGTTACACCAGAATACCCCAAGTGGAACTATAAGCCAGATATACAATATGTTTCGGTAGGTAGTTAGTACAAGAATAAGTAAAAAAACAGCTACCAGTAGATTCGAGAAACCAGCAGGTCGAATGTCAAAAAAGGAACGACCCACAAATATCGCAAAGCAGGCAAAAACCGCAGAAAGTGCGGGGTTGACTCCAAGGACTCTGCCGGTGTAATAAACACAGATAGTGACAAGTATGTAAATAGCAAATTTCCAGTACACAAGCGCGTTGGATGAAAAGTTATCGCTGGGGGTGTAGGACGATTCGGGTGTCAGCAGGTAAAAAATAACGTGCGTAAGCCAGTTCTGATTTACCCAGCCGGTCGGATGCCAGTATTTAACCACGTCAAGGCCGACCTTGTCCGCGATCCACTTAGCTGCCGGCGGCCAGCTTTCAATGTCCTTTTGGGTGGGGCCGGGTCTGTGCGAATTTGCGCTGAATGGCTCGATGGTATCTACGCCGTGATTTACGAAATGCCGACCACAGACCATCGCGACCCATGTATCGCCGGCACCGACCATATGTGTGCTGGCGTGACAGGCGAAAATAATCATTGCCAGCCAGCCTAACATCATCGGCCAGCCCGATAAGGCCGGGCGATTTCCGCTTTTTATAGACTGAACCATTTCTCTATTCTATCTAATCCCTTGGTAATTTGTTCCATCGAGCAGGTTAAGCTGACGCAAATATTATTATCGCAGGTTACCACCTCTTTGCGTTAACCAACAGTTTTCGCTCCTGGCTATATTTTTTCATCTCAGATTTATAAAACTCGGCAAGCTTGGTATCTTTTTGTTTTCTTGCAACGCTTTGCAGATAACCGGCAGCGTTAATCGCCGCTGCTACTCTGTTGTGATGTCCATCCTCTTTGACCCAAACGTCCTTGTTCTTTATAAAGTCGTCTATATAATCTTTGCAAAATCCATCAACGTAAGGCTTGAGTTCTGTAAATCTGACAGCGGATAATATTTCCAGCATGGGGGCATGTGAGGGATTTAATTTGAAAGCTTTTATAGCATAATCGAGGGCCCGTTTCTTCGCAACCTTGCCACGGCCGAATATACGCATGCAGTGGGCCTTGATAAGGTTTTCACAGAAAGCATTGGGATAAACCGTTGTGCCGTCAAAAATACCATTAAGAAGTTTCAAACCCACGGCGGTTGTTTTGTCGACAAATATCTTCTGCTTGTTATTGAAGAAGACAGCGGGCCAATCCGGGTTACGTTCAAGCCCTTTTACAAAATCCTTGTCAAACTCCCCGATGGGCATTAAGACCAGCCACACTTTACGTTTCCTCAGCTCTTTACTTATCCATATACCGATTTTCTCATAATCGTCTGTGGTCAGTTTACGTTTTCTCAATTTAGCGCTCAGGACGGTCGGGCCTGCGAACATAATTTCCGACCAGGCTTCATAATCTTTTGGTTCATAGGCAGCCTGTGCGCGACCATCCATAAATAATTGCAGCGGTGTTCGCCCGGTGTTGGGATCCGGGCTCTGGCCCCAGGCGATAAAGCCGCCTTCGGTCCAGTAGTTAAACATATTGCCTTCTAATTTGTTGTCTTTTATGAATTTACAGGCATAAAAAGGCTTTACGTTTGATGCGGTCATTCGCATAAAAACAGAATTGAATTTTGTGTCTGTGTGCCAGGGGTCGAGGTAAACTCCCTTGAATTTCAGCCCCCACCAGGTTCCAAAACCTGCGACGGCGGCAGTGGCCAGAATAATAAAAAACATTCGCAGAGGATAAGGCATTGGTGAGACAGTAAGACGGTTGTGCCTATGAAAATTGCGGGCGGCTGAGACCGTACGAATGATATGGTCAATGAACATCGCAATAACCGGACAGATCGCGATTGCCGCTACTGGTATAAACCTGCGGGAACGAATCGCCATATATACGGTAAGTGCGGCAATGGCTATTAACGCCGGATTAATTTTCGGCAATTGATATGTATTGGCCTGCAGCTGCTGACTTGTTTTATTTGGCAGCTTGCCAAAGATTTTTTTCAAATAGGCAATTGCCAGCCAGATGATAACAGAAGCGGCGTTTACAATATGAAGTACCGCGAACATATAGCGGTAGTTTAATTTAATTCGGCCCGAAAGCTCGTAGTGCGGATACCATATCCGCTGCAAGTTCCAAAGTTGTGACAGGTTCCAAAGAGGCTTGGCAAATTTAAACGGGTCAATAATAATTATCATCAAAACCAGTGCAGCAACGGCTGACAGAATCACAAGAATGATATTCTTTAGCTTGATTTTGACGTTTGGCGAAAGCTGTGAAACAATACTATGGGTTATGACATACGCCGGCACCGTAATAAACGGATAAATATACCTGCCCATATATCCTGCTTTGGCGTCGGTGGTCCATAAAGCAACCAGGGTCAATGGAATCAACAGGAAAACAAGTTGAACGTTTTTATATATACTAAGCAACAGGATACCCACAAATAAAGCGCAGATAAAGAAACCGGCAGCATCAAGGCTCAGAAGTGCAAAACTTATTAATACAACCCAACAAATAAATACACTCGCGGCATAGCCAATAATAATTGAGAGGATTTTGAATAACTTCTTCTGCGCCTCGAATTCACTTTTCGGTGCTCTCAAAAATTTCGGTTTGAGAAGACGGCTAAAGAGCCAAAGTATCAATAATCCTGACCCTAAGACAAAGACCACCAGAAATGGATGGCTTGTTCCGACTCGATTATTCCATTCAAAGGCTGGGTGCCATTCGTCCACCTGTCTCCACATTTCGGCGTGCTCACTGACACTGATAATAAACGTGTGTGTAAAACTTGTCAGATGAAACGGATTGAATAAAACTACTGCTAAAAATGTAGCAAGTCCTGCGCCTATAGTGTGGTAGATGCCTTTTAGTCCTATGGAAACAAACCTTTTTCTAAAAATGCATGTCAGGAGGTTCAGCCCGGTAAAGGGAACCAGTATTATGAACAGATAGATGTATCCGCCGTGAAGGTTGCACCAGAATACCCCAAGTGGAACTATAAGCCAGATATATAAAATGTTTCGATATGTAGCGAGCACGAGAATAAGTAAAAATACGGCGGTCAGTAAATTTGAAAACCCAGCGGGTCGAACGTCAAAATAGGAACGACCCGCAAACATAGCAAAGCAGGCAAAAACCGCAGAGAGTGCGGGGTTGACTCCAAGGACTTTGCCGGTGTAATAAACACAGATAATCGTCAGGATGTAAATGGTAAATTTCCAGTACACAAGCGCATTTGACGAAAAGTTGTCGCTGGGGGTATAGGACGATTCGGGTATCAGCAGGTAAAAAATAACATGTGTAAGCCAGTTCTGGTTTACCCAGCCGGTCGGATGCCAGTATTTGACCACGTCAAGGCCGACCTTGTCAGCGACCCACTTAGCTGCCGGCGGCCAGTTTTCAATGTCCTTTTGGGTGGGGCCGGGCCTGTGCGAATTTGCGCTGAACGGCTCGACGGTATCTACGCCATGATTGACGAAATGCCGACCGCAGGCCATCGCGACCCAGGTATCGCCGGCACCGACCATATGTGTGCTGGCGTGACAGGCGAAAATAATCATTGCCAGCCAGCCTAACATCATCGGCCAGCCCGATAAGGCTGGGTGACTTTCGCTTTTTATTGACTGAGCCATTTCTCTATTCTATCTAATCCTTTGGTAATTTGCTCCATCGAGCAGGCAAAACTCAAGCGAACATTATTGTCGCAGCCAAACGGCAGGCCCGGAACAAGGGCGACAGTTGCCTGCTCCAAAAGGGCTTTCGCGAAATCCATACTACCGGTGATTATCGCACCACCAATATTTCGGCCATAATGACTCGAAACATCAGGAAAACAGTAAAAAGCACCGGTGGATTCGGAACAAATTATACCGTCAATACTGTTGAGCCGCTCAGCCATGTATTTGCCGCGACGTTCGAATTCCGCCCTCATCATCTCAACAGAATCTGTCGGCTCCTTCAAAGCGGTAATAGCGGCATACTGACCAAAGGTCACCGGATTAGAGGTCATATGAGACTGCAGCCGCCCCATCGCCTTGATAACTTCCAGCGGGCCGGCGGTATAGCCAAGACGCCAGCCTGTCATAGAGAAGGCCTTGCTCAAGCCGTTGAGGGTCAGAGTTCTGTTGAAGGCATCTTCGCTCAACGAAGCAAAGCTTACGAATTTGGTATCACCGTAAATCAGCTTTTCGTAAATTTCGTCCGAAAGCACCATTACTTTTGTGCCTTCAAGGACTTTGGCAAGGCCGGCAAGTTCGGCGGGTGTATATGTGAAACCGCCGGGATTATTCGGGGAATTAATCAGCAGCATAGCGGTATTTTCGTTAATCGCCTCTTCCAACTGCTGTGGTGTAATTTTATAGTCGTTGGCTTTGTCGGTTTGCACAATCTTCGATGTTGCACAGGCCAGTTTTACTGTCTCCGGATATGTTACCCAGTACGGCGTCGGCAGAATAACCTCGTCACCGGGGTCGAGTACCGCCTGCATCGCTTCATAGACCGAGTGCTTGCCGCCGATAGTCACAATGACCTGGTCCGGGGTATATTCAAGGCCGTTCTCTTTGCGGAGCTTTTCGGCGATAGCCGTTCTTAACTCGACTATCCCTGCTGCGGCTGTGTACTTAGTCTGGCCGGCCTTGAGGGACTTGATGGCAGAATCTTTAATGTAATCGGGTGTATCGAAATCCGGTGCTCCGGCACCGAAACCGACCACGTCTATGCCCTCGGCTTTTAACTGCTGGGCTCGCGCGGTAACGGCTATAGTTGCCGAAGGCGGCACGTCCTGGGCTCGTTTACTGACTTTCATTTTGCTTTGTCCTTTCAAATGTTATAGTTGGCTCGTTCCAAAAAACCATTATATTAAAGCAAAACGAAGCGCCCGGTCAAGAAAATTGATGAATTCCTGCATTATCGAGGCTGCAAAGGCATGTGAGGCGGCCTTAAATCCCTTGCAATATCCGACGAGCAGCTATAGAATTAGGTTGTCGCCGGACAGCAAGATTTATTTGCGCCTGTAGCTCAAATGGATAGAGCGTCGGTCTACGGAACCGAAGGCTGGGGGTTCGAATCCCTTCAGGCGTATTTTTGAGCGGATTCGAACCTCAAAGGGTGCGGGAAAAGAATTTCCCGTTTACTTGTGCCACAGGTAGTATCTTAAAAATAATAAATTCCGGTCCTGTTGGCAATAGTCCGCGTTTAATGCCTAAGGCGGAAAAAAGCAAACAACCTGCTCAACTCGCAAGCACCCTCGCCATCTCAAGAGCGTTCATATCGACCGGCTTTTTCCTGCCGAAAGTATCTGCTATATCAGTCAAGACTATCTTTGCGTTAATCTCACCGACCATTACATTTGTTTTGCCATCGATAAGATGCTTTACCGACCAGTATCCAAGTTTGGAAGCCAGCAGCCGGTCTTTTGCCGATGGATTTCCGCCTCGCTGAATATACCCTAATATGACAACTCGGTAGTCAATGCCTGTCGCCTCTTTTATTTTCGCCCCGATTTCATAAGCACCGCCGGCATCATCCCCCTCTGCAACCACTATAATATTGCTGGCCTTTCCCCGTTCGAATAAGGACTTGATATCCTTGCACAGCCTGCTGACATCGGTCTTTATCTCCGGAATCAGAATATTCTCAGCGCCTCCTGCAATGCCTGCTTCGAGCCCGATAAAGCCGGCATCGCGCCCCATCACTTCTATGATAAAAAACCTGTCGTGTGACTGGGACGTATCACGGATCTTATCGATAGCCTCCAGCGCAGTGTTAACCGCTGTATCGTATCCTATCGTAAAGTCACTACCGTAAAGGTCGTTATCTATTGTTCCCGGAACACCTATCAGGCGAATTTTGTATTCCTTATTCAATTCCACGCACCCGCGAAACGTCCCATCGCCGCCAATTGCGATCAGGCCGTCTATGCCAAATTTTTGCAGGTTCTCAAAAGCCTGCCTGCGTCCTTCGCGAGTGCGAAAACGCTCACTGCGGGCGGTCTTTATTATCGTCCCTCCGGTCTGGATTATGTTAGATACCGAGCGTGTACTCGCCTGCTCAATTTCGCCGTCAATCATACCATCATATCCGCACCTTATAGTAAAGACGCCCTTGCCGCAATAAATAGCGGTCCGCACAACCGCCCTCAATGCCGCGTTCATACCGGGCGCATCGCCCCCGCTGGTGAACACTCCAATATTATTTATCGACTGCTTCTTCATTTCTTTAACTCCCGGCCAAATATCAATTCGTTCTTTACTTATTCTTTTTGCTCATCGTTTTGCTGGTTGTTATACACACTGTTTCTCAACTCATCCACCTTAAAATGGTTCTGAAAATATACAATCTCTGCTTTTCGCCAGAAAGGGAAAAACAGCATTCCAGTGGTGCTATCTTCCAGCCATTCTTCTTGTTGGAGATATTCAAGCGTCCACTTCTGTGGAAACTTCCCCCGCATTTTAACTCGTAGCCTACAATGGTCTGATAAGCCAAAAGTAAAACACTGAAGTGCTTTGGTGGGCTCATCAACTTCTTCGTGCCAACCACCATAACATACAAGATATCCTTCATTGGCTTCGAAAATTTCCACAGCGAAACCACTATCGGATTGGGGAAGAACACGAATTGAATCCTTGTTTTCCTCAAATCTTATTTCGGGATGTTTATGAAGCCAATATTTTATTTCTTGTTTTATGTCCATCTCCTCGCCATTTTAACGATTGGCTGTCGCAAATCAACTGAAAGTTTGGTCAAGGCCGATGAAACAGGCTTATCATAGCACCGGGGCCGGTGTTTATCGGGCATAAAAGTTGCGAAATTCGATTCGATTAACGGCGAATCATTATTTATACTTTAATTATGGCAGCAGTATTGGCCATGTGTACTTGATGGGTGTTAACAGGACATTTAATGTTTATACGTATCGATGGTTTTCTGAAATATTCGCAGGACAGGGCATAATGTCTGGAAAAACAAAGAAAATTCTTCTTCTGGCTATAGCGTTTTTTGTCAGCGGCGTTGTGGGGCTCGGCTGTGTCCTTATCGAGCAAAAGAACGACAAACTGCTGCCCGCCCAGGGGCACCAGACGCAAGAGACTAAACTCACCACGCTAACCAAATGGCTTAGCGGCGAAATAGATAATCAGTCTTTTGGAGACGCTATTTCAAAGGATGACGGGCAGCTGGAATTAGCCCGCGCCCAGGCGAAAAAAAGGGCCGTAAGAACGCTCGTCTTCTCAGCCTCAGCCACTTGCACAATTATCGGGGCAGCGATTCTCGCCTGCTGGCCGTTATTATGGATGGCTCAAATTACTATCGCAGGCCTATTGAATTTGAAAAAATCCTTCGTCGATCTTTTCAATCATTCAAAATATCGCAGGGACAATCAACCGGCTGGGGACCAGCCAAAAGAAAGCCAGGAAACTCCACAAAAACCCGAATCGTTGACGTTTGACCAATTACAAAAAAACTGGCAATCTCAGCAATCCGGCCAAAAGCTAACCATCGATAAACAGAAAGCTCTGGCTAAAAATAAATTGAAATCCAACGCCCCACTTAATGACAGCGAAGAGATTGATGTACTATACTGTACCGCAAAGCCGGTGAACTCTAAAGAGCAGCCGGGATCCGACACCGGTCAAGCAGAACTAAATGCCAAACGGTTCGACCAATTAGAGCAAAACATCCGTAAAACCGTATTATCAGGCTATGATAAAAACGCCCGGAAACTGGAAGATTCGCTAAAAATCCAGAATAAAAATCTGGAAAAACAGGTAACGGAATTCAAGCAAATAACTCAAACCGTCAAAAAAACCGCGATTGAGCAGTCGGAGCCCTTAAAAACCACTCTCGATGAATTGACTCAGCAGGTTTCAGCAATTCGTGAATACGCCTCCGGCCAGCAAAACAAAATGGAAAAGCTTCAGGAAGGATACGACTGGACTATAATCCGAACTTTTTGCCTGAGAGTGATTCGTTGTATCGACAATCTCAACAATCGTATCGCGCGTCTGTCTAAAAAGAACATTGATACAACCGCTCTCGAAGAGATAATGGACGAGTTGGTCTTTGCTCTCGAATCCAGCGGTGTTGAACCATTCACGCCGGAAATCAACAGTGATTACAGAGGTCAGGAAAAAGCCGTGGAGGTCGTTAAAGACAAGGTGCTGACAAAGAAAGCGAATATGAAAGGCAAAATCGCAGAGGTCATAAAGCCGGGTTACGAATATGTGATTGATGATGAAAACCTTAAGGTTGTACGTACAGCCCAGGTGAAGTTGTACGGTTAGCTTTGTTAATGACAAGAGGTGCCAAAATGGCTGGTCGGAAAAAAACAAATACAAATATAGCGGGCATAGACATGGGAACGACATTTTCTGCATTAGCGGTTCTCAATGCTATTGGCAAGCCGGAGATAGTGCCAAATGCTGACGGAGAAAGGTTGACGCCTTCGGCTATTTTCTTCGACGAAGACAACAGCGATACCGTCAGGGTAGGCATTGAAGCGCTTAATTCACGGCACCTCAATCCAGAAAGGTCTGTTCGCTGGATAAAACGGCACATGGGCGATACCGATTATCGCAAAAAAATTGACAATAAAGAC
>SDBV01006149.1_pt1 | contig 16714 bp, 9 predicted proteins | sample 2277081 | NCBI WGS metagenome assembly SDBV01 (sample SAMN10402039, study PRJNA504765) | marine sediment metagenome | isolation source: marine sediment core GS10_PC15, 223 cmbsf | place: Arctic Ocean: Southern Knipovich Ridge | collected 2010 | reverse complement strand
TGATTATTGCGGTTCAGCTGTCGAACCTGTCATTTGCGTAAAAAAAAGATCTGGGATGAAACGCCCGAACAAAAAACTGAACGCCTTGATTGGTGGACAAGTGCCCGTTTTGGACCAACTCATTTTTCCATTTCCTCTTTTAGCCTCCTGCCTGCCTCTATTAACGCATTTTCGTCCTCTTCCGGAAAAGAACCATCACCTTTTGGCCCTACATTTAATAAGAGATTGGCGTTTGCCGCTTTTGCATCATTTAACATCTCAATGATTTCGTCTGCTGATTTGTGATTTCCATCGTACTGTTTGTTGTATCCCCATGCACGCGGTTGAAGTGTATTGCAAATCTCTCTTGGCTTATCTTTGTTCTTTTCGTAGGCTATTTTCGCAACCTCAAATTGTTTGCCAACTTTAGCACTTCCTCCTCGTTCCGGTGCCATAAAGTCTTCTTCTCCATTTGCCCCTTGTTTGAATGATATCAAGGCATGCGGAGAAATTTTTCGTATCAGTGCATAGGTTGAGTCAATGGGAAATAAATCGGGTCGGAAGTAATAACCCATAATAGGATCAAACCATATTCCAGCTATATTGGGATATTGTGTGAGTAATTCTTTCAGTTGCTCATGAACAAAGTTGACATAGATTTTAAAATCCTCATCTTTCTCAAACTTGTATTCGGGTTGTGCTTCTTTATAAGCTGGCCTTGCGGATCTTCCGCCACTTTCACGGGGATAGAAATATGGATGTTTCCAGTCTGAACCATAGGAATAGTACAAAAATAAGCCCAGTCCTTTTTTCTCGCATGCATCGTAAAGTTCCTTGATCAGGTCCCTTTTCGCGGGAGAATTCAATACATTAAAATCGGTCGCCTCCGTCTCGAACAGACAGAATCCGTCGTGATGTTTTGAGGTGATTGTGATGTATTTCATTCCAGCCTTAATTGCAACATCTGTTATCTTATCCGCATCGTAGTTTTCGGCAGTGAAGCGGTCTTTCAATTTTGCATATTCTGCAACAGGAATTGTATCCCTCAATTGAACCCATTCCCCTTTTTCCAGAAGGCTGTACAATCCATAATGAATAAACAGTCCGTATTCAGCGTTTTTAAACCATTTAATATTGGCTTCCCGGGGATTTTCCCGGTACTCTTTTTGATAATCCTTTAAATAAGAAGGCAGGCCCGGATTATCTGAACAAGTATTTACCAACAGGGGTATTAAAATCAATATCAGCAATCTGATTTTATGTTTCATTTTTTAATTTTTCAATTTGCCAATCTCCCTGTTTTCGCTTCCTTTTTCCTGTCCTATATTTAAGTCTCCCAATTCATTGCGGGCTTTTTCCACCTCAGCCATTATTTCGCTGACCTTTTCAGGATGATATTCAATCACATTATACTGTTCCCCCGGATCGCGCATCATATTATACAGTTCGGGTTCTTCCACAACCGTCCGGATTCTTCTTCCCCCGTGACCATCGTTCCCGGGTTCTGTATTGTAAGAGCGATAAGTATGGGGAAGGACAAGCTTCCAGTTCCCCTTCCGGACAGCGTTCAGGTTATTTTCACCAAGATAGTACAGAATGGTATTGCGGGGTTCCGCATTGAAATCTCCCTTTAAAAGGGAACCAATATCGACCCCGTCGATTTTATTTTCAGACAGGCTGCCGCCGGAGATAGCAGCCAATGTTGGCAGGAGGTCAATTGCAGAGGCCAGTTTGTTACAAACCGTTCCGGGGGGAATACTTTCCGGCCAGCGAATAATAAAAGGCACTCTTTGTCCCCCTTCCCAGGTGGTGGTCTTTCCTTCCCTGAGTCCACCAGCCGAACCGGCATGATTCCCAAAGTTCAGCCAGGGACCGTTATCCGTGGTAAAAATCAGGATCGTATTATCCTTCAGGCCGTTTTCTTCCAATGCTGCGGCAATTTCACCAAGCGACCAGTCTATTTCCATCATTACATCGCCATACATCCCCTTCTCGCTCATCCCCCTGAACTTATCTGAGACTCCAAGCGGAATATGCCCCATGGTATGAGGAACATATAAAAAGAATGGGTTTTTTGCATTCCGGTTGATAAAATCAACGGCTTTTTCGGTGTAGAGAGTCGTGAGTTTATCCTGGTCTTTCAGGCTTGTAATTCTTTCTGAAATTTCATTTCCAACAATCAGGGGTAGCTCCGGATAATTTCCACGACCCTTACCTTCAGGAAGTCTTTCACCGGTAACATTGCTGTTTGGCCACATATCGTTCGAATAGGGCAGTCCCACGTATTCATCAAAACCATGCTGCAGTGGAAGAAATTCCTTCTGCCAGCCCAGATGCCATTTTCCAAAACAGGCAGTCGTATAGCCCTGTTCCTTTAACATTTCGGCAATGGTCCATTCAGAAGAGTTTATACCGACCGTGTCCCAGGGAAACAATGCTCCCGAGAACCCTATCCTGTTAGGGTAGCATCCCGTTAGCAGTCCCGCACGCGAAGCACTGCATACTGCCTGGGCCGAGTAGAAATTTGTAAAACGCATTCCTTCAGCCGCCATCCGATCCAGGTTCGGAGTTTCAAAGCCTGTCGCTCCGTAACAGCCGACATCGCCATAACCTTCATCGTCGATAAATACAATTATGACATTTGGTTTTTCCGTAATTTGTTCAGTTTTTTGATTACAGCTTGCCAACAGTGTTGTAAGCAGGATTAATACAATGGATTTTTTCATATTGATGAATTTAAATGCAGGTTTAGTATCCTTCATGTCTATTGAGATTTTATCTTTTCAAGTATTTTGTTCAGCTCTTCTGCTTTTTCGGGATAATCATCCCAGAGGTCAGCCTGTTCACCAGGATCCCTGCTGATATTATACAACTGGCCGGTCAATAACAGTGAATCGGGCTTAACATTATCTTTCCCTGAACCCGGTCCTTTTGTTCCCTGAATCAACTTCCAATCTCCCTGCTGAACTGCAAAGACACCATTGACTGAATGGAAGATCCGGGGCCGCATTTTATTTTCAGCCGTTTCATCACCAAGCAAAGCACCCAGGACATTATAACTGTCCTCGGCTGCATTATCCGGCAGTTCCGCACCAACTAGAGCAGCCATAGTAGCCATCATATCGGTCAGGCTGAGGATCTCATTACTTACTGTTCCCGGATTGATCTTTCCCGGCCATCTCGCGATAAACGGAACCCTGTGCCCTCCTTCCCAAATATCTGCCTTAAAACCCCTGAATTCACCGGCAGATTTATGTGCGTTAGCACCTCTTCGTGGCCCATTATCACTTGTAATGATCAGCAGAGTATTATCCTCCAGTCCGTGGGCTTTGAGCGCCTCCGTTATCTGTCCAACGCACCAGTCCACCAGTGCCACCAGGTCCCCCCGGGGACCTTCTTCCGTTTTACCTGCCATAAAATCAGGCACCAGCCATGGAATATGTGGAGATGAGGGTACAAAATACAGGAAGAAAGGATCATCAGGCCTTTTTGCCTGATGGCTTTCAATAAATTCTACGGCTTTCTCAGTTAACTTCACATCAACGTCTTCCTGTGACCAGTCTGATGCCATCAATCCGGTAACAACCCCCGGCATCCTGTCAATCTCTTCAGGTATCATCACCCCTGGTATCGAAATGGTTTTGTTGTTTTCAATGAAACAATAGGGCGGATCACTGGTAGAGCATCCGGCGGTTCCGAAAAAATAATCAAAACCGCGTACCAGGGGTCCCCCAATAATGGGTTTTGTAAAATCAATATTTTCTTCCTCCTCATAGGATGCAGGCCTGCCATTTTTTGTATTCCATGATATCCCGACATGCCATTTACCTATGCAGGCTGTTTCATACCCTTTATCCCTGAGCATGGAAGCAATCGTCATCCGGTCCTCTTCGATCAGGGGGGTATCTCCGTAAAATTCAGCCAGAACCCATTTTTGCAACCGGGTGCGCCAGCAATATCTTCCGGTTAACAGACCATAACGTGTTGGTGAACAAACCGAGGAAGGAGTATGTGCATTGGTGAATATCAAACCCTCCGCTGCAATTCTGTCCATGTTCGGGGTCTGAATTTTCGATTCCGGATTATAGGAACTTACGTCCCCATATCCCATATCGTCAGCCATTATAAAGACAATATTGGGTTTTTCAGCCTCTCTCCCGGTACAGCCTGTTCCAAAGCACAATACACAGAATACCGGTAATATTAATAAACTTGTTAATTCAGATATTCTCATTTGATTTCAGAAAACCGGATTTTCACCGGTCCAATCAAACCCGATACCCTCAAATATTTATCCGCATCAGGTTTGGTTAGTTTGTCATAACGACCTTTTTCATTTACCAGATTGGTAGAGGTTTTCCTTTCTTCGGGAGGCAATTTTTCGTCACCTATCAATCTGTTGATCCATAAATTGCTTACAGAAACTTCAAGATTATTCTCACCTTCTTTCAGATATTCAGTAATATCGGCAATATAGGGAGGTTTCCAATACGTACCCACATCCATGCCATTGAGTTTAACAGTACCTATATCTCCTACTTTTCCAAGGTGAAGATAAGTCCTTCCTTTTGAGATAAGATTTCTTTTGATGGTAAAACTCTTTTTATAAAGTGCTGTGCCGGAGAAATATTTAATGTCATGTTTATCTGATTCAGTCCAGGAAATTAACTCATTGAAAACGTCCTCAAATGGTTCACCCAGCAAAGGCTTTTCCTGAAAAGTTACATGCCAGGGGCCTGGTATTTCTTTGTCAACACTATTGGCATTAATACTAATGGTAATTTCCTTTCCTCCAACTTCTGTAAGCTTGTACTCCCCTTTATCAAATACTTCCAATTGATTACCTCTTACAAAAACGCCTGAGGCTCCAACTTCTAACGGGGTATTTCCTGCTGTCAAGGCCTTGCCATCTCTAGAAATACGAGTAATATTTGATTCCTTTTCTGCTCTTGTAAATACAAAAAAAGCAGCTCCCTCAGGTTCGAGTGACAGAGGAAGTGTATAATATCCATCATTTTGTTCATATATTTTTACTGGAGTAATCTCTCCGGTAACAGGATCCCATCGCTCAATCTTTCTATCCCCGGCGATTCTGAATGAACAATTTGTTTGGACATATCTATCGGGTAAAGCTGGCAGGTTCCTGTGTTCCAGATCCTTGATCCCTTTCCATGCCCATTTGTTCAGCACATAATAAATATCCACATCATCAGAGCTGCGATGAATATATTCAAGGTCAATATCTTCCTTTGGTTCCCATGATAAATCCGGTCTGATTTTTTCCAACTTGAGTACCTCGGCTACCGTTCTTCCTGCATACACTCTTCCTTTTCCATACTCATTCATAAAAGTGTTCACACCATCCACATCCCCCCAGAGTCTTTTTACGATGGCTTTAAGTTCATCGTCCGATTGAGGGAAGTCGCTTAGTCCGGAAGCTCTTTCCGGCGGATTGCCTACCAAAACTATTCCCTGCTCTACCATTTCTTCTATCTTTTTCAGAACCGGAAGAGAGATATCTTTATGGCCGGATAAAGCCAATACTGTATAGTTTTTACCATCCGGCAGGAAAATACATCCGTTTTTTACACCAGCCCGGTTCAGGAGTACATCGCTGTTACACATATCCCATGCATAACCCGGAGGGATATCACCACGGTCATCGTCCAGAAAGCCAAAAAGTGGAACTCCGCTTCCCAGGTAGCCCAATACATCAGCCACATGGATCCCCTGTGTCAGCATATGTTGTGTACGATTAATGTAAGCGATAAAAGCTTTTGACTCCTTCCACCAGGTCACATGCCTGTTCAGGTGTGTTCCGGCAAAATATTCTATGCCCGGCAGTCCATATTCATCGGGCGATGAAGTGTAGGTATGCCAGTTCACACGGTTTACACCGCTGCAAAACCCCCTGTCTAAAACAATTTTCACATCAGCCGGGCTTCGTTCCCAAACCGGACCCACAGAGCTGGGAATTTCTGCAGCGAAAAACCGCTTCCCATAAATATGTGCTGCGCTTGCCCCTAACTTTACATGTAACCTTTTTGCTTCTGTGGTACGGTGTGTATTTGCCCTGGCCCATGATTCTCCCATTGGGATATCGTTTATTCCCAGAGTCTTTAAGCCATCGACGGGTGGCAGGTGGGGACCGGCAGATTCTGAATGCATTGATAAACCTTCTGCATGTGCCAGGCTGTGCAGCTCACTGTAATTATAATCGGCTGCCATATCGCCCACTGTCATTCGGAAATCTTCCAGAAAACGATTGGAGATTTCCCGGCTTCCCACAATATACCCCGTCAACACCGGCAAATAGGGACCAATATCGTATCCCCGGCGTTTTGTAAATTCGACCTCAAAATCATTGGTCCAGTTTGTTGTCTTCATCTCCCAGCTGTCAACATGAACATATTTCAGGCTGTTGCCATTTGCTCTGGCAATGTCAATCAGGGGTTTTACCACATCCTTCCATTGTGCATTTATTCCTCTTTTATGAATTGGATCGTAACATAAACCGCCTCTGAAGCCTTCGCTGGCGTAACTGTTTCTTTTTCCGGTTGAAGTATAACCATAGCGAATAATAGTCCATTCCCCTGCAGGCACGTCCCAGTTGATTTTGCCGTCCTTATAATGCGTACTCAGGTCCAGGATTTCATTTTCTGCGATAGCCGGAACTGTTCCGTCATCCTCATACCTATCATAAAACTGGTTCAAATCGTACCTGTCCAGATCCCGGTTCCATCTCTCCTTATTACTGAAACTCTTTACGCCCCAGTTCTTTATCAGTTCATCTTTTCTTAAATCTGATTGGGGACTTTTAAAGGCCTGTACCGTAATATCTTTATAAAAAATCTGATTGGGGGGTTTTTCCAATTCAATCTCAATTTTCTTTGGCCCGCTTACCTGCTGCTCGCTCCATGTGATTTTTTTCAGGCCATTATCATCTTCTATATTGGGATTTCCCGGATCTCCTGCCCCGCTCTGAATGTTCAGACTTATCTCTATCCCCAATCTGTCAGCTTCCTTGATGACATGAGCAAAGTTTTCCTTCCACTCATTGCTCATAAACACATTCCCGGGAGGAGAATAATCTCCTCCATTATCAATAAGTATTGCTCCTGCGATTCCATTGGCTTTCATGGCCTCCAGATCCTGGGTGATGGATTCTTTGGTTGCAATCCCATTCATCCAAAACCACCAGGTTCGCATTTTAGCCTCTTGCGTAACATTGTAAAAACCAGCTTTCAGGCTATCATAATTGATCTCAGCCAGCAAATCAAAATAGCTGACTTCTTGTTGCTTTTGTGTACAGCCCAATAAAAGTACAGTCAAAACGACTGTTGATATTGCTATTAATTTTGTGTGAAAGTACATGGCATTATTCAATCACATTATTTTTCATTTTCATGTCAATCAGTGAATTCCGGTATTCACATTACAATTCCGTAATAATCATAATTCATTACACATTGGGAACTATCGCCCCGTTCTTAACCAGCATTTCCCTGATGTCATTCAGTGGTACTTTTAGCGGTGTTGTTTTCATTCGTACTGCCAATGCAACTGTGGCACCTGCAGCCTGTCCCATTGCCATACATGGGGCCTGAACACGCAGACCTGAGTTTGCCAGGCGGTCGCTGGAAACACATCTGCCGGCTACGATTATATTGCGGCTTCCCTCCGGAATAAGAGCGGACAGGGGTATGGTTGGTACTCTACCCTTGGCCAGTGGTTGTGGACTTACACCATCTTTGGTATGCAGATCTACCGGATAGAATGCATAACAGACTGCATCGTCAAATATCCGCCCTGAGGTATAGTCTTCCAAAGTTATTACGGTTTCACCCTGGATGCGGAAGCTCTCCCGGAAAGCAGTTTCCGGCTGCAAATGCATCAGGCGTTTTTTCTCCTTGCGTACTTTTTCAAGAACGGCCTTACGGCCTGTCAGATTGGCTGCTGTAACGGTTCGGGAATTGGCTGAATTGGCTCCATGAACATAAAGGGCATTCAGGGTACCTGCTCCCGGACCATTTTTACGTCCGGGATTATTTGCTTTATCCAATTGAAATAACATGGAGCCGGGCTGTGTCTCCTCCTCACGAAGCCGGGGTAATTTCAGCAGTCCAACCACTTCTGCACCACCGGTACAGTCAATTATCTGTTTACAGAATATACGTCGCCGCGTTCCAAATCCGGTACAATCGACCTGCCATCCCTGGTCTGTTTTGGCGATGGTTTGAGGAGATTCATAATAAGCAATTTCAACGCCTGCTTTCTCACACTTCTCCTCAGCAAGGATGGCATACAAAAACTGGTTGACGTGTACCTGATGCCTCCAGTGCCGTACGTTTGTATTGTTGATTTCAACAGAAAAATCCGGTAAACTGCCACCATCCAAAAAAACAGTATCGACAACCAGTTCCCAGCCAATTCCTGAAATGATCTGTTTTCCCCAGGCATGGAACAGGCCCGGGAAAGCTACCCCGCCGGTTGTTGTTGTGCCGCCAAGTTGACTGCCCCGGTTCAGCAGAAATGTTTTTGCACCTGCCCTTGCTGCCTGTATAGCCGCAACGCTGCCCGCCGTTCCACCGCCAACAACAAGAACATCGGTTTCTGATCTAATATCCAACTCCTCTATACCGGCAGCTTGCTTCATCGTAATATGTTCTGCACCACTTAATGTGCTGGCAGATGCAGCCAGGGCAACACCAGCTGCTGAGTATTGGATGAATTTTCTGCGTTTCATGATATGAATTTTTGAATTTAGAGAATTTTGATTCTCAGTTTTCGGAAATAGACCTCGCTGCTGTGATCCTGCAGTAAAATATGGCCGCTATCGTGTAAACCGAAGTTCTCCACATCTTTAAACTTGCTGGCAGATACTCTATCTTTGAAATCCTCGCTAAAACGGTCGTATTCCAAGATCTTTTCCCCATTGAGCCAGTGTTCAATTTTTCCATTATAACTTACCAGCCTGCACTCGTTCCATTTGCCCAGTTTTTTTGGATTCTTGTCCGGTGATGCTTCGTACAATTCATACGCTGCTCCCAGTGTATGGTAATCATTTGGTTTCATTTTACCGGTTTTCATCCACTCATGGTTTGCATCATCCAATAGTTGAAATTCTGTCCCGTAACCATAACCTCCTTCATCTCCCGGGCGTTCTGCAACAAAATATTTCAAACCCGAGTTTGCCCCCGGTGTTACCATGCGCCATTCCCAAACCAATTCAAAATTCTCATATTTCTTTTCGGTGATAATACTTCCTCCCTGCTCTCCTGTATTTGCAATACAATTATCTTTTATTTCCCAACCCATTTCAGGGAAGTTATCTTTATTGACACCTCTCCAGCCATCAAAGTTTTTACCGTTAAAAAGGAGTTACCAGCCTTCTTTTTCTTCTTACCTTATTAAGGAGTTTTGAGCATTAATTATGTAAACACCGCTGCTTAATCTGTAGACTTTTCTTTTGCCGCCGGCAAATACTTCGGTTTTCTCCGGTTCCGCTATTTTGTTATTTATTATTACCCTGTCAAATGCAGCCGGCAGCCAGAGCTCTGCTTCTGTGTTGCCGGGGACTGATACTTCCATCTTCCATTTGTTATCCTTGTTAATGAGTCGACTTTCAACCGGACCGCGAATGGTAGGCACCCGAATGTCCGCCTCTTGCAGGTTTCCGGGTTGCGGAGATATCCTGAACAGGCTGAATGTTGGCTTCAGGGGCTCAATTCCCATTAATTTGCGGGCGGTTATATTGGCCGGTGCAGATCCCCAGGCATGATTCCATGTAAGGTTGGGTTTGAAAAACTCATCCCAGGCTTCTGTTGTCATTGTGGATCCTACGCGTAGCATATTCAGCCAGCTTCTTTTACTGTCGGATGTCATAAGGGAAAAAGCATGATCTGCTTCTCCCCCATTATACAGTGCTTCCAGTAGATATTGTGAACCATATACACTGCAGGCCATACCACGGCTTTTGATAAATTCAGACACAGTCTTTATGTTTTCTTCAGGTACCAGGTCAAAGGCCATGGGGAACATATTTGCGTGCAGGCTGGAATGATCCGTAGCTTCACCGTCCTTATAAATCCCTTTTTCCGCATTAAAAAATGTAGCGTTAAACAACAGCCTGTGATTATCCGCCCTCTCTTCAAAAAATGCCACATCATCCGTATGTCCGGTGAGATCGGCAATCCTGCCCATCAATACAAGGCATCTGTTATGGAATGCATTCACGACGGTATTGTAATCGGTATATTCATATCCGTCGGTTTCTCCCTTCACCCCGCCAAATCCGCCTTTTTGCGGCCAGTCCACTATATCCCTGAATTGCTCCGTTTTCCCCGGAAAATTTAGTGATCGCAGAAAAGCTTCGGTCTTCTTGCCGGTTCTGGTACTGATGAGTCCGGTATCGTCGGTAAGGCCTATCAGTGATTTTCTTTTCAGATCTTCGTACCGCTCCTTCAGGAGGTTGATATCTCCGGTTTGCATATAATATTCCCAGGCCATCAGGACCATATGCATCTGCCATTCCGTTGGCCATGAGGCATGATCCAGCAGAAAATTAATGGTATACCGGGCAATTGAATATTCCCTGTCGCATGCGAAATGGCTCAGCATCTGAATATATGCATCTGCTTCATAGGGCATTCTTTCCCTGTTCCCATCGCAATAGACGCCTAAAAAGGGCGTGGACTTCTGAGTATACTTGCATAGATCCCAGACCTTCATCAGGTTTTCATCCGAACAGGTGAATGAAGAGGCGGATTCATCAAAATAATAGAACAGGGCTGCCTGCTTTGGCTCTTCTATCCAAAAAGCCCCTTCCTGTCCCACGATCTCCACATACCTGAAAGGCATCACTTCCGGGTAATGCGGAGCCAGTTTTTGTGAATGCAGGTAGCCCTTGGGATTCTTTTCCTTAATCTTCACCACATAATGATGGGTCCCCTTTTGCAGGATCATCTCGATCTGCTGAAAGCCTATGTTGGATTTGCCGGGATTTTTGTGGACGGTTTGATCTTCATTCCTTCTTTCTCCCATATAAAGGCTTACAGAAGTATTTTCTTTTGCAGTGGCCAGAAATGTAAGTGTCCCTATTACCGACTTATTGAAAGCAATAAAATAGCCTCCCATATCCCTTTTCGAAAATTGAACAGGATCGAGGTAGTCAAGCGATGCTCGCTGTTTATCTTCCGACACCCAGTTATTGGATGAGAGTTCAATCCATTTACTTTGTCCCGGATAATCCAGATCAGAACGGTCAAAATTTCCGGTATTGAATTGCTGGGGCAGGCTGTACGCACTTTCCAGTCCCATGTCAGATTCCACCTTTACCGCCCACCAGTAAGTACCGTTACTATTTAACTCTTTTCCCTTATAGGGGATATTTACGGAATGATTCTCCCCCACCCGTTCACTGTCCCAATAATCCGCCTTCCCTTCCGATAATAAAAAAGGCGAGGATGCCACCAGGATCCGGTATGCTGCCTGTTTGTGGCCGGCCCGGGGGAATATCCATGAAAACTCCGGGATTTTGTTAGTAATCACAGCAGAAGATGGTTCCCGAAGCAGGTCGCAAAGCAATCCTTCCGGTTCCTGTAAAACCTGGGCATTCAGGGTAAGTCCCCCAAAAACAAACAACATTAAAACGATAAATTTTTTCATAGCCAATGACTCCTTATGTTAATACAATGATGAAACTATTTTCACAGGTCCCAACCTTCTCTAAGAAGTTCACTCAACTCCTCAAGCTTTTCTTTATACTTCGGATCTTCTGCGACATTCTCATTCTCATCAGGATCCCTCCTCAGATCGAAAAGCATACTCTGCTTATTGTCCCACTCGGTGTAGGTGAAATTTGAGGTCGTTACAGAGGCCCCGTTTCGCCACCTGGTATACGCTGCTTTCTTTCCGGGTTGTTCCGGATTTTGCATAAGCTGAACCATGCTTGTTCCCTCCAGTTGCGAAGGCAAAGATATACCCGTTAATTCGCATAAAGTCGGGTAGATATCAACCAGTTCTACAATACCATCCGTTTTGAGGTTCTTCTCAAATCCCGGTGCAGTGATTATCAGGGGCGCATGTTTGCTGGTATGTAAAAGATTATGTTTGCTCCAGTAGTTGTGTTCGCCGAGGTTCCATCCATGGTCACCCCAGAGCACCACGATGGTATTCTCACGAATCCCCAGTTCATCGAGCGTCGCAAGGAGCTTTCCGACAAGGGCATCGGCATAACTGACACAGGCATAGTAGCCATGACGGGCGATTTTGTGAAACTCTTCAGAGTTGTACTCAATGTTCCGGTCGTGGTAGCTGTGAAATTCTCCGGAGCCTGTAAGTGCTTCCGGTGCATGTTTTGGTCTGAAGCGGTTCTCCGCAATGGCAACTTCCTCCCTTTCGTAGATATCCCAGTAAATTTTGGGAGCATAAAAAGGCAGGTGGGGACGTACAAAACCACAGGCCATGAAAAAGGGTTTTTCCATCTTTGCAAGCCGGCTCAGATCTTCAATGGTTTTATCGCAGGTCTGACCGTCGATGTATGTGTTGTCGGGTACATCGGGAGCTTCGAAAAAAGGTCCCCGCTGATTCTTTTCAAGGATGAAGGCGGCGGACTCTTTATCATGAAATGTAAGGTGATTGTTATCCTTTTTGCCGTTTACCAGTGAAAAGGGAGGCTCAGACCAGCTCTGCCCGGCCATATCATCGAGCTGGTGATATATTTTACCATTGCATAGGGTGTAGTAACCTGCCTGCCGGAAAGCTCCGGGCAGGGTAAGGGCTCCGGGGATAAGTTCCTTAACATTCATATGGAGGGCATCATTGCGGGCTCGTATGCCTGTAAGAAGTGATGATCGAGAAGGTCCGCAATGGGGTGCCTGGCAGTAGGCCCTTTCGAAGAGGACCCCCTGGGATGCCAGCCAGTCAATGTTGGGTGATTTTATATGGCCGGCACCGTAACATCCAAGTTCCGGGCGCAGATCATCAATGGCAATAAAAAGGACATTGGGCTGCTTCCCGGAAGCTTTAATATCCCCGGCCACTGATGTCCCTTTCAGGGCGGCAATAAGGTATTCCGTTGTGGATTTATGTTTAACACCCGGAGCACCTGGGTATACAAGTTCACATTCTACACCTGCATTCTCACAGTGTTCCCTTAGTTTCACTCCAAAGTTGGCGCTGTGGGTCGGATCTTTCTGATCCTGGCCAAGGGCAGGTGGCCTGTTATAATACAAATAAACAGGAGTATCATCACTTCCTACAAGAGCATAAGGGGAATACTCCTCAATCCAGGGCAGTATGCTTTCACGATCTGCGAGAAACTGTTCAAAATTCTCTTTCCCGAAGGCATGGCCTCCATAACGGCTGTTGGGTGTCCACTCCCTCATCTGTTTAGGGTCGAGTGTGGTCTGCGGTCCCATTACAGCAGCACAGCAGAGTCTTGAGGATTCCCGGCTGACAGGGTCTTTGTTGTCCGGATCTGCAAGATCATTATGATAGGCCAGCCACAAACTTGTACAGGCTCCCGCTGATCCACCGGCAGCCCCTATGCGTTTATTGTCGATGTTCCATTCACCTGCCCTGCTACGCACAAACTGAAGCGCACGGGCTGCATCATACATGGGAGCCTTAACGGGAGGGGTGATTCCTTCCTCATTGGCATGTTTCATCAACCTGTAGTTAATGGCAACCACAGAAATACCCTCATCCAGTAATAGTTGAACATTGACAAATCGATGCACCCTTTCTTTCTCTCCCCCCTTCCATCCGCCACCGTGAATAACAAATACCAGGGGTGACGGGGATTTTGAGTCTGCCTTCCAGAAATCAAGGATCTGCCGCTCGTGCTCTCCATAGCTAATGCCTGACAAGGTGGGCTCCGGAACAGAAGGATCGTAGGCAGGAGCATCCTGGGAGAATGCAGGAACAGCATGGAAACATATACTGCTGGCACAGCATAAGACTAGCAAATGCATTAATCTGAAGTATTTTCTAAACATGAGACTCAAAAATTTAACCGGAAGTTAAAGCTTATTTTTTCATCTTTTACGAAATTAGTAATATCTGCCAGAAAGTGTGGTCTCCGATAAAACGGAACCTTCCCGACAAAAAATGGTATTAGAAAAAATAATAATCCTCATAGTTGTTTAATTGGTTCACAAACACTAATATTGTACAATAAAATAGTAATAGCACGGCAATATATAATAGAATGCGCACAACATAATAATGTAGATTCATCACAGCAGGATAAAATAGTAATATTGCGCAGCTACTAGAGAATAAAAAATCAGCGATATGGCAAATGTTCAAGAAAAACTGGCAGCTTCTTTAATGGAATTACAGAAGTTACAAAACCAAAATGGTCTTGCCATTGTAAAGTCATCTGATTTAACCCGGACACATTTGGAAAGATTAAGAAAAAATGGATTCCTGCAAGAGGTAATGAAAGGATGGTACATCTCTTCCCGTCCGGATAACATACCAGGTGATACAACAAACTGGCACACCTCATTCTGGTATTTCATTTCTGCTTATGCCAATTCCAGGTTTGGTAAAGACTGGTGTTTATCTCCTGATCAGTCATTAGTGTTTTATAGCGGTAATTCTCCAGTTCCAACTCAGGTAATAATGAAGATTACGAAAGAACAGAATAATATCGTTAGACTTTTACATAATACATCAATTTTATATTTTCAATCTAACCTTGCCAATCCTATCAATACAGAAGATCAATTTGGTTTAAATCTATATTCTCTGCAAGAGGCATTAATAGAATGTAGTCCTGATTTTTATAAAACTGATAGTATTACTGTTAGGACTTGTCTATCCTTGATACCTGATGCATCGGATTTATTGAGATTATTAATTGAAAAGGGACAATCAACTAAAGCAGGCCGACTTGCAGGAGCTTTACGTAATATTGGGAACAATGAAGCTGCTAATCAAATTGTAAATACGATGAAAAGTTTGGGCTACGATATAAGAGAATCAGATCCATTTAAAAACCAGGCTCCAATCCCTTATACACGGATAAGCTCTCCTTACGCAGCTCGATTGAAACTCATGTGGAATTCGATGCGGGAGATTGTATTAGAAAACTTCCCAAAGTCAGATAATATCCAATCGGATATTAACGCATGTATGCTGTATATTAATGCCCAGTATAAACAGGATGCGTATCATTCCTTATCAATAGAAGGATACAAGGTAACTGATGATTTAATAGAGAAAGTACAAAGTGGGAACTGGAATCCTGATACTGACCAGTCCGATGAACAACAGAAAAATGCAATGGCAGCCAGGGGATATTTCCAGGCATTTGAAGCTGTAAAACGAAGTATACGGAAGATTTTGGAAGGAGCCAATGCCGCTGATGTAATAGCCAATGATCATAGATTGTGGTATACGGAATTATTTGCTCCGAGCGTTACAGTGGGACTATTAACTACGGGTGATCTGGTTGGATACAGGACCAACCGGGTCTACATCAAAGGATCAAAGCACATTCCATTAAATCCAACTGCAGTCAGAGATGCGATGCCGGTATTTCTTGAACTATTAAAGAATGAAAATGAAGCAAGTGTTCGAGCTATCCTGGGACATTTTATGTTTGTATATATACATCCTTACATGGACGGAAACGGAAGAATAGGACGTTTTTTAATGAACACCTTGTTTATTTCAGGCGGATACAACTGGATAGTAATTCCAGTTGAAAGAAGGACAAAGTATATGGAAGCATTGGAAAAAGCGAGCATTGAAGGAGATATTGCCCATTTTGCAAACTTTATTGCTTCCCTAATAATCTGATAATTAAGTAATATCGATTTTTTCAAAGGCAACATCGATTGAGCTATATGCTAAAAATGAATTTGGAAAGAAACCGTAAGTGCCGACCCGGCAGGAACCATGCAGGCAGATTTCAATTGAATCTCGATGGAATTCCCGTTCTGCTTGCCCGATTCAAGAACTTGCTCAATTCCGTCAAGCTCCACGGAGATTTCACTTCCTGTATGACCGTCCGGTAAAGCAAGGATAATTTTCTTTAACCGAAGCGTACCATATTTCAGTTCAATACCGGAAGTCTGGACTGAATGGGCACGTGTCTGGTAAAAAAGGCCCCAGCCGGAGGAAGCTGAGAAGAAGGAGGCGTGGTCTTCAGGCTGCCACACTGGTTTGAAACCAATGGTTTGTCCCGGGCCATCGTAGATAAATCCCTGCAATGCCAGCAACACCGACCAGCTGCTTAAGGGCCTGGCGTAAAAGTCACCACATTCATCTTCTCCGAACGGACTTCCGGTGCCAAATACACAGGAGTTATTGGCCAGGTGCACTTCTCCATCCGAGCGGAACCTTCCGTCGTACCGCTCTGAAATGGCTTTCACCATGCCGAGCCCTTCTTCGATCATTCCGTATTGAAGCATGCTTGCTGCCGCAGCATATTCAAAACCACTCATGACTTCATTGTAATATCTGATTGAATTGTCAGGCACTTCGCCGGTGTGAACAAACATTTGCCAGCCGGTATCTCCCGTACCAAGAAAATCCCTGAAAGAGGGGAAATAACCCTCCCCTGCGTCAGTAAACCGGTTTGTGGTATAGATCTCTATTTCAAGGAGATCCCTCTCTCTTCTGATCTCTTCTTTCAGAGATTCTTCATTCGGAAGATATAGCTTGTATTTAGAAGCAAAGATTTGTTTACCCTCGCTCAGAACACTGTATTTAACTATGG
>SDBV01006148.1_pt1 | contig 16721 bp, 9 predicted proteins | sample 2277081 | NCBI WGS metagenome assembly SDBV01 (sample SAMN10402039, study PRJNA504765) | marine sediment metagenome | isolation source: marine sediment core GS10_PC15, 223 cmbsf | place: Arctic Ocean: Southern Knipovich Ridge | collected 2010 | reverse complement strand
TACAAGTTTTAAGAATTTACTCTGTTTTTCGGCAATACTTTCCCTTATCCTGTCCAGCCCCCCACTGTCCAGATGATGGGCTCCGGCGCCAAGCCGTACATTATCAAAAGAAAATTGATAGTAAAAACCGGGTGAATTTAACGCTCTTCTTCCACCTCTCGCGATATTTGCTCCCAGATGTGTTTTATACGGGGTCTTGTCTTTAGCAAACCGAATATCCCGGTTGATCCTAAAGATGACGTCTTTGGCCTCTACGTCGAGGCCTGGCTCGATCTCTCTTATCCGCTCGATCATCTCTTCGGCAAATTCTTTAAACGGAGATTTTACGGATATTTCATATCTCTTCCTGTTCTCATCGAACCAGGGCTTATTATTGTTTTTCGATAGTTCTTTAAAGAACGCTAGAAAATCCTCGTTAAAGTAGGCCATGTGAGCGCTTATTCTCCATATATAAGTCGAATCCACTTTAATTCAAGCAATTTATTTCATGAAAGTGACCCGCCGGACCATAACTTGATCTGATCAATTTAAAATCATTGATTCCAAACCTTAAGATGTTATGCGGCTACTTTAAGTCGATGACCACATAGTTATCACTGGTGAGACGATAACCTCCGGAACCTTGCGGCACTTCAAATATATAGGTCACCCGTTTTAATTCCTTTGGCGGCAGATCTATCATATGTCCCTCGGGCCAGCCGGTCATCTTTTTTATTACTTCCATCTCATTCCCATTCGAATCTATTAACCAGTAGTCCCAAGCGGCAAGATTTGAGTAGGTAGTCAGCTCATTTGTAACGTTTAGCGTGACCTGAAAAAAAATATTACCTTCAGCCGGTTTTCCTTCGCCCTCCTCAGGCTCATAAGGACCGAACGTTATCAACTGTAGCTCCCGATTTCGATCCCTTATTATGACCGGATCTTTTGCTGCTTCGGTGACTTTCTTAGTTTTATTCTTTTTTAGCTCTTCTTTTTTCTCTTGCTTGGAAAGTTTGTCACCGGATTGACACCCGAGTGGCGCGGCTAAACTAAGTAAAGTTATTAAAGTAAACACTATGATCGAAATTCTTAACATCTACCTCTCCCTTGCAAAAAAATATCACGAAATTATTTGAACATAACAATCTGTTATATGCCCAAATCAACTACGTTCTCTCGTTATTTCAAAAGAATTTTTTTAAGGTGGGATGCAAATATTTTTTAGTCATCTTCTAAAAAGAAAAGAAGCGCCGCGTGATCGCGGCGCTTCTTGCCTTACTGGTTAAATGCCTTCTTCCTCACAGTTTTACCCCGTCTGAATTAAATGTCGTAAGGATAAGGCCTTTCATGTCTTCCGGTACTTCATATATCAATTTAAGTCTTAAAGTCTTACTTGGATCGATATCCTGCCTGATAGTTCCTCCGGAAGGATCGCTGATATCAATAAACCCTTCTATCGTTTTGCCGCTTGTATCTTCGATCGTATAGTCCCAGCTTGATGAATCCCAGAGATCATCACTTTCATTGATGAGATCTAAAGTAAGCTCAATGAAGACCTTTCCGGCCAGCGGCTTCCTGTCTGTCTTGTTATCATAAAGTTTCTTGGATACGACTTTAATAAGTAGATCGCCGTCTCTTAAGCTATCTCCACTACCGGGAACAGATACCTTCTCACCAGACGTATCAATACTAGGACCGCAACCAAACAAGAATAGACTAAGACATATTATTATAATCAAAGATATCGAACTGATTTTCATCCAAACCCTTTCAATCAACGTTTAAATGAGTAAACAACCAACCTTACCTGCGCTAAAAGGTAACACAAGGAATCTAAAGCATTTTACCATATGGAGCTAAATAACGCTAAATAAGTATTGGGTTTTTTCTGTGATAAAGAAAACAGTAAGAAAGTCTTAAAAAAGGGAACACTTATTTTGAGCGAGTAAAGAGCCTGCATTAAATACCAATATCTTTTTCGAAACATATTTCTGCTTTGCTTCCTTGACCGCATATCAGCCACAACTTCGAAATCTTTATGAAACGAACTAAAATAGTCGTGTATATGATGACCTATTTCATGATATCAACTCGCCCCTACAGCATAAATTTAACCGGTGATATTTTATGAAATGATTTCGGTACTCATTTACCAGGCTATCAACATAAATCTCTATCCATAGAACCGATAGAATTAATTCTCAGCGATAAGATGCGAGCGACGTTTTTAGGTCGATTTCTTACTTCTTGACCAAATTTTTTTCATTTCCTTGAATAAGAAAAACTGGCTAAATTAGTTAGAATGATTGTCTTTAGGCTACTTAGATGGTTCTTTGGAGCATGACTGGGCAGAATTTTAATAACCCCGCTTACATCGAAAGGCGACTTATATTTTTTGTAAGCCTCTTTTACTTCAACCATTACAATAATCCATGATTTTTATTATCGCATAGTTGATTTAGGCTTTCACTCGCTACAGACTTCTCCCAACAGGAGGTATAATAGTAATAATATCAACTGCTCAAGGGGCCTGTGATCAATCAAACCGAAGAAATCTTAATAGGAGAGGGACGCTCAGGCAAAGTCTACCTCGAACACGGTCCTAAGGGGCGTTCGCTCGCTAAAAAGGTCTTCACCGGCGAGGGTCTTGGGAAAATCGTTCTATTTATTTTAACGGGATCAGCGAACCCTTACACATGGTGCGAGCCTGCAGTCCGCGCGGCCGTCGCCCGCCGATATATCTTAAAACATCTTGTTAGCTACTGGTTTAACGATCGGTTAAGGCTTCCGGATACCGACGCCTGGTCGTGGAATAAAGAGCAGTCGGCTTTCGAAATCAGGGCCGAGATGATCAACGGAACGCATGCTCCACTGCCAAGCCCATTCTCAGATAATCGAGATGACTACCTCCATGACCTCGTCGAAAATATCATGAGGCCGCTACAGGATCGCTTGATAGAGGCAGGGTTCGATGGTTTAGTATGGCAAGCGGGGCTTGGCAATCCTGTTGCCTCTAATAATTTTATGTTGGAAAAGGACGGCAAGGGAAGTCTAAGGTGGGTCTGGATAGATCTCGAATCCGGAGTTCCGGCGTTATTCGCACTCAACCCCTTCGCAACGCTCCTCTTTTACCTGCCACGTTCAGTAAGGCATCGAAGGCCCCTCTTCGATGACGTTGATATACTAAAATTTCGCAGCTATTTATTAAGAAACGAAACAGATATTAAGCATTCTCTAAATGAAGATGATTATAATGAGCTCACGTTCAATTTGGATCAGCTAGACGACAACCAGCGGCGTTGGAAGTCTCTTTCGCGCCGCCAAAGAAGTATCGCCTACGAACATTCAAAAGGAAAGCTTAGCGATCTTCAAGCTGCCAATTTCAAGCGACAGCCCCTGAGATGGAATCTACACCTTCTTGGAGTAAGAATCCCTAAGGTAGTAAGCATTATCACGGTCTTAGTCAAGCTATCGATCAACAAGGTTAGAAGAATAGATGTAAAGCAAGTAACGTTAAATACTTGGCATTATATTATTTCTGCGACTTACCGTTGGGGGATTGCCCAAGCATATGTTGGGAAAAAAATCGATTCGTGGAGCGAACGAGGATTTATTGTCGATAAAGAGGCAGAGTACTTAAAGAAGGCATTAAGAGAAGATGATGTAAGCTCATATCTTACCGATTTTAGCGTTCATCTAGCGATCAAGCTCCCTATCAAGATCATCCAATGGTTAGTTATGCCGGCGCTTTGGGCACTTGGAATTATAAATGGGGCAACATTCGCGCTTGTCGCAATCTTCGGTGGATCGATAGGGCGTACGATTTATACTCTTAGCAGGCTCTTCCAATCCATTATTCAGCGACAGCGAAAACCATGGGTTGCTCTTTTTGTCGGCGCGATTCAGGGCGTCGGGACAATAGCCTACCCGCTACAGCTTATATATAGGGGAACAGAACGTAGCGGTGAATTAGCCAGGTTTATCGTTTACGACAGTTTAGCATCGATAGGCCGCAAAGTGCCTATCTGGGGAGGCAGAGATTCCCGGGTTGAACATTTCTTCGTAAGCATTGGCGCGCAAACCGTAAGCTGGCTTGGTTATTTAAGCAAAAACCGCAGTTCATTTAAACGATCGCTACTCATTGGCCTTTTTATTCCGGGATCACTGCTAATCTACTTTTTAAATAAATTATTGTAAACTTACCTAGCAGAATAGTCGGCCAAAGAAGGTTGTTGGCTGATAGATTTTTTGCAATTTAATACTTAAAATCTGCGATTTTCAATCGACAAGTTTATCGTCGCTTAAGTGAGCCTGTTCTTGGTGATGTCCTTTATCTTAAGACAATTCAAAAACGTATTTGCTCTTTAATTATCTGCTCTCTTACCATTAGATCCTTCACCGATAAGACGATGTTCAAGATGAGTAAAAAGACGTTTCATTTTTACATTTACAACTTGCAATTTATGAAGTGCTCTTCACGCAGAGTAAACTCTGCAGCTACGAGTAAGGCGGCCTTACGCTCTCACGCCCAACGTTTGACCCCTCAAAATCCGCTCTCTGCTTATGCCCTTACGCCTAACTCTTTACGTTTTCTAACATACCCTCTCTTCGACTAGGACGTCGACGACTTCAGGGTCTGCAAGTGTGCTGGTGTCACCGATCTCGTTTATGTCGCCGCAAGCGATCTTTCTAAGTATCCTTCTCATGATCTTCCCCGACCTTGTCTTGGGAAGACCGTCAGCAAACTGTATTACGTCAGGGGTAGCGATCGGTCCTAATTCAGTTCTAACTTGTTTGACCAGTTCTTTTTTTAATTCATCCGTAGTCTCACGGCCTTCTTTAACGGTTACGAAACAGTAAATACCTTGTCCTTTAATTTCGTGAGGGTATCCGACAACGGCCGCTTCAGCCACGGCTTCGTGAGTTACCAGCGCGCTTTCGATTTCAGACGTCGACAGCCGGTGCGCCGCCACGTTTATAACATCATCGATCCTTCCCAGTATCCAATAATCACCGTCTTCATCTATTCGACAACCGTCCCCGGAGAAAAAGACCTCGGGGAACATAGAGAAATAGTTCTTCTTTAAAAGTTGATTTTTCTTATCTCCGTATAACCCTCGCAGCATGCCGGGCCAGGGCTTAGTAAATCCAAGTAGCCCACCTTCATTGACCGCCGCCTCGCTACCATCCTGTCGAAAGACTTTTGCTTCGATGCCAAAAAAGGGTTTCGACGCGGAGCCGGGCTTAGTGGTGGTGGCCGGCAGAGGGGTTATCATGATACCGCCGCTCTCAGTCTGCCACCAGGTGTCCATTATCGGACAATTACCCTTACCGATATTGTCGTAATACCACATCCAAGCCTCGGGGTTTATCGACTCGCCGACCGATCCCAAAAGCCTTAGGCTGGATAGATCATGTTTCTTTGGCCACTCTTCCCCTCTTCTCATCAGAGCCCTGATCGCTGTCGGTGCCGTATAAAAGATGTTGACCTTATAATCCTCGATCATCTTCCAAAACCTGTCAGGTTCCGGATAAGTAGGCACACCTTCGAACATAACACTGGTGGCCCCGTTTGAAAGCGGACCATAGACAAGATATGAGTGACCTGTTATCCAACCGATATCAGCTGTGCACCAAAAAATATCGTTATCTTTGACATCGAATATCCACTTAAACGTCAGATGAGCATAGACTAAATAACCACCGGTAGTATGCAACACCCCCTTGGGCTTACCGGTACTCCCGCTAGTGTAGAGAATAAAGCTAGGATCCTCGGCATCCATGATTTCCGGCTCGCATTTACTGTTGATGTCGCTCGCGTTCATCTCCTCGTGCCACCAAAGATCTCTCTTTGGATCCATATCCGGATCGCTCGAACCCCTGTCAAATACGATCATTTTCTCAACGCTGGGAGAATTTTCAAGAGCAGCGTCAGCAATCTTTTTTAGCTCGATCGTCTTTCCTCCGTGATAACTTACGTCCGAGGTAATCAATATCTTAGAGGTGCAATCATTAATTCTCGTCTTGAGCGCCTCCGCCGAAAGTCCGGAGAAAACAACGGAATGAATGGCGCCGATCCTGGTACACGCGAGCATTGATATAGCGAGCTCAGGAACCATCGGAAGAAAGAGAGCGACGCGATCGCCCTTCTTTACGCCGTGTTTTTTTAGTACGTTAGAAAATTTACAGACTTCCGTATGAAGCTGCTGGTAGGTCAGGGTCCGCTTATCATCTTCCTTCTCTCCCTGCCAGACTATGGCCGCTTTATTTTTTCTCCAAGTATTTAAATGGCGATCAAGACAATTGTAAGAAATATTGAGCTTTCCGCCTAGAAAAAACTTTACCGGCTGCTCATCTACCTCTCCAACGCGAGAAAAATCCCATTCGAGGACCTTGTCCCATTTCTTAAACCATTCGATATTTTCCTCAGCCATCCGGGCCCAAAAACCTTCTGGATCATCAATCGATTCCTTATATAGACTTTCGTAAAGTTCGGGGCCATTGATGTAAGCGGCGTCCGTTACGCTCTTCGAGGGCTTAAATCGTCGGCCCTCTTTCATCATCGTAGTTATTTTCATCTATTCACCTCTAGTGTTCTCTCTTTAAAAATCTGTTGATCGCATAAAATAATTAACGACAATAATAAGCGTTCTCTTTAGATAAAGTCAGCCGAACGCTTGAATACTCATACTATTAATTACCAAATAGCAGGTGGAATAAACGAAGAATTTATTTCTTGAAATCCGGATTTAAAAATGGATTTACGTCTATATCGGATGATCTCGTACTCTCGTTTGATAATTCAAACTTCACCGGAAGGTCTGAGTCGGTATCTACAGTGACAAATTGGTAAGGAGCAGAATTTTCGCTCTGATTATCTCCCTCACCGGTAATCTCGATCTTGACGATAATATTTTCGTCAGTTCTTAATATATCTGTTATAACAGTCAGAAATCCGGTAGTTGGCCTCTCGAAGACAGCCCCGACAACAAACTGGTCCTCAAAATCAATCTCTTTTCTAAGCTGCTCGACCTCAGCGCTAGCTGGATCGGTAACAACATCGCTAAGACCGCCTACTTCAACACTCCTTCTATACGCTTCTTCCCAGAATTTTTGCCAATCTCCTTCACTATCCAATACATAATAATTACTCAATTTTCCCTTAAGAAAAGGATATCCCATCTTACCGGTTCTGATCACATTAAATTTTACCTTATCTCCAGTAACTTCGCCCGAAGCGTTATCGACCGTATTGCCGGCTCCACAGCCGATCAAAAGAAGTGATGTTAATATGATGAACGTAAGTGTGCGGAATTTACGACTGATTCTTCTTTGCGAGACAAACTCTCCTTAATGCCTATCATCTAATGATGATCTACCGAAGGGGTATAGCCGATAACAGCAGCTTTATCAATTATGGTATCTAAGGACGTATATGTCAATCGGCGCCGAGGAGATAAAACTGAGTTGGTTATGGACCTATTTTTTCTCGCCGGCCGGTGGTGTAAAGACTCGTTGACCAAGCTCTTGGTCGAGCATAAGCAGCCCTTGCCCGTCATCGCCGATCAATTTAAGTTTAGCGATAATCGCTGAAAAACTTGCCTCTTCTTCAACTTGCTCGGTAACGAACCATTCAAGAAATATCCTGGTCGCGTGATCGCTTTCGGCGATCGCCAGATCTGAATGTCTTCCCATCCTCGCAGTCACCACTTGCTCATGCTTAAGCGCTACCTCGAATGCCTCAAGTGGCGTGCTATAGTCAAAACGAGGCTCATCTATCTGGCCATATCGGACTCTGGCGCCGGAGTCAGAGATGTATTTATATATCTTCTCGGCATGAGTCAACTCTTCCTTTGTCTGAATGTTAAAAAAATTCTCCATCCCGCTAAGATCCTTGTTAGCAAAGTAAGCAGCCATCGCCTTATACGTGTAAGCGGAGTATATCTCGAAAGTAAGCTGATCATTTAGGGCATCTTGAATATTTTTATTTATCATTTTTCCACCTTGTCTGCCGCCGCATTCATTAATATACTATCCCATTTAAAGCACGTTTGTCATTATCCGATATGTTTATCTTTCCCTTTTACGAGATCTCTCATTTAAAAAATAACTCTTTCAACAGACGGATTTTTAAGATTTTGCAAACCAAGCCCCTCTTCAATTAGTATAGGAACGGTAATTACTATCTATTAATTTTTTGGAGATGAGGTAAGTCAATGTCGCCGCTTACACCCGTATTTATAATAATAGGATTCATAGCCCTCGTTGGTGGGGCCGAGTTACTTATTCGCGGAGCGACGCGTCTGGCTCTGACAGTAGGCATATCTCCACTGGTCGTAGGTTTGACGGTCGTAGCTTTTGGAACTAGCGCTCCTGAAGCCGCTGTAAGCCTGTGGTCGACCCTCACCGGTCAACCAGGGATCGCTGTTGGAAACATCGTCGGCAGTAATATTTTCAATATCTTATTTGTTATTGGACTGTCGGCTCTGGTCGTGCCGCTCCTTGTCAATCAACAGCTGATCAGAATCGATGTCCCGCTGATGATAGCGGCTTCAATAATATTTTTTTTGATGTCCCTCGATGGCAAGATCGGAAGAATCGATGGCGCCATTCTTTTCGCCGGCATAATAACTTACACAGTCTGGGCCATTATGAAAAGTAGGAGTGAACGTAAAGATGTCACCGACGAATATGAATCAGAATTCGGACAAAGCGAGAGTGAGCTGCGTCGTTCGTCCGTTCCGACAGATATTATAGTTATAATCGGGGGAATGCTGCTTTTAGTCATCGGCTCCCGTTTTCTTGTTACCGGAGCTGTCAATATCGCCGAGTTTTTGGGTGTAAGCGAGTTAATAATCGGACTTACGATCATCTCGATCGGAACCTCGCTACCCGAGGTGGTGACTTCGGTGCTCGCGAGTATTAGAAAGGAACGCGATATCGCCGTGGGAAACGCGATCGGAAGTAACATGTTTAATATAATGGCCGTCTTTGGCCTGACGGGACTTGTAGCCCCAAATGGAATAACGATCCCTTTGAATGCTCTCAGATTAGATATGCCGATAATGATAGTCGTCGCCATCGCATGTCTACCTATATTTTTTAGCGGACACAAAATAGCGCGCTGGGAAGGAGCCCTTTTCTTTGGTTACTACCTTGTCTATATAGCCTTCCTGATACTGGCAGCACTAAATTTTCCGGGACTTTTTTATTTTAGAACTGTTCTGCTTGTTTTCGTCCTACCGCTTACGGCTATTACTCTTGCCGTAACGACATGGCGGGAGTGGAAGAGCGATGTTACCTATACATAAAAAAGAATCAACGTGTACTAAGTTCGTGCTATCTTGATTGCTTTTTTGCCTTTGCCCGAATGTTAGCGTCTAAAAATCTCTTTCTCAGCCTGAGGCTCTTAGGGGTGATCTCTAGAAGTTCGTCGTCTTCGAGGAAATCGAGGCCTTGTTCTAAAGAGAGAACCGTCGGCGGTGTTAAGGAGATGGCGTCATCTGACCCTGATGCCCTGACATTTGTCAGTTTTTTCTCCTTTGTCACGTTGATATCGAGATCACTTTCACGCGAATTTAACCCGACTATCATCCCTTTATAGACAGGGGTCTGCGCTGATATAAACACTACGCCTCGTTTTTGAGCGTTATTAAGTCCGTAAGCAACTGATTTTCCATCCTCGGAGCTGACTAAAGTCCCGTTTCTCATCCTGGGAATTGAAAGTCCTAACGGTTGGTATCTTAAAAATATGGAATTCATAATGGCAGTCCCCCTGGAAAGGGTCAGCAGCTGGTTTCTAAGTCCTAACAACCCCCTGGTACTGATTTCAAAAACCACCCTGGTAGTCGAATCTTCATTGTCTTCCTGAGATATAAGACCACCCTTTCTTTTACCTATCTCACTGATTACCGCACCGGTGTATTCACCATCGACATCAACGGTCAGCTCTTCGATCGGTTCATGATCTTTTCCGTTTATTGTCTTTAAGATCACCTGGGGTCTTGCTACCTGAATTTCAAAGCCCTCCCGCCGAAGAGTCTCTAAAAATACGCTAAGATGCAGCTCGCCTCTTCCAGAGAGGATGTAATCACCTGAACTGCCTTTTTCCATCCTTAAAGAGACATTGGTCTCAAGTTCCTTCTCGATCCGCTCCAGTATCTGTCGGCTGGTAACATATGTACCTTCTTTACCGGCAAAAGGCGATGTATTGGCCGAGACGCTCATCTTTAGGGTCGGCTCCCCGATATCTATCGTCGGCAGGCTTTCGGGATTTTCACTATCAGCTATAGTGTCCCCTATCCCCGAACCTTTTACGCCCGTTAAAGCAACGATATCTCCGGCCAAGGCCTCTTCTACCTCAATTCTTTTAAGACCCTTGCTCACATATACAAGATCGACCCTTGCTTCCTCGATCTGACCGTCCTTTTTTAATAAGGCGATTACCGTTCCCGGACTTATTCGGCCCCTTTTGATCCGGCCGATAGCGTATATCCCTTGAAAATTATCTCTGTCAAGCGCCGCGACCAGCATCTGAAACGGCTTATCGACGTCACTTTCAGGTGCCGGAATATGTTCGACAATGCCATCAAATATCGGGTTTAGATCAGCTTCAGCGCCTAAGTCATCCGGAGCCTCAACCCATGCTTTTCCTTCTCTGGCTATCGAATAATAAATCGGAAAGTCAAGGTCATCCTCGTCAGTAACAAGGTCCAAAAAGAGATCGTGAGTCTTATCTATGACCTCATCGATCCTCGCGCCCTGTTTGTCTATTTTATTAACTACGACGATGATCTTTAGCCTCATCTCCAGCGCTTTTTTTAAGACAAATTTTGTCTGGGGCATCGGGCCTTCTTTGGCATCAATGATAAGAAGTGCGCCATCGGCCATATTTAGGGTTCTCTCTACCTCGCCGCCAAAATCGGCGTGACCGGGGGTGTCGATTATATTTATCTTCGTGCCCTCGTGATAAACGGCCGTGTTTTTGGCCCGTATCGTAATGCCGCGTTCCCTTTCCTGATCGCTGGAGTCCATGATCAGCTCCTGCTTAAAAGCGGCTTCATTTTCTCGAAATGTCTTGGATTGCTTAAGCAGACCATCAACCAGAGTGGTCTTTCCATGATCGACGTGAGCGATTATGACAATATTTCGTAAATTCATCTTTTACTGCTTTCTCCTGGTAAATCCCAGTATTTATATTTTGACACAGCCGCTAATACTATCAGGTTTTGGCGGGTCTTTCAATTAACTCGGCCTACGGCCTCGAATTGTCTTAAGATTGCGACATAACCCAAAAAGGGGACTCCTCGTAAGCGACGATAAGCCCGTCGATTGTAAGTATCAAATCGTAAATTTTACGTAACGCGAATTGATATGTTGTGAGCAGATTGCCGCGCCCCGGTAAACCGGGGCTCGCAAAGACGATGATGGGAGAAGGTAGTGGCGAAAGTTGGTAAATTGTGATACTTCAAAACTGTAGCAGTCAAGCTTGCCCGACTTAAACGCTCGATTGATTTACCTAACTAAAAAACCTATACTAAGCAACTACTTGATTACATTTAAAAATCATTCATCAAACAAAGTCATTTATTAAAAGGAGCACACCTTGAGAAATTTTAGTATGAAAACAGTATCTACATTGCTTGTATGTCTTATGGTTTTTTCTTTTGTCCCATTTATTACCCCCACAGAGACTCAGGCAGGAATTAATAGTTGGACTGGAAACGGCCCTGAAGGTGGAGAGATTTCTTCATTTGCGATATCACCCGACTTTTCTAACGACCAAACCATTTTTGCCGCAACGTACGATGGCGGAATTTACAAATCCACTAATGGCGGCGATTTCTGGAACGAGGTATCGGCGCAGTCTGGACTTTATGCGCTAGCTATCTCCCCTGATTATGTGAGTGACGGAACTCTCTTTGCAAGTGGAGACGGCATATTCAAATCTACTGATGGCGGTGACTCTTGGAGCCAAGAATCGACAATGACTTCCATTTCGTCTCTAGCAATCTCCCCCGAATATTCTGAAAATGGTACCAGGACGATCTTTGCCGGCTCATGGAATGACGGTGTTTATAAATCTATAGACGGCGGCAGTAATTGGAACCAAGTCACAGCGGGTGAAATCGAAGCGCTAGCGATTGCTCCCAATTATTCTGAAAACGGATCGAGAACTATATTTGCAGGAGAATACGAAGACGGCATATTAAAATCTACTGACGGTGGCAGTAACTGGAGCCTGGTGTCGACAACACCGTATATAAATTCACTTGCCGTCTCGCCCGCCTATGCAAATGACGGGACAGTATTTGCGGGATCATGGGGCGACGTCCTATTAAAATCCACTGACGGCGGCAGTAACTGGAGTCAGTCATCGATGCCAGGTATCAATGAGCTTGCCCTCTCACCCGATTACCCTGATGAATACAGTAGTATATTTGTAGGAACATATGACGGTGTCCTAAAATCCACCGACGACGGAGGTAACTGGAGCCCGGGAACAGGACTTACATCGTATATTGAGGCATTTGCCGTCTCACCCGATTTTGCAAATGACGGAATTGTCTTTGCAGGAACCGATGCTGGTGTATTTAGGTCTACAGATGGCGGCAACTCCTGGAGTTCTGTTAATACCGGAATAATAGCGACTGAAGTTTCCCGACTTTCCGTTTCCCCCGATTACTCTAATGATGGAACAATCTTTGCAACAACATATGGCAGCTTATCAAGGACCACCGACGGCGGCAACAGCTGGAGTGCGGTTACGGGGCTTACGAACATTTGGATTGACGCACTTGCCATCTCGCCCGATTACGCCAATGATGGGACTGTTTTTACCGCGTTGGAAGAAACGGGCTTGTTTAGATCCGTCAATGGTGGAAACGCCTGGACCCCGGTAGATACGGGCTCAATAGGTGAGGTTAGGGCGATTGCCTTCGCTCCCGATTATGCCAATGACCGGACTCTTTTTGCCGGCTCTTGGGACGGCATTTTCCGATCCACCGATGGCGGAGACAGCTGGAGCCAGGTTTCATCGACGGCTACTGATATTGGTTCACTTGCCGTCTCCCCCGATTATTCAAATGACGGAATCGTCTTTGCCGGAACTGATGATGACGGCATATTCAAATCAACCGACAACGGTAACAGCTGGATCCAGGTATCGACAACTACATACAATAGAGAACTTTCCTTTTCTCCTAACTATGTAAATGATCAAACTGCATTTGCCGGAACTAATGATGGGGTATTTAGATCTATCGACGGCGGAGATAGCTGGAGCCCGGTTACGGGACTGGCAGTCGGTTGGACTGAAGGGCTTGCCGTCTCCCCCGATTATGCCAATGACCGGACTGTCTTTGCCGGAGCTGAAGACGGCATGTTCAGATCCACCGATGGAGGGAACAGCTGGAGCGTGATTGCTGGACTGGCAAGCACTTATGTGGACTCACTTGCCGTCTCCCCCGATTATGCCAATGACCGGACTGTCTTTGTGGGGACTGAGGGCAGAGGTGTACTCAGCTATTCCTTTCCTGAGACTACGCCGCCGATTACAGCTATTGACTCAAATCCTTCATCGCCCGACGGTGATAACGGCTGGTTCAAAACGACGCCGAGCTCTATCACTCTTTCACCGAATGAAACGGCAACAACTTTTTATTCATGGGATAGCACATCCTCTATGACTACATACACCGTAGCACTCAGCTATCCTTCAGATGGAACGCATACGCTTTACTACTACTCAGTAGACAGCGTAAAAAATGTGGAAACCATAAGAAGCCAAATTTTTAATGTGGACACTGGCCTTCCTGCTGACCCTATAAGCGTTACCAGCCCATCGCATACCACCGGCCAGTGGTCGGCGGAGAATGACGTAAGCATAAATTTTTCAGGAGCTACTGATACCATAAGCGGTATCGACGGTTACTCTGTCTCTTGGAGCGAGGACGGGACCGAGACTCCGGATGCGTCCATTGATCTACAAGAGGACGCTACTTCTACCAGTAGCGGTGCTATGGCCGACGGTGTCTGGTACTTCAATCTAAGAACTAGAGATAACGCCGGTAACTGGACCTCCACTGTAAACTCAGGACCTTACTGGATAGACGCGGGCGCTCCTACTAATCCGACAGGTACTGTGGAGTTAAGCGGAACTACCAATAATAGTTGGCAGAGCAATAACAACTCTCCAACATTTGTTTTAAGTGGTGCAGGTGACGGCGGCGGATCAGGTGTAGCAAGTTATTACTACTACTTTGGAACAAGTCCAAGCGGTACATCCAATGACAGTACGACCTCAACGACGATCAGCCCAGGTACAGTATCTCCGGGTACCCACTACTTTAGAGTAGCCACCAAGGACAATGCCGGAAACGTCTCCGGTTGGAAGACATTGTTTACTTTTAAATATAATATTGCAATTAGCCCGGACAGTGCCTGGGACTCAGGTGTCGGTAACTGGAGCTTTGACGCCAGCAAGATAACAAATGGCGACTTTGACGGAGACGGCATAGACGATATAGCTGTCGTCTACGGTTACGAGACAGAGAGAGAGGTAAAGATCTTTGTCTTTAAGGGAACCGCCCAAGGCGGATTCGATGCTCCTGTCATCTGGTGGTCATCAGGTGCCGGTAACTGGGACTGGGAAGGATCAAAGATAACGTCAGGAGATTATAACGGTGACGGTAAAGATGATCTGGCCATGCTCTACGGATATAAAGCCGAGCGAGATGTCAGAGCTTTTGTGTTTCTTTCCGATAGTGATAAATTTGTAAACTCAGCGTCTTGGTTCCAAGCCGGGCGTAACAATTGGGACTGGGAAGGATCAAAACTTGTGACCGGAGACTTTGACGGCGACGGCAAAGACGACCTACTGGTCCTATACGGTTACCAGACAGAGCGTGATGTAATAGCCTTTGTCCTTAAATCTGACGGCAATAAGTTTAAGTCTCCAAAGAGTTGGTTCCAAGCGGGACGAAATAATTGGGACTGGGCCGGATCAAAGCTTTCGGTTGGCGACTATAACGGTGACGGCAAGGATGATCTAGCCATACTCTACGGATACCAAGTAGAACGTGACGTTATAGCTTTTGTCTTTACATCTGACGGCAGTAAACTTAACTCTCCACAGAACTGGTGGCAGGCAGGTGCCGGTAACTGGGACTGGGCCGGATCTAAACTACTCTCAGGTGATTACGATGGAGACGGAAAAGACGATATGGCGATGTTCTATGGCTACGGAGGATCCCAGAGCGCGATCTTCGGCTTTATCTCCAGCGGCAATAAATTTAATACTACCCCCATCTGGTACAACTCCGGCACCGGTAACTGGGCTTGGTCGGCTACCAAAGTGCTAAGCGGTGACTTTAACGGTGACGGCGCGGATGAGATAGTGGGTTTCTACAACTACGGCGGATCGCATGTTGGCGTCTTCGAGTTTGGGCGGTAAATAACATCCGACTAACCATGTAAGTCAACATTTATAATCTATTCGAGAAGAGGGTGCCAGTTCGAATGGCGCCCTCTTCTTATAGCAATTAATACATCGATTCTCAACATCAGAAAAATGAAAATATCAGAGCAGGTTTAGGCTGCGCAGATACCCAGATAGAGTGGGGCTACTTGTAATAGACAACTCGGAGCAGGGAAGGCAAGAATCTTTTGACGGGAATATAAAGGTACATATGTGAGCCGATGAAAGCCAGCATGCTGACAAGTCAGATGCCAGCGAAAAATCTCTTCGTGGACGTTACCGAACAAACTTCGAACCATAACCACCCACTTCTTAAAATTGTTATTATGCTGCTATTTATGTAGCTTTTGAAAACGGATTCATTCTAAAAACTTGATAATAACTTTGATTAGTTCTTAGTCGGGATAATTATAAAAAATAGCAGCCGACCCTTTATTGTACACTAAAAATCCAGCCTGAACATTTTGAATAGTCATTTAAGGCGTACTCTAGTTCAAAACTGGACAAAGATGACCGATATTAGGTCGACTGCTAATATTTATTATACAGTTTTTTTGGATTTCACATATAAAATCTTTTATTAAAAACTATTAAATCTCTTTCGAAATGTAAAGAAAATAACGAGAGCACGCATAAGGGATTAGCTGCAAGGCGCACAAGGTTGGAGGAGAGGAGCTTACATCTGGTAAGTGACTCGACGAGAATCCGTGTGGATACGAGATTATAACTCAAAACGAGAAGTTTTTAGGCTGAGTAGCTACAAGGAAGACAAAAGCTTTCTTTGGGGAGTATACGTGTAAATATTCGACCCGAAGAAAGCTTGAAAGCTGACACAGTAGATGCCAGTATAAAATCTTCTCGTGGAGGATACGAGATTCCCCCTTCGGGGATAAACTTCTCATCTCGTACAATACACAAAAATAAAAAAAGCCCCTCAAAAGAGGGTCTCTTTTTATCGTGGAGGATACGAGATTCCCCCTTCGGGGATAAACTTCTCATCTCGTACAATACACAAAAATAAAAAAAGCCCCTCAAAAGAGGGTCTCTTTTTATCGTGGAGGATACGAGATTCGAACTCGTGGCCTCCGCCGTGCAAGGGCGGCGCTCTCCCAGTTGAGCTAATCCCCCGAAACTTTAATCCAGCTATTAAACCATTTTCAGAAGTTAATTGCCAGCTTTGATGTCTAACATATCATCAGTGTTTTAATGGTGATCGTTATCTTCATCATGATCAATGTCTTCTGGTTCATCCATTTCCATTTCC
>SDBV01006147.1_pt1 | contig 16721 bp, 14 predicted proteins | sample 2277081 | NCBI WGS metagenome assembly SDBV01 (sample SAMN10402039, study PRJNA504765) | marine sediment metagenome | isolation source: marine sediment core GS10_PC15, 223 cmbsf | place: Arctic Ocean: Southern Knipovich Ridge | collected 2010 | reverse complement strand
CAATAAATTGTTTTGAAACATTACTGAAATATTTGAGTTGATTGACTTTGTATTTATTGCAAAGGGGCGCAGGTAATTGAACACCTGGTACCAGTAATTGAGCTTGGCCCTGAAAGGAGCTGTTTTATCCAGTGTTGAATAAAACTGCTCATTGAGGTCTCCCTGAACTTCTTCGGCAATATTGTCACGAAGGAACCATCGAAGGAATCGCTGGGCTAATTTGGGCGGAGTTGGGGTATTTGAATTCACTTTTCGTTAATTCAAAATTTGATAGTTCAAATTATCTGTGGCAAAATCCGGGTATTGATTCCACAGAGATACCTTGAAGTCCTTCGAATCTTGCAATACCCTCCTGCCAAATGCAGTAATGGTAAATATGCGTTTTCTTCTTCCACCCCGCTCTGCGGTAGATTTACCCATTTCTGAAGTTAAGAAGCCTTTGTTTTCCAGGCGGTTGAGGGTGGAATGAACTGCACCAATAGAAACAGACCTGCCGGTTTGCGATTCAAATTCTGCTGCAATTTTAAAAGCATAAGCTTCTTCACCCAGAATTCCTGCGATTAATAAGATGACCTCTTCAAAGTCGCCCAAACGTGTCTCTTTCATAATGTTACTTAATTGTAGAACTAATATACGAGGGATCTATATCATTTGTTCTACTATTTAGTAAGAAATATAAAAATTATTTGAAAAACAGATTAAAAGAGTGTGTGAAGCTTCTGTTCTGATTGATACAATTGGATTCGAAATCCTTATATATTAAAAAAGACCCTTATTTCTAAAGGTCTTTTTGTGATAACTAACGGGAGCATCTGACTCCCGTAATTAATGCTAATTCTCAGAACTTACTTTATCCAATGACACTGCTATTGCTTCAGCATAAGTAAGTATAATAATCTGACCGATATGTAATTCCTTAATTAGTTCTTCATCTTCCATTTTTATCGTCATGTAGTTCCCTCCAGGCCCCTTTATTGTTGCCAACATATACGGGCGATTAAGGATTTCTATGGAAACAACAGCTTTTACCACTGCTCCCACTATCGCTTCAGGATCCATTCCTTCCGGAGCTTTACCTGCTTCCGCCAGTACAACTAAAGGTTCTGCTAATTCTTCAGGTGTTGGGGATCGAAATTCTGCCTTCATATAAGTCAGGTATTCAAATACGATCATATCATCAACTGCGATTTCATCAAACCTTTCCACAGCGTCACCGGCTGTTAATGTTATAAGGTTTCCCTCCGGCCCCATAAGTGTAATTTCGCGTGTTTCTTTGTCAATCGCAGTAACTGCTCCTCGTGTGCTCACTGAACTCCACTTCTCTTTTGGTGGTCTGTTATCCGTTTTCTGCTGACCATAAACATTGATAGTCATGAATGTAAGTGCAATTAATACAAGGGAATACATTTTTTTTTGCATTTTCATAATATTTAGTTTTAAAAGTATTTTGATTTTGTTTATGTATTAGTTGAAAAGTTCTGAAATCAATTGCTTCATCCGCATATTCTGCCCTGGAGAAATATCCTAAGGTCTTAGTACAGTTTTTAATTGATTCAAATACCACTTTTAGAGGTTACAGCAGCATTTTGATATATGTTTTTTTAATTACAAGGGCAAATATAAAATATTTTATTTATTTAAATTCACAAGATTGTATGGGCCCATCCGAAATCCATCATAAATAGTTAAGAACGATTCCCCAATCTTAAAGTACAATCCCCAATCAACCAATCAGGTAAATATTCAGAAATTGAATACCTGTCTATAGAAATAAACTCAAACTATCATGTTCATCCTTTCATTGCCCCGGATGAAAGTTACTTAATAGTGGATGCCCAATTATCAGGACGAGGCAAGCCGGAATTATTTATCAATTTTGGCCATACAGATGATACATGGACTGAACCAATAAATATGGGCCCATTAATAAATGCAACAAAAACTGAATTTGGAACAAGTGTTTTTCCCGATGGGAAATACTTATTTTTCCACAGACGTAAAAATGGTAATGGAGACATATTCTGGGTTAATGCTAAAGTCACTGAAGATTTAAATATTTTGAAATTGAAACATTAAGATAACCAGGGTTCCCAGACACAAGAGTGGGGCGGGCTTCTCGCCTCAGCTTATTCCAACTAAATCTTTTGACATAAAAAAAGACCCTCATTCCAGAAGGTCTCTTCCCGATAATTATCGGAAGTGACTGGCCTGAGATTCGAGCATCATCATTTATTGTATTGATATACAACCTGTTACCATCTCAAGGAGTTGATGGGCATAATATTGATAAAACATTACCTCTGGTTCTGTATTATCTTCAGAATTACTTCAAAAAACATTTTTATCTTTGCCTGGTGTTTTATCGAGTTCATATCATAAAAGGGTGGTCGTATTTATTATGCCTTTTATTCGTGTTTATATTGCGGATAACTGCTTATTCCCAGAACCCCCTACTACCATATAAAACGGAGGTAGCCCCGGTAATAGATGCTGTTTTGGACGATGAAGTTTGGGAAAACGCTCCCATGGTTACAGGATTCAAATCCTTTGTCCCGGATTATGAAAAAGATATGGGACATAAGACCGAGGTCTTTATGGCATACGATGTAGACAACATGTATTTTGCTTTCATCGCATACGACGATCCCGGTATGATCAAAACTTCCGTTGCTGCAAGAGATCGTATTCGTGATGATGATTGGGTCGCTATCAACCTCGATCCTTTCGGTGACCATCAAACGATCAGTGCTTTTTATGTAAATCCATCTGGGATTCAAATGGATACCAGACTAACTGGTAGTGGAGGCGGTGGAGGTGGAGGAGGGCCGGACATGGGAATTGATATGGTTTGGTACAGTGCCGGCAGGATAACAGAATATGGATATATTGTTGAAATAAGGATCCCTTATAAAAGTATACGCTATCGTAATGAAGATATAGTGCATATGGGGGTTGTATTTGAAAGGAAGATCAGCCGTCTTTCCATGCAGGGGACCTATCCTGCACTTGATCCCCAAATGGGTAGGAATTTTTTATTGCAAACGCACCCATTGGATTACCACAAGATACGCAAATTCACATTAATTGAAGTATTACCCGCTGTGACCTATGCTAACGGTGCTTCCCATCAGGAGGGCGAAATGAAATCCGATATAAACCGGGTGGAAGTAGGCCTTTCTGCCAAGTATGGAATTACATCGGACTTAATACTTGATGCGACCATTAACCCTGATTTCAGTCAGGTGGAATCTGATGTTGGACGCATTGATTTTAACCAGCGTTTCCCGGTTTTCTATCCTGAAAGACGACCTTTTTTCCTTGAAGGAAATGAATATTACAATGTTGCCGAAACCGGGGGTAGGGATGCAATTCGATCGGTTATTAATACAAGAACGATTGTAAATCCACTGGTTGCCGGTAAACTTACCGGCAGGATTGGGGCCAGGAATACCATTGCTTCAATTTATGCCCTTGACGAACTTCATTCAGAAGAAGTGAATGGGGGTGATCGCCTCGCTCAGGTAGGAGTATTTCGGTACAAGCGGGCATTTACTGGAGATTCATACCTTGGAGCCGTTTACACATCGCGCGAATTGAATCAATATTTCAACAGGGTTGTAGGTACCGATGCGAGAATTCGGTTGAGTAAATCAAGTACAATACAAGCTCACTATTTACATTCATTTGATATGGATACCGTTGGTTCACCGGTTACAGATGGCCATTCTCTGAAAGTAGGATATAATCGAAACACCAGAAATATATTTATAGGTGTTAACATCCATGATATAACCGATTTTAAATCTAAGGTTGGTTTTGTAACACGCACCGAAAACACAAGAATTAATACATTTGTCAGTCCCAGAATTTTTTTTGACACCAAAATTTTGCAAAGAATTGATCCGGCTGCTTCGGTCACATATTTGTACGATAAACCTTCCGGACTTATCGAATATAGTTATTGGGTAAACGTAAGGTTCAGACTGATCCGTAATTCGCAAATATCTTTCAACTACAATTTGAAAAACGAGATCTTTCTTGAGCAGGATTTCAATAGGAACAATTTTCGGGCTTCTGTAGAAAGTCAGATTACCAAAAGAATATTTTTCGATGTGTCTTACAGATTGGGAAACAAAGTATTCTACGATGATGTTGATCCTTACCAGGGGTATGGCAGGGATATTTCAGGGGAACTAAATCTTCAGGTGACTGACAATTTTAACTCTGAATGGCGTTATACCTATTCCGATTTCTTTGAAACTTCTACGGAACAAAAAGATTATGACCTTTCAATCATCAGGACTAAAAATACGTATCAAGTGAACAAGTATTTATTTTTCAGGTTAATTGTAGAATATAGGTCACAACGAGAGCAATTGATTACGAATAACATAAATACGAGTTTCCTCGCATCCTTTACTTACATCCCGGGAACGGTGGTCCATCTTGGATATGGCAACGTATATGACAATACCCGGTGGAATTCGGTTGAGTATGTATATGATAAAGGTTTCTTGCAGACCCAAAGGGGATTTTTCTTTAAAGCATCTTACCTGTTCAGAAAATAAAATCATTTCCACTCAGACATTGTTACTTTGCCAAATTTTAATTCAGTCTCTTCAGAATTACTTCAAAGTACTTTGTTAACTTTAGAATTAAAATGGACTGTTTTCCATTGCCTTATGAAGACTAGAAGCCAATCAACATCCTAAATATTAACTTATATCAACTTAAATATTTGTTATGAAACCCAATATAAAATTACTAAACAACACAGCAAGAATCTCAATTTTTCTTTTTTCAACCATTTTCCTGTTTGGTTATAATGTGTCTGCACAGGAAGAGACATTTAATATCGACAGATCTCATTCCGTTATCGGCTTTTCCATCAAAATTGCCGGTGGTTTTTCCGAAGTGGATGGTTCATTTTCAGACTTCAAAGGAGGTTCAACAGTAGAAGCTGAAACTTATACATTGAAAAATGTAAATATTGAAATACAAGCTACAAGTATCAACACGGGTACCGAAGGAAGAGACAATCACTTGCGTACCGATGATTTTTTTGATGTAGAAAATTATCCTACCATTACATTCAACAGCACAAACATTGTTCAAAATGGGGTGGATTATGAAGTAGAAGGTGATTTTACAATGCATGGAATTACGAAGCAAGTTACAATCCCTTTTAAAAGAAGTCATACAGAAAAAATGGTTTGGATCTTTGGTAATCCAAACATCATTTATGAAGGTGCACTTACGCTGAATCGAACAGACTATGATATCAAAGCTACCGGCAGGTGGGGTAGTATTATTGCTGCCACAGGAGAGCTGGCCATGTCTGATGAAGTGACCATAAGGTTAAAAATCATTACCCGGGGAGAAAGCCCTTCAAGAGTACTGGCACAAGCTGCATCAAAAGATGGAGGGGCAGGATTTACAGAAGCGTATGAACAACTTGAAAAAAAATATCCGGGTGCTGAGATTTTTGATGAAAACTTATTCAGCTCTGTAGGTTGGGCATTGACAAGACAGAAAAATAATGCAGCCATTGTTGAAGTATACCAAATTTGGATTGAGAAATATCCAAATTCATCAAAAGCCCATTACAGTCTGGGTCAGGCATATGTAACAGCCGAAGATCCGAAATTAGCAAAGAAGCAGTTCAAAAAAGCCCTTTCTCTCGACCCAGCGAATGAAGAAGCAAAGGATCAACTTGCAAAGTTGGATGATTAATGATACAGCCACTATGAAATTCAGAAAGATATCAACAACTAAATTATTGATGATATTCATTAACTCGGTCCAACAATTCGATTATTGAATATTCAAAATAGTTTAAGAAATGTTATCAGCTATAAGCCTATTGCGAAAAATTCTGTTTTATAGCACTTGTGTTTTGCTAATTGCAGCCTGCAAGCCAAAATGGTCTGAAACTCAAAATGAGGGCATTCGAATTGTGACAAACGAAGGTGGGCAAACACTAGGCTATTCATCGGAATCCGGAGTAAACATATTAACGGTTGATCGTTTTGGATTCAAAGATTTGAACAAAAATGGTGAACTTGATCCATATGAGGACTGGCGATTATCAGTAAATGAAAGGGCTGCGGACCTGGCGTCAAAAATGTCCGTAGAACAGATCTCAGGACTAATGTTATACAGCGGTCATCAACGGATCCCTGGCGGTGGATTTGGCCGGGGAAGTACCTACAGTGGGAAACCATTTAATGAAAGTGGCGCAAAATCTTCAGATCTGTCAGATCAGCAGGTTGAATTTCTGACTAATGACAACCTCCGGCATGTGTTGATTACAAGTGTTGAAAGTCCTGAAATAGCTGCACATTGGAATAATAATGCCCAGGCGTTGGTTGAGGGTTTAGGATTTGGAATACCCTCAAATAACAGTTCTGATCCAAGACACAGAGCAGATTTTGATGAAGAGTATACGGCAGGAGCAGGCGGTGAAATTTCAAGCTGGCCACCGTCAATAGGACTTGCAGCAACATTTGATCCGGACATCGTTCAACAATTTGGAATGATTGCTTCGGTGGAGTACCGGGCGTTAGGAATTACAACGGCTTTATCCCCTCAAGTTGACCTGGCTACCGATCCACGTTGGGTTCGGTTCAGTGGTACTTTTGGTGAAAGTCCAGAGCTTACAATTGCCATGGCAAGAGCATATGTTGACGGATTTCAGACTTCTTCACTTGAAAAAGAGATTTATAGCGGCTGGGGCTACGAGAGTGTGAACTGTATGGTCAAACACTGGCCGGGCGGTGGTACCGGTGAAGGAGGAAGAGATGCACATTATGGATTTGGAAAGTTTGGTGTATTTCCCGGGGATAACCTCCAGACCCACATGAGACCATTTATTGAGGGTGCTTTTAACTTAACCGGAGGTACCAAAATGGCTTCAGCAGTCATGCCATACTATACAATTTCATTTAATCAAAACCCTGGAGGAGAGAATGTTGGCAATGCTTTTAGCTCTTATTTAATAAATGACCAACTCCGTGGCAAGTATGGATTTGAGGGCGTTGTGTGTACTGATTGGGGCGTAACAAGAGACGATGCAGGGATGGCATCATTTGGGCGAACTCCATGGGGCGTGGAAAACCTTACAACAGTTGAAAGGCATTATAAAATTCTAATGGCAGGTGGCGATCAGTTTGGAGGAAATAACGATTCAAAACCGGTTTTGGAGGCCTATCAATTGGGAGTCATTGAGCATGGAGAAGAATTCATGCGTGCACGATTTGAAAAATCAGCCGTCCGTTTACTCCGGAATATTTTCAGGACAGGACTTTTTGAAAACCCTTATCTCAAAGTAGAAGAAACAATAGAAAAAGTCGGAAACCCAGAGTACATGGAGGCAGGATATCAAGCCCAGCTCAAATCGATCGTTTTAATAAAGAACACGGGGAATCTCTTACCTCTTAAAGATAAGAAAATATATGTCCCCCAGAGATACGTTCCACCGTCAAGAAACTTTTTTGGAGCTGAAACAGTTGCCCGTTGGGAAGATCCAATAAATTTGAAAATTTTGAAGAAATATTTTGAAGTAACGGATGATCCTGATGAAGCGGATGTTTCTCTTGTGGTCATAAACAGTCCTCAAAGTGGGCGTACAGCAGGTTATAATGAGGAAAAAGATGGAGGGAATGGATTCTTTCCTATCACATTGCAATATGGTACATACACCGCCAATCAAGCCCGGGATCCCAGTATTGCAGGAGATAATCGCGAGAATGATGTACTCAACCGAACCTACAAAGGCAAAACAGTAACTTCCAGTAATTTATCGGATCTGAAATTAGTGCTGGATACAAGGAAGGCCATGAAGAGTAAGCCGGTTGTTGTAGTAATGCGTTTATCAAATCCAGCGGTTGTCTCAGAATTCGAATCAATGGTCGAGGGAATTGTGATTAATTTTGGAGTTCAGGACCAGGCTATACTTGATATTCTATCGGGTGAAGTTGAACCTTCCGGTTTATTACCTTTGCAGATGCCGGCAAATATGAGTTCGGTTGAGATTCAAAAAGAAGATGTACCATTTGATCTTGCTCCTCACAAAGACGCTGATGGAAACGAGTATGATTTTGCCTTTGGTCTCAATTGGAGTGGCGAAATAGAAGATTCGAGAACTTCAAAATATCGGAAAGGAAACCAGAGAAAGAATTGAATTTGATTTGGATTCAAAGAATTTCTAAGTCCTTAATTATTTTAAAATAGAGATAAACAGTTCTATTGTGGTCAATAAACATCTAATAAATTGAAAAGAAAATATTGGCGATTGAGCCTTTCTGGTATTTTCATACTGGGTGTATTCGGTACATTCTTAGAACTTTTGCTTCTTGACCATACTGAAGATTTCTGGCAAATGCTTCCCTTGATTTTGCTGGGATCAAGTTTGATTATATTCTTAATCGCTTCACTAACCAAAGTACCGCTGAAATGGGAAATATTTAGAATCGTGATGGTTTTCTTTCTAATTAGCGGGATTTCCGGATTTTGGATGCACTACCAAACGAATGTGGAATTTGAAAAGGAAATGTATCCAAGTCTGGCGGGTTTAGCTCTCTTTACAAAAGCTATGAAGGGTGCGACCCCTTCACTCGCTCCAGGAGCTATGATTATGTTGGCTTTTATTGGCTGGTTAAGATCATGGAATTTTTCATGAGAAGTGTACTCACTAAAAAAATAAAATAGATGAAAAAACAAGTAAAACTGCTTTTATGTTTAGCATTAGTCGTAGTGACTTTGCTTCCCTTTGGTGATCTGGTTGCACAAGTTGGCCACAATCAAGGTGTATTGAATCCCAACCTGGCTATTGAAAATGAAGTAGCGGTTCTGCCTAACCTCAACACGATAATAGCTAAGGCATTAATTGAAAACCGACCTTTCTTAAGTATGACAAAACTTCATGAATTTCTCAAAGAATATCTAAGTGAAGAGCAGTCCGGGGAGTTATACGGAAAACTCTTTATACCTGTAAACCTGAACACATCAAACCGTGATGAACTACTGCTAATTCCTGGAGTCGGAAGCAGAATGGCCTATGAGTTTGAAGAGTACAGACCTTATAAAGCAATAGCGCAATTTCACAGGGAGATTGGGAAATATGTAGACGACACCGAATTGGAAAGACTTGCGCAATTCGTTTTTGTTCCTATAAATTTGAACGAAGCCAGTGATGATGACTTACTCACTATTCCCGGGGTAGGCAATAGAATGTTACGTGAATTTAAGGAGTACAGGCCATATAAGAATATTTTACAGTTTCGAAGAGAGATCGGTAAGTATGTAGACGATGATGAAGTTGCACGGTTAGAACGCTACCTGGTCTTGGAGTAAGGATTAACCCAAAGACTCAAAATAGGGTGAATTTGCTCGCAGATGCTAGTTTTCGAATGAGCATGGTTTGCAAATATTTTGAATGAATTAGATGATGCTTTAATACTTACAAATAAATTGATTTTAATCCCTTCAATTTTTCTTCAAAAATCAAAGTTATCTTAGTCGTTGATGAAGCTGTTAATAGTTGAAGATAACATACAATTAAAAAAAAATGTACAGGCGTATTTTTCAGAGGAAGGATACATCTCGGAATACGCTTCCACATATTCTGAAGCAGAACAAAAGTTGCTATCCTTTAAATACGATGTAATCGTACTCGACTTGATGTTGCCCGATGGCAACGGCCTCGATTTACTTTCAATTGTTAAAAACACTTCACCTTCCACAGGGGTTCTGATTATTTCTGCCAAAAATTCAGTTCAAGATAGAATCGCAGGTCTTGACCTGGGGGCAGATGATTACCTGGATAAGCCCTTTAACCTGGCTGAACTTAACGCACGTGTGAGGGCTTTATTCAGACGACGTGTCCAAAAGGGTACGGATCTAATCCACTTTCAGGAAATAGTTGTCAACACCGATACCCATGAAATAACCGTCCATGGTACGCAACTTATCCTTACCCGAAAGGAGTACGAGCTTATTTTATATTTTATCGTAAATAAAAATCGCGTATTGACAAAACAATCCATTGCCGAACATCTTTGGGGAGACTATATGGATTATCTCTATTCATTTGATTTTATTTACCAGCACGTGAAGAATGTTCGAAAGAAAATAAAAGAAGCCGGTGGAAAGGACTATATCAAAACGATGTATAGTATAGGATATAAGCTTGTAGCATCCATATGAAACTGCTTTATAAAATAACCCTCATCTTTCTTCTTCTGGCCCTTGCGGTTTTTCTTGTTGGAAGCGTCATTACCTATCAAGCCTTCAAACATGAGGTGAACATGGAGGAACAGCGCTTCCTGCAGGAACGCCTGCAACAAACAGAGAGAATGGTCAGGCGATTGAATATCTCAAAGGAATTCAAAAGGGATAAATTGATTATTCAACCCCTTGGACCAAGTGGCACAGAAACAGAACCAATGTTCTCCGATACCCTGGTTATGCATTCCACCCTTGATCGGATTGAACCTCATTTAAAACTTGTGGTTAACCGGAAAATAGGTGGACAATTGTATAAAATAATCCTTTATGATATCATAATTGAGCGAGATGATATTATTGATGGAGTGAAAGTATCCATGACTAAAATCTACTTTTTACTAATAATGGTCTTCCTTCTTAGCACGATACTTTTATCAACATGGATTTTCAGACCATTTAACCTGACACTACAAAGAATCAAACAATTTTCAATAAAGGGAATTGATGAATTGGATTGGCCAAAATCCGGGACTACCGAGTTTAATCAATTAAACCGGTTTCTTGATGAAATGACATCCAAAATTCGTCATGATTACAAATCATTAAAAGAATTTACCGAGAATGCCTCTCACGAAATGCAGACTCCGCTTGCGATCATTAAAGGGAAAATGGAGCTGTTGATAAATGACGAAAACCTTACAGAAGGCCAAAGAACGATTGTATCCGATACAATATTATCCATTGAAAAACAATCCAAAATGATTCAGTCCCTTGCATTGCTGACAAAAATTGAAAATATGGAATTTTCAGATAATGAGACAGTGGATCTTTCAATTCAGCTGTTGGAAATGCTTGAACAGTTTTCAGAGATGATCTTGTTGCATAATTTGAATCTTAATAGTAAAATCGATGATCAAGTCAAAGTAAAAATAGATCCACATCTCCTAAGGGTATTATTCCAAAATTTGATTAGTAATGCCATTATGCACAACATTGACAATGGAGATATTGAAGTTATCTTACAAGAAAGCGAGCTGACAATTAAAAACACCGGACAAGCCACGGACATGGATCCGGGTAAATTGTTCGAACGTTTTCGAAAAATTGATCAAACCCGTGAATCTCTGGGACTAGGTTTATCAATCGTAAAACAGATATGTGATACCTATGGAATTCCTGTAGAATACCTTGTTTCAAATCGCAACCATAAATTGAAACTTGATTTTGGGACAGTAAAGGTGAAAGATTCATATTCCCCTCTTGATTAATTAATACCTCAACAAATAATTCAACCAATACCCAGCTGATGATGTCAGTAAACCAATCAGATTTTGTTACGCCTTCCATTCCGGTTTCAGTCGGAGCGGCAATTTTTCCTTTTTCGTCGGCAATCCTTGTGATTAGCTTCAGGCTTGTAAGAAAGTATTCTTTTTGTTGCTCGGGGGTATTTGGCCCTCCTTCCAACATCCCCATAATCATCCAAACCGATGATGTCGACATAGTCATCTCCCGGGTAACCGTACAAATAATTTAGCTCGGCATTTTCATCTAAAGTCAGCCAGAAAATTAATGAAACAAAAAACAATGAAAGATTAGACGAAAATTAAACCTTTTGAACTACTCAAAAGTATAACTTAACTTTATCTCAAATTATTCCACATTAGTTTGATGACTTACTATTTCCATAATAAAACGAAAAATTTCATAAACTCTTACCTTGCTAATAATTAAATGAAAAAAAGTTCAATATCACAGATTACCAACCAAGTAGAATTACAACAAAATCAATCAACTCTTCTATTTAAGGGTTTTAAACTAATTTTGATTCTTATAATTACTACATTACCAGTAATTTACAGTCCAGCCCAAGTAATAAAACCTCTTTTCTTCTATACTTTATCTATTCCAAATCCAACTACTCACATTTATCATATAGAACTTCATACTTCTGGATGGAGTAAAGACACAGTTCAATTTAAAATGCCTAGATGGATGCCTGGTTATTATCAAATAATGGATTATTCTAATGATGTTAATAATATTTTTGCAAAAAATGACCAAGGAAGAGACATTCCATTAAAAAGAATAAATAAGAATACTTGGGAAATTACAGGCATCAAGAGTAAGTCGTTTGATTTAGTATACGATATAAAAACAAGCAGGCAGTTTGTTGCCAATAGTTATATTGACAGTAATCATGCTTATCTCATTCCAGCGAACACTTTTTTGTATGTTGATGGATTTCTCGACACTCCAGTATCAGTTAAAATTATAAACAATCCTTCATGGAATAAAATTGCTACTGGTTTAGAAATGGTTAAAGGAAAAACTAATGAATTTACAGCTTCGGATTTTGATATACTTTATGATTGCCCCATTCTTATTGGAAACCTGGAGGAACTTTCTTCATTTAAAGTAAATGGTATAGAACATCGCTTTATAGGTTATAACATTGGAACTTTTGATAGAACAAATTTTATCAACAAATTAAAGTTAATAGTCAAATCCGCAGTTGATATTATTGGCGACATTCCTTACAATCAATATACTTTTATAGCTATTGGGCCAGGCAGGGGAGGCATAGAGCATTTAAATAATACAACCATCAGTTTTGATGGAAGCCAACTTAATTCTGAAGAAGAAATGAACAAAATGATGAATTTTCTTGCACACGAGTACTTTCATCATTTTAACGTAAAGCGTATTAGACCATTTGAGGTAGGGCCTTTTGATTATGATAAAGGGAGTAAGACCAACCTACTTTGGGTAAGTGAAGGTCTTTCCGTTTATTATGAATATTTAATAGTAAAAAGGGCAGGGTTGATAAATAACAGGATTTTTTTTGAAGACTTTGAAAGAAATATAAATACTGTTGAAAACAATCCGGGACGACTATACCAATCCTTAACTCAGGCAAGTTACAATACTTGGAAAGATGGTCCTTTCGGAAAACAAGGAGAAGAACGAGGCAAATCCATTTCTTATTATGAAAAAGGGCCTATTATTGGTTTACTATTAGACTTTGCAATTCGCAATGCTACACAAAATGAAAAGACACTCGATAATGTAATGCAATATTTATATTGGGAATACTATAAGAAGAAACAACGAGGATTTACGGATGCTGAATTTCAACAAACTTGTGAAATAATTGCAGGAGTTTCGTTAACTTCATTGTTTGAATATGTTTACACAGCAAAGGAAATTGATTATAATACCTATTTAAATTTTGGAGGTTTAAAGTTAGATCTGAAGTTGAATGATACTGATAGTGCTAAACAAAAAAAGAAATATACTTTAAACCGAATAAGCAATCCCAATTCTTTGCAATTGACGATACTTAACTCATGGTTAGGAGAGCAGTACTAAATAGTGGTAATAAAAAAGCCCCAATTTCTCGGGGCTTTGTGACTGGCCTGAGGCTCGAACTCAGGACCCACGCCTTAAAAGGGCGTTGCTCTACCAACTGAGCTAGCCAGTCAATTATTGTATTTCCATTCAAATAAAAGCGGGGAAACTTCCGAATCCTATTAACTATATTTGCCACTTCTGAAAAATATGAAGCCTCTTGCTTCAAAATTGGAATGCAAAGGTAAAAGGATATGCAAAATATGCAAAGCAACATATTTAAAATAATTACAATATTGCTATTATTCTTTCTGCCTGCTTTAATAAATGCTGCACCCAAAGATTTTCAGTCTAAACTCAACCTTGCTGACTCCCTGTTTACACAACAAAAATATACGCAGTCTTATGAATTGTATGACTCCATTTATACCCTTGGTAAATTACGATCACCTGCGATGCTATTGAAGATGGCCTATATACGTGAAGGCCTCGGGGATTATACAATGGCCCTTTATTATCTCTATGATTATTATATCCAGACTTCGGATGAATTTGCCCTTGAAAAAATGGAATCCTTAGCAAGTGCACAAAATTTGATCGGATATGATTATTCAGATAAAGAGTACTTTTTAAGTGTTTATCATGAATATTATGACCAGATCATCCTTTCGCTGGGTTCACTGTCGCTTATATTTATTGCCGGAATAGGATATCAACGATTCCGGCTACATCAAAGGCCGACAGGCAATTATATTATGTTTTCTGCTATTTCCCTTATACTGATAATTATACTTAATGTCGGGATGGGGTTCCAGGAAGCTATTGTAACCCACCAAAATACATATGCGATGAATCAGCCCTCTTCCAGTGCAGATGTGGTTGACATCATTACACTTGGTCATAAAATTAAGATCAACGGCGAAATCGATGTATGGTTTAAGACGGAGTGGTATGATCAGGAAGTTTACATTAAAAAGAAAAATGTGCTGCCTGTATCAGCCTGGTAAGCCCCTCTGATTTTACATCGTCAGGCTAACCACCCGGGTCCTCCCGTCTATAAAATGATACCGGTAACATCTTGAGAATAAATTATCCGATCGAACGAATCAGATTTCGAAATCTACCAGTACATTTGCAGCCGCAAAATGAGATCAAGGAAAAAAATAATACTTGAAAATATTCAGGTTGAGTCTGTTGCCGCAGAAGGAAAATGTGTTGCCCACGTTGACGGCCAGGTTGTATTCCTGACAAAATGTGCCCCGGGAGATGTTGTAGATGCCCTGGTGACCAGAAAGAAAAAAAAGTTCATTGAAGCTATTCCTATAAATTTTCACAAATATTCTAAAAAACGTAGTAAACCCTTTTGCACTCATTTTGATTTATGTGGTGGGTGTAAATGGCAACACCTCGAATATTCGGCACAGCTGGAATTCAAACAACAACAGGTAGTAGATCAACTTGAACGAATCGGAAAATTATCGCTCCCTCCCATAAATCCCATCATCGGTTCTGAAAATACCCGGTTATACCGGAACAAGCTGGAATATACATTTACTGATAATAAATGGCTGACAAAAGAGCAGATAGATTCCGGAGAGGAAATCAATAGAAATGGAGTAGGGTTTCATATTCCGGGAAGGTTTGACCGGATTGTCGATCTCGATCAATGTTACCTTCAAAAAGAACCTACGAATGAATTACGGCTTTACATTAAATTTTATGCTATAAATAATAACCTGACTTTCTACAACGTAAAAAGTCATACCGGGTTACTCCGTAATTTGGTCATAAGGACAACGGAGAAAGATGAATTAATGGTTATTGTTCAGTTTGGGAAAAATGAATCTGGTAATATTGAAAAATTGATGCAAGCCATTGCCTCTGAATTTCGTGAGATAACATCTTTGAACTATATTATTAATACCAAACAAAACGATTCATATTATGATCAGGAAGTTATCCACTATTCCGGTTTACCTTATATCACTGAGGAAATGAATGGTATCCAATTCCGGATCGGTCCGAAATCCTTTTTCCAAACCAACCCAAGACAGGCAAAACTACTGTACAAAAAAGCCATTGCAATGGCCGGATTAAAAAACGAAGAGGTGGTTTATGATTTATATTGCGGTACGGGTACAATTTCTAATCTGGTTGCCCGAATGTCGCACCAGGTAATTGGTATTGAGTATATTCCTGAAGCTATAGAAGATGCCAGAATCAATTCGGATATTAACAATATTACAAACACAACTTTTATTTCCGGAGACATAAAAGATCTGCTGTCGGCTCAGTTTTTTGAGGAACACGGAAAACCCGATGTAATTATAGCAGATCCTCCAAGGGCAGGAATGTACCCGGAAGTAGTATTGGCAATCAATGATTCAGGGGCACAAAAAGTTGTTTATATCAGTTGTAATCCTGCAACCCAGGCGAGGGATATTGAAATTTTAGCTGATAAATATTCTGTGAAAGCCGTTCAGCCTATCGATATGTTTCCTCATACTCACCATGTGGAAAATATTGTTTTGTTATCACTAAAACATTAAATTCAAATATGTTTAACGACCCCGAACTCGATGGGAAATACCTTGGGACTATTACCAAAGATTTTGTGATTATAGCAGATACATTAAAGGAAGCTTCCTACCAGGTGCGTAAACATGGTTTTTCTGATTACCCAATATTCCCTATTTCAAAAAAAGAAGTACCAATCGGTCAGATGCTTATCGATAAAACCGAGCTTGCCCTCGATTGGAATTATCATATCACTTATATCGATGAATTCATTTCGCTGGAAATAATTGAAAAGGAAAAATCCAAAGACTTTAAAAAAATATATAAGGATCCCGACGAATTTTGCTGCCTGTTTGTGATTGATGCCGATTTTACCCGGTTTATATTCATCCCTTACCCGGAGGATTAAATCCTACAGTCGACCGTACAGGTAGACACGGACGATTTCGCAATTTTCAATACTTTAATCCATACTTTGGAGGGCGTGTTCCTGGCGGTTCGATATTTCTCAACCTGCCGGGAGCAAGCCCGCCTGCCGGTCGGGTAGGGCCACCCGGCAGGTTAACTCTGATTCCTGGCGGGTCGAGAATTCCGGAGCAGCTTTCTCTCAACCTGCCGGGAGCAAGCCC
>SDBV01006146.1_pt1 | contig 16721 bp, 18 predicted proteins | sample 2277081 | NCBI WGS metagenome assembly SDBV01 (sample SAMN10402039, study PRJNA504765) | marine sediment metagenome | isolation source: marine sediment core GS10_PC15, 223 cmbsf | place: Arctic Ocean: Southern Knipovich Ridge | collected 2010 | reverse complement strand
ATGATCTCCAGCCACTTGTTCTGCATCTCCGCCTGGGCGCGGTTGAGTTCGTCTATGAGCACGATCTCCTTGTCCCAAATCGTGACCTGGCTCCCGATGTAACGGACGCGGCCTTCGAGGAGCTCCTTCGGGTTGGGGTAGCCGAGGACATCTTCAAAGAGCGCCTTCGATGCGTCGTAGCTGATCGCGCGGAGCCCGAGGGCCTCGGCGATCTTCATGAAGAGACCCGTCTTCGCGGTCCCGTGGCTCCCGACGAGGAGCACGGGATCGCCGGTGAGGAGGCTCGACAAAGCCAGATTCTCGTCGGCTTCCTTCCAGCCGTAGATGCCGAGTCTGGGGAATATCATCGTCTTCTTCCCTTCCTGCCGGAGGCTTTCCGTTTCGCCTTCGGCCAATGGCCCTTCTGGCGTTCCTCCTCCAGCTCCGCCAGGTAGTGAGAGTGGGCAAGCTTGTAGAGACTGCCGAGGTCGAGGCTGTGGCGGTCGCAGAAGTGGCGGAGGTCCACCAAGACATCCGTGACTGCCGCGCCTGGGTCCGCCTCTTCGAGGTCAAAGAAGACTTCGAGCGCACCCTCGACCTTGGCCATTTGCAGCTTGGGAGCGAGAGCCTGCATGCGTTCCAGGGCGTCGGCACTTTCGGCGACGGCGACCTGCTCCTCGGTCCCGACGAAGAAGCGGTCCTTCTCGCATTCCCATTCCGTGTCGAACCTGCCCGCCTTGACGGCATAGGGGCCAAGTTCACGGATCTTCTCGTCGATTTCAGACGCGTGCGAGGCAGAGGTGTGGCCCGAGATGTAGATCTCGATCTCCATGACGCCCGGTCCGTACTTCCTTCGGTTCGCCTTCCTGCTTTCGACCCGCCTCTCGTCCATGCCCTCGGCAAGCCTGCCGAGATCCTTCAAGATTGTCCCGACTTCCGAGCATGTCTTCACGCGGACGGAGCCGACAGTTGCGGCGATGCTTCCCATGATTCACCTCCTTGTCACAATCACCTGCTTTGCGGAAACCAAAGTTGCGGCTACGGCGTCTGATAGGTAGTATCTTCTACGGACCCGGGGGTACGGCATGGCGCAGTTGAGAATGCGTGGTTGTGGTTGCCTGGTGGCCCTTGCTGCGCTGTTTCCGATAGGCTGTGCGCGGCGGACAGAAACCTCAGCACAGGCGGTTTCTGTCCCGGAGAGCAACGTCGAATCAGCTTCGAAGAAACATCTTGCGCAGGCCAGCGAGCTGCTCAAGGTCCTCGACAAGCCCCTCAACTCCACGATGCCACGCGCCATCTACTACGGTCTCCACAAGAAACTGCCTGCGTTGATGCCGGAGGCCCTGGATGTGCTGATACAAAAGCTGGAAAGCCCGAACTGGGACACCCGCTGGGACGCTGAGAAGCTGCTGATAGAGCTGGGAGGAGCCGAGCACCGGGACAGGATCGGCTTGCCCCTCCTGAAGCTACTCGCCGACGACAACCTGCACGTGCGCTCAAGCTGCTTCTACGGCCTCTGCAAGATCAAGGAGACACGCGCGCTCGGCATCCTGATCGAGATGGCGGCGGTTCCGAAAGCCGTCAAGTTCTCGGCGGAACACATCGACGAGATGCTCTGCGAACTCTCGGGGCTCAGACGAGCGCCGCGGTCGTGGAGGGACTGGTGGCGGGAGAACAGCGCGCGATATCTGCAGATCCCCCACGAGTGGCAAGAGGCCGTCGAATCCGTCCGTGAACGATAGCGTCGCGGTCTTGCAGGAGCTGTCGCAGGCCGTCGCGATCCACTTCGAACCAGCTCATGCCTGGGCTCCCGTGCCGGCGCCCTGCAGCCTGGCCAGCTTCTGCTCAGCCGCCCTGACCTGCTCCTGAGCAACCTCGACGGCCTGCTGCCGCGCCTGTTCGCGAAGCGCAGGCAGCATGTCGGCGATGGCGTCGACCAGTGCCTCATTGAGATCGTAATACTGCTGGCTCACATCGTTCCCATCCCGGATCCAGTACGTCATGCCGTACTCGGTGCTCACGCAGCCCTTCGACCGGTCGAACTGGTCGAGGAACAGCTGGAGCGCCTCCGGGGCAGCGAAGTACGTTTGGTAGAAGCCTTGTCTGTTGAAGTGCGCGATGAACGAACAGTGGAGCGTCAGGTGCTGGTAGAGTCTCTTCGTGAAGCGCTTGAACTCCATCCCGCCGGTGAAGAAGCGGACCCAGTCGCCGAGGACCCTACGTTTCTGCTGGGCAGTCATGTACTGCGCGTCCGTGAAGTGGCTCGTGTCCGGCAGGGACAGCTTGGATGTCTTCTTCATGGGTCACCTGCTTTCAGGAGGACCGAACCGGTCCCGCGCTACGCCCGCGATAGCGTCGAGCGTGTCCGCATCCCACGGCTTGTCGGCGTTGTAGAACTCGCCCTTGGGGTTGATGTCGAGGTACAAGAGGTCGTAGATGTGGCGGAGGGCCGTCTCGGCGCTGTCGGGGCTTTCGCTCTGGGCAGCCGCTTCGCGGACGGCCAGGCGCAGCCTTTCCCAGCACGGTGCCTCCCATCCGCCCATCTGCGCGGCCCATTCGAGGATGTCCCGGGCCGCCTGCACAAGTGAGGGCGAATCGGTCACGTGTGCCACCTGATCGAGCGCCTCGCGAAGTTCGCGTCTCAACTCCGGAGCGACTGCAGTGGATCGCGCGTCGATCTCCAGCGATTTCCACAGCGTGTTCCAAGATTCCTCTGGCAACCTGATGCAGATATACTGTTTGTCCTCTGGCATGTCGGCCTTCCTTTCCAGCGCCGCCTTTCACGCGTTTCCGCAAGCCTCAACCACATCCTCCAGCTTCATCACCGGCCCGAACGGCTTGAGCGCCTCGCACTCCTCGTCGCCGTCGCCGAAGATGATGGTCAGGATCGACACCTTGCGCTTCTTGAGCGCTTCCATGTGCTCCTCGGTCATGTCCGCGTAGCCGTCGGTTATCACGACCGCCTTGGGGTATCCGCGCTCCAGGATCGAGGCCGCCACGCAGTCGAAGTCGGTGCCGTATGTGGTGCGGATGCCCTCACCCTTGGCGAGCGCCTTGAGGCTCGTCTCCACGATGTCATTGGAGAACGTGAAGACTCTCTCGATGTCGGTCTGCATGTTGCCGAGGACGCCCAGTATCCGGGGCAGGTCGTCGTGGACGGAGCCCGAGACGTCCAGATAGACCGCGAGGCCGCGACCGCGGCCCTGGGTCTCGCTGTACGCCCTGTTGTGAAAGAGCACCGGCCAGACGCCCGAGGCGAGGAGCACGAGGTCCCGCTTGCTCGGCGTGAGCATGACGGGCGATGTGATCCGCCTCGCGCTCCTGTTCTGCTCCAGGAATCTGCCGACCGCGCGCTCCGTGAGGAACTTCTTGAGCAGCTTGCGCCTCATGGAGAGATGCGTCTTCAGGACCTGCATGAGCATGCCGAAGAGCGTCTCGCCATGGCCAGCCGCGTCCGAGGACGCGATTGCCTTCTGGATCTCGCTCGCGATCTTTTCCAGGACTTCCGCGGGAAGCTGCTGCGCTCCACGTGCGGAACGACCCTTGCGGTCACACGGGCCGTGCGAGCCGATCAGGAGGATCTCCCCGGCCTTCACCGGCTCGCAGAGCACCTTCAGCGTCTGGATGAGCTCCCCGGTCGTGAGCCTCTCGGCCTGCGGCACGGCCCGGCCGTAGAGGTTGCCGTAGACGCCCTCGAAGCGGCCTTCACGGACGTTCGTGCAGCCCGGCCGGAGGATCGCCTCGATCCCTTGGTCCCGGTAACATCGCGTGAAGAGGCTGCCCACGCCTGACTGTGCGGGGAAGAACCTGCTGATCACGGCATTGATGATCGCGTCGGCGGCGATGTTCGTGAGCTCGTCGGCCTCGTACCGGTAGTGATCGAACAGCGGGTGCAACGTCTCGTGCATGATGAGCGCGAACACGTCCTCGCGCGATCTCACCTTCGCCTTCACGAATCTCGGGTTGAAGGTGAGCCGGCCGTCGCGGTCGATCTGCGCCGTCCGCGTGGCCCTGTCGTCGGCGCGCACGCTCGTGATGAACGCCGCCACGAACGAGTCGAACCCGAGCGCGCGGCGGAGCACTTCCCTAACAAGGTCGAGCGTGATGTCCATGGGTCAGGCTCCCTCTGTGATGGGGATGCGGACGGCGCCCTTCAGGCCGACGAAGTAGTACCGTTTCCCCGATGGCGAGTCCGCGAAATTGATGTACTCCTTGTGACCGTCCCGCATGACGACGCAGAGGCCCATCGAGAAGCCCACGACCTTGTCCACGACCGAGTCCAGCTGTCCGGTTCCGACGACGTGCTTGTACTGCTCGCGCTTCCCGGCGAGCCACTCCTCCTCGGTCGGTTGCCCCGCGTCGTCCTCGTGGACCGTGCCGAAGTCGATGTTCCAGTAGCCCAGCGGCCCCGAGAGTTCGACGTGGTGTCCTGGGCACTCGAACATCTGGATGCCTTCGAGCTTCTTCTTCGCCTCCCCCGGCGTGAGCGTCCCGAGGACGATCTTGATCTTGGCGCCGCATTTCTTGCAGCAGCCCGCGACGTACCTCATTGGTGTCCTCCTTCTCCTGGACCCGTGTTCCCGTTCACCCGGCCCGCCTCACGAGCCGTGCGTCCCACCTGCGCGCGAGTCGCTGCACGCCCACGCCCATCCCGCACCGCTCACGCGCCCTCCTTCTGGCGGCGATCCCTTCGAGCCGCTCCTTTTCCAAACGCCTTGCTTCCGCGCGCCGAGCGTTCACGGCGAGCGTCGCCGGATGCGAGGCAAGCATCGCGTCGAACGCCCCTTGCTTCTCGTCGAGCGCCTTCTTCACGCCGTCGCGGATCACGTCGCCGATCTTCTCGTTGTACTCGAGCTCGAGGCAGAAGAGCTCGAAGTCGAACACCTCGCTGAGACGCTTGAACGCTTCCTCCTCCGAAAGCCATCTGCGACGCTTATTCGTGACCGATCTCATCTGGCCACCTCCTTTGCTGGTGTTGGGCGAAGTGGATGAAGCCTGACGACGGCAGGGCCACCCCGGCGTCGCCGGCGACACATGGGAGGGCCCGGTCGCAGTCGGGCCCTCCCAAGTAGCACAGATAGGCGCACTGCCACGTCGGTATGTGGGATGGTTGGATTGCGTCGAGGCAGACGGGCCGACGCCGGCCGCCAAGGGCAGGCGGCTCACCACAAGTATTGTAACGCAAATCGGGCGGTTGTTTAGCTGTCTGCCTGACTCGATGGGTTCGTTGCGCTGGCGCGCTTGCTCTTTGTCGGCGCATCCGGAGATGGCGAGCGCCTCTTGTGCTGCTGGAGCCTGTACCATCTCTCCGCGAGAAGTCTACCGACCAGTTCGGCGAGATCATTCAGCCGTTGATCCATGACATTCTCGTCCTCTCTATCGAGCCGCGCCGGGAGGGGTCGCACGGGCGCGTGTGTTTGGCACAGAGACGAAGCCCGGCGGGAACCGGGCTTCGTTGAGGCGAGTTGGGGTTGGGTTCGACTGCAGCGGTGTCAGCCTGCGGCGACCTCCTTCTCGTGATCGTCTGCGGCTACACTGATCGACACCGCCACTGCATCAGTATAGCGCTTCCAGGCCGTGTAGGCGTTTCCCATTTTGAGGCCGGTGATCTCTTCGATCTCGCGCCAGAGGACGCCCTTCCGCCGCATCTCCGCGATCCTCGGTGCCCACGTGTCCATATCGCTGGGGCCGCCGACGTCAAGGCGTATCTCCTGGCTCTTGAAGTCGCGGCCCGGCGCCGTCGCGAGGGCGGCCGAGGGGAATCCGTCCGCCTCCTCGAGCACGCGCGAGGCAACGGCCCAGGCGTCGATCGTAAACTTCAGCCTCGCGAAGCCGCGCCTCTTGCCAGCCGGTATTACCTCGTGGACCTGGACCTTGCCAAGGATGTCGCGCAGGAGGAGCGCCGCCCGCCGGACATCTCCCTTCAGGATGTCGGCGAGGTCGGAAATCTGCTCCGCGATCCAGGTCTTCGCCGGCAGCTCAAGGGACACGTTCTGGAGTTCCTCCGCCTGCTCGATCTCGCTCTCGAGACGGGCGATCTCGACCTCATGCTCGGCCAACCTGGTGGTGAGGTGCGCGCTGTTGCTGCCGCTGCTCTCGATGGCGTCAGTGATGTTCGCGATCTTCTTGTTGAGTCCATCCCGGGCCTTGGACTTGCCTTCGATCTCCTGAGGCACGCGGACGTCCAGCTCCTTCAGGTGAGCGTCGAGCGACGCCATCACCTTGTCCATCCAACCTGGGACGCTACGGAACTCTCCGGCGAGGAAGTCGAGCAGGGCCTTCTCTGTTCTCTCGCGCGGCGCTCTGGTGGCCTGAGGACACGGCCCCTTCCGATGTGCGGGGCAGCCGAAGTACACATCTGTGCCGCCCGTCTGGTATATTAGCCGCGCGCCGCAGTGGCCGCAGACGAGAAGCCGGTTGAGGAGCCCCGAAGGATAGGGATCGGTCGAATGGACCTTGGCACCGCGAGGCTTCTGGCCATTCTTCTTGCCGTAGACCTTGGCAAGCTTGGCCAGCTTCTTCTGGGCCAGGGCCCACGTCTTGTTGTCGACGATGCGGAGGCCGGGACGCTCGACGGTCACGACGTCCTCTTCTGGTGCCTGCTCCTGCTTGACCTTTCCTTTGGAGTTGCGGATGTTCCTCCGCCTGCCCCAGGTCCAGGTGCCGACGTACTTGCTGTTCCCCAGGAGCCTGCGCACCTGCGTATGGTGCCAGCCCGGCTTCGACGATCGATGCCCCTTGGGGACACCGAGCCGATTGAGCTCACGGGTGATCTGGAGGATCGACCAGCAGAGGACAACGAACCAGCGGAACACCTCGCGCACCCACTTGGCCTCCGGCTCGTAGACCACGACATGCTTCCGAGGTTTGGGGTCGTTCTTGGAGTATACCCAGGCGGGGTCGTCCTGCAGCGATGTGAGACCGAAACATTGGTCTCCGACCGATCCGTAGTAATCGCGTGATGCGTCGTCTTTCAGTATCCGTCCTTCCTGTGCGCCGTGAACCCTCGGGCCCAGGCCGGTCACCATGACCGCGTTCTTGGCCTCGCCGAAGCTCGTCGGGAGCTCCCAGCCTGGCCTGTCGGTGTCGATCCCGTCACGCACGGAGATGAAGCGACCGGAGTTGAACCTGATGTCGGTGATGAGGTCCTTGACGCCACTGGTCCGACTCAGGCGGGACAGATCGAGTACGACCAGCAGGAACGCCTTGCCGTCCTTGACCATCTGCTCGATCTTGCGGTAGCCGGCCCGCGACTTCTTGGTGCCGGACGTGGCCTTGTCGCTCAGGACGACCGCGCTCCCGTGGTTGATGCCGAGACTGTCGAGGTGCTTGCGGATATCCCTTTCCTGGTCCTCGCAGCTTTCCTCTCGCTGCATGCTCGAGGAATACCGAACATAGAGGATGATGCACGCGATGATCCTACTCATCGTGCACCTCCTCCCTGTGGCCAAGATCCGTGACCGTCGGCGCGCAGCTCGTCCCGGTGATGACATGGAGCTCCCAGCCGGGCAGCTCCGTGTCGATCCCGCCGTCGACGGTAATGACACGCCCGCCGGCGACTACGATATCCCGGATCAGTTCCACGACGTCGACTCTCCTGCTGAGCCGGGACAGGTCGCTCACTGCCAGCAGGATGTCCTTCCCGGTCTCGACCATCTCGACGATCGTCTTGTAGCCGGGACGCGACTTGTCCGTGCCGGACTGCCCCGCGTCCCTGAGGACGATTGCGGCCCCGTGGTCGACACCGATGCGGGCGAGGTGCTCTTGGACTCTCCGCTCCTGCTCTTCGCAGAATGCCGCTGCGTCCCTGGCGCACGCGCATCGGCTCATGATGAGAACCTCGGGCTGGGGACTACGCATGACGCACCTCCTCCCGGCGGCCGAGGACCGCGCCCGTAACGTCGCAGGCGCTCGCGTCGGTGCCGCCTCGAACGCGATACCACACGGGATTGTGCTGAAACTGTGCTAGATTTGATGCGAAACGACCGGAAACGACCGGAAACGACTGGAGCTTACCGGACGGCATAAGCCCTTGCCTGGACGGGGGTTCAGACCCAAACCCCTGTCCAAGCGGAGGATACGGAACCGGGGTTAAACGAATCCCCCCCTCTCCGCCATACGTGTATTACTGAGTTCCAACATCCTGCTACGCCTCACCTTACAGCCTTCTTCCTTTTGCCTTCGTCTCGCTGAGCCCCGGATTGTGCCAGAATTGTGCCAACTTGCCCGGCCTTCTTCTTCCCACTGTGGGATTGTGCCAAAAGTGTGCCAACTTCTTCGGGGGCGGCAAGGCGCTCCATCGCCTCCTTCGAGGCCCTGTCGTGCAGGTGATAGTAGTGCCAGACCATCTCGGCGTCCTTGTGTCCAACCCAAGCCATGCATGTGAGTACAGGCACGCCACGCTCAGCACAGAACGACACGAAGAAGTGGCGGAACGAGTGTAGCACGCCGTGGTGGATCCCGAGCTTCTCGCGGTCCTTCTTGAGGCACTCTAGGGTGCGATTCTGCTTGATCCTTCCGCCCTTGGGGCCCATAAAAACGTACTCCCCAACGCGCCTGACCTCGACCGCGCTACGCACGAACGGGTGCATGGGGACCGAGCGACTCCTTCGGCCCTTCGGGTGCCAGTCCTCGCGGACGGCTATGGTGATCATCCCGTTCTTGAAGTCGACGTCCTGCCAGCGCAGGTTGATCAGTTCGCCGATCCGCATCCCCGTGTATGCCAACGTCGTCAAGATGGGCCTGAGCCACTCACGGCACTTGGTCATGAGTTTCTGTACTTCTTCCTCTGTGTAGCAATAGGCCAGCTTCTCGGGGGGTTCCCTAACCTCCCAGTACTCCCCTGGATTCTGTTCCATGAGCCCTCTAGCCGGGTGGCTGGCGTACTTGAGGAAGTTCTTGATTATGTTGCTGTCCGTGTAGACGGTCTTCAACGCACAGCCCTCGTCTCCGGCCCTGTAGACCTCGAAGGCCTCAAGCACAGGCAAGGTTAACTCCCCCGCCAAGACCATTCCGAGCTTCTTGCAGTGTCGGAGAAGTGCGGCCATCCCCGCCCGGTACTTCGCCACGGTCCTCGGCGCCTTGTCGCGCATCTTGTGCTCTATGTACATGTTCCTGAGTCCGACCAAGGTGACGTCCCTGGTCTTCTGGTGCTCGGCTCCAGAGGCCGGGCCTTCGTCAAGCCTCCGAACGGCCTTCTCGGCCTCATCCTTCGTCGTAGCGTCGAGCGACACTCTCTTGCGTTTGTGGTTCTCCGTGTAGTCGGCGTACCAGCACCCGTTGGGGCGCCTATACACCCTGTACCGCCGACGGCCGCGGTAATGGAAACAACCGCGCTGCCGCCTATCAGCGTCAGCCATCTCTATCCTCCTCGCATGATGCCCCTCCTTCCCTTTGCGAGTCCGAGGACTCAGGGCTACCACCGGGCCTGCCCCCAACAGGACGACTGTTGGCCTGGAGCAAGCCCTCGACTACGTCCGTAGAGAAGTATACCCTACGGTGCAGCCGAGTAAAAGGAATCGTCCGGCGGTAGACCCAGTCCCGGACCGTCCGCTCGGGAACGCTGAGGGCATCCACGAATTGGGATACCGTGAGTATCCGGTTGAGCTTGTACTTCACCTTGGCGGCCGAGCCTCTGACCGTGACGCCGTCAGGATCGCACCTGTTGACCTCGAGCAAGCCTTCGATTTCGTCTTGGGAGAACATTGTCCTCGCGCCCAGCTTCGAGTACGGGATCGCGCGCTTGTGGACCCAGTCGTAGACGGTCCCCTTCCCGACGCTCAGCGCCTTGGCGAGATCGGGAACCGTGAGCAGGTGGCCTATCTCGTACATCACGCGCCTTCCCGCGGGACGTCGGCCATGAACACCCGGCACATCGCATGTGCGAACTTCGCACGCGCGAAGGAGCTGACTCACTAACCGACCGTCCCCTTCTCCAGCTCGGCGATCACGTCCTGGGGACCGGACACGACCACGTGAAGTGTATCGGCATCGTTTCCGGTCCTCAGCTCGACGGTCGCCCCATCGCCGGCCGAGACCAGGTAGGTGAGCACGCGCTTGGCCGACTCGTCATCGAGCACCTTCTTGCCATTCTTGACGGCGGAGACGAGCTTGGCCAACTCGTCCTCGGACATCTTCTCGTCCCCGTTACCGTGTCGACACCTGATCTCCTTCACAAAGCAGTCGATGTCGTCCCGGCTCCGGAGGCCGTTCTGACCAGTGGTAGCCCGGACGTCGGCGAACGTCATGACACCATCAAGGATCGCGTCCCTCAGCGCGGGGTCCCGGGCAGCGCGCGCGATGACGCGCACACGCGGGAAACACTCGCTGGCCTTCTTCTCCGCAAGGAGGCGCTGGACGAAGCTCCTACGCTCCCCGGGGTCCTTCATGCCCGCGATTGACCGCCCGGCGCAGAGCGGGAGCCCGTCCTTCTCGACGAGGTCACACGTCTCGGGCGTCCTAGTCACGACAAGCCAGCCCGACAGCGTTGATTCCTTGACGCCCATGAGCTCCGCGATCTTCCGCTGCTGACCGCGCCGTCCGGTGAACGACTCCAGAGTCTCGAGGAGGTGGGCCGCGTGCTTCACCTTGTCGAAGGAGGGAGAACTCCTTGCGATCGAGGTTGGCGACGAGGGACTCAAAGCTGAGTTGACCAGCCGGCGCCGTAGTGTTCTTGCACCGTACAAGCGCAAGCAGCGGGCGCTTCTCGCCGTGTTTCTCCTGCAAACGCTTCAGGGCGAGGAGCCTGCGTGTGCCGTCTTCGACCAGATACTTGTTGTTGCCCAAGTCCCTAACGATCGCCGGGACCAACTGGCCGTGGCGCCGTAGCGACTCACAAAGCCGCTCAATACCTTCGTCTTCTCCGCGCGCAACGGACTCGACGAAAGCCAGGCAGTCCAGGTCAATGTGGCAGAGCGTTCCCTCGGGCGCCTTCGCTTCCGGCAGGGCATCTTCACTCGACCCCTTGGCCACATCTGTCTTTGTTGGCTTTGCAGTGACCTTCTTCTTTCCCACGGCTTCCCCCTCTCGGGACAGTCCTCTCAGCGACCGTCCTGTGGTCTCGCTCCGTCCCGCGGGCCCGCTAGGCCCTGGCCGAAAGCACAGGTTCCTCCGTCTTCACCGCCATGCTCACAACAGGCCCGGCCTTTCCTCGCCGTGTTCAGAATCGACCAGTTCGGGGTGCTTGTCAAGCCGGGGCGTCTGGCAGGCGGCTCGCAACGCGCGCGGTGCCAACGGGTTACGGCATGGATGCTCGTGATTGCTCAGGTTTCGGTCGTGTCCAGTTCCGGGATTACGAGCAGCTTGCTCAGCTTTGCTCAGGTCGAAGCAGGTAGAGCAGAGCACGATTTGCCCGGGGATATTTTTTTGAAGATTTTTCGGCAGCATGTTTGAAATGACGCGCGCGGAGACACGTATCGCGCCTGCCCTCACTCCCTGGACCCGGAAGGAAGCAGATGCCTGCACTGTTGCGCCTGGAGTATCGGACTTGGTCACGCCGCCGCCTTGACATCTGTTGGCTGCGGATGAAACAATGTATGATAATGTGGCGAGGTAGCCCGATGCGTCGCCGCAACTCGATGGCAAGGTGCAGGGGACACTCAGAGGAAATGTGCGCCGGACGCCGAGCCAAGAAGCAGAAGAGTAAAGGCCGCAAGCGGGCCAAGGCGGCCTCACGGTCTTCTCGCTCAGAGGTGAGCGAGTCCGAGCCTACCATATCTCGCGTGATGGTCCACGAATTCTCGGACCCGCGGAAAGGCGGTCGCGTTGAGTTTGTGTCCGAAGGAGAACTCCTTGCCGTCGTTTTCAAAGCCCCGCAGCACTTGGTCCTGTCCAGACTCGTAGCCGATTGGCAGCGCGAACAACAGCGCGCCTTCTGTCTGGGCCAGAGCGAATTCGTACACGGCCTGCCCGTCCCTGAAGCTCACAAGATGCTTCGTGAGAACCTCGGCGAAGGCAGAAAGGTCATGAAGATAAGCGTGATTGACTACAACTGGCGCGACGGGTTTGCCAGGAGAAATCCCTTGTTCCGATGGGCCGAGGGGGACTGGCAGAAGGTCAAATCCCCAAAGGAACGCTCCAAGTACCTCCGCAGTCTCTTCATCAGGAAGGCGGGCGGTTTGGACACAGCCCGCCTTTCGTTCGGCGATCCGCAGCAGACGTGGATTTCGTCGACCCAGGAGGAAAGCTTCCACTCTCACGCATCCTCTGTCCTGCAAGCCATGCTTGAGCATCAGCTTCGTGGAATCGAGCAGGCCAGACGTTACGAGTACGTGGAACGTTCATACGAGGTCACGCACCAGGGGAACCTCCTCGGGACGCCGAATGGACCGAGGGAACTGTGCGACCTTGTACTGGGGCTCAAGTCTCACAAGCTGTTTGTGCTTCGTGCCGACGGAGGCATGGGCAAGTCCACCACTCTGATACGCCTTGCCCAACAGATACTCGAGAGCCGGGACTCGGCTTCAGCCCTTGCCGTACCGGGCACGGTGCCGGTCTACGTCGATGCCTTCAGCCTGAAGGGGAACTGGGAAGACGCCCTTGTCAGCGCCCTTTGGGAAAGTCAGCCGCCCGGCTTCGCGGAAGCGGTGACCCTCATGCCTGGTCTCACCAAACGTGACATAGGACGGTTCGTCCAGCATATCACGGGGACCAGCAACGTTCGCACTTCAAGAAGGGATCTTGTGCTGCTGATTGACGGCGTCAACGAGGCCCGTCACAAGGGATTCTTCACCGAGTTGAGGCACAATTGCGCTGGCTGCGTGAGGATACTGGCGACGAAGACGCCGCCGCTAGACCCTGGCCCGGAAGAATATGTCGAGATACGAGTGCTGCCATTGTCCCCCGGGCAAACAGCCGCCTTCTGTGCTTCTGTCAATGAACCAGTACCCGACGAGGAACACACGCGCTGGATGCCGCCCCTTGTGCAAAATCCACTGCTGCTCAAGCTCTACCTCGAAGTAGACAGAGATGCGCGATCGACGATACGCTCCTCGTATGCGCTCTTCCGAGCCGTCATTGAGCGGATTAGGGACAACGAAGACAGCAAGTATGAGGAGCGAAGGGCAAACGGACTCGATGTCCCTGACATGCCTGTCTACAACCTGTATTCGGCCCTGCCGGCAGTTGCCTACGAGACGCTGAGTCGTGGCCGAACTCGCGTCATAGATCGCGACACCTTGACAAGCGTTCTCCGGAGCAAGCACGCCGTGGAAGCCCTGGACGGATACACCATGCCACAGTTCCTCGACGCACTGAAACGCTATCGCCCCTTCATCGCGACCATCGGTGATGCCGGCCACCTCGAATTCTGCCACGAGCAGTTCTCCTATTCCCTGGCCGCGAAGCACATCCTGGAAAGTTGGAACCCTCGGAAAGCTGGGGAAGTATGCACATGGCTGCAGGCGCCTCGCTGCGATGAAGTCGCGTCCTACCTCGGGGGCGGAATTACCGATCGCAGTATTCTGGATGCCCTTTGCGAAGCGTTCAGCAGCAACAGGCGGACACAAGGAGACTTGATAGACGAAGTCAACAAGGCCATTCTGCACGATCTGCAGACGTGGAGCAACCTGTTGAGCCAGGCTCGCGGCCCTGGAAGCACTGAGGCAGTGACAGGACTCCTTGATCATGTGAGGCCGCTGGTATTCGAGCAGGACGTGAGGCCGCTAGTATTCGGGCACAATCTGACCGAGACCAGGAAGGCGCTCTCGATTTTCGCGGCTCTGCCTCCCAGCGATCCACGAGACATGCTACTCTACGACATCATACACAGCGAGGATCTGGACGAGATACGCAAGATGGACTTCTTGGCCAAGTCAGTAGTGCCGACAGATTCCGCCCTTTTTGCCACTCTTGCAAGAGAGATGCTGGAAGCTCCTCCGTGCGGCTCGCTCTGGTGGGTACTCATTCGCGGGCTCCGACACAGGATACTGGAACTCCCAGCGCTTCGTTCCGAGGTTCTCTCAACGGTCGTCTCAGCCATAACTCCGGCCAACGTGGAACGCTACACCTTCCTGGTAGCCGGTGTGTTGTACGCATTGGACTCTTGGGATGCACCGGAAGTCCTGGATGCGATCCATCAGGTCTTGTGCCAGCGAAAGCCCAGGTGCACAGGGGCTCAGCTGCTACTGAAGATATCGCCTTTTGCGCGTGCGAAGAAGCGAAATGCTTGGCCCAGGAGGATCAGAACAGCGGCCCTGGACCTTGTAGGGGAGCCTGTGATCAGCTCAACACACCGCATTACACACGATGGCCCAGACGATCTCATGCTGTCTGAGGCCTTGGACCGTGTCGTGGAGCCACTGACCAGCCCAACACAATACATCACAGATGGTTCACCCGGTATGATTATGCTGTCTCCGGAAGACATTCCCGGGGCGATGGTTGTGATTGAACGAAGCATGCATTCCGACAGACACAGCGTAAGAGTAGTCGCGTACAAGTGGATGGCCACCTGTCTGGAGTACATGGCTCAAGAAACCAAGGACTACTTGGGGAAGCATCCTGCCATGGAAGAGGCAATCATCGCCGCGTGCTCCAGCCGTGATAGCTTCTACGCCCTGCGTTGCGTGCAGCTGCTTGGCTGGGTCAATAGAGACGTGGCACGAGCCGCCGTGCTTGCAGCGCTGCCCCACGGAGCAGGAATTGACATCGCGCTTGAGGCGATTCAGGCGTCGGGAGCTCCTGATATCCGTGAAGCTCTGGCCAAGACAATACGGAGCCATGTCAAAGATGGCTACCGTCTGCCCAGGATGACAGACATTGCCGAAGCACTCAACTGCGCGGAGAACCTAGCAGAATTGGCACTTGGGGGAATGTGTTCGCCAATTGACAATGCCAAACGAAAGAACTACGTAGCGAAGTACTACGTAGCAAAGAACTACGTAGCACTACTGGAAGAGCTTCGGCCATTGCTCTACAAGAAGCAGACAGGGCAGCTCCAGATGCCTGCCGACAGCCTTGGGCTTGGCATCAACTGATTGGGACAGCGTCGCGTGATGAGAGGGCCGTGCAAGGACAGTTGCGCAGGTGTTGGTCTTGACCACCAATCAGACGGCCGTCTTCGTCCCAGGAACCGAAAGGCATAAATACTCCATCCTCTCTCGAAGTCGTGAGGTGATCTCATGACACTGTGTTGGACCAGGGACTTGCGGCAGCCGAGAATAGGCGGGGCGCATACGTCGGAAGTATTGCCGGCTGACTAACGACAGACCACTCCCACGAGGAGCAGTCGCTCTTTGAGAACGGAATCGCGCTCCCGAGCTACGCGGCGGGACGGAGTTCGACGATGGGGAGTTGCCTTCGGCCCTCCAGGTAGTCCACACTGAGTTCGAGCCGGACGCCGCGCCGACCCTTGACCTTCGCCTGTGGCGAGGCGCACCAGGCGTCGCGTGGATACTTCTTCCTGGGCTCGAATCTCACGGCCTCGTTGGCCGGCTTTCGGTCGAAGTGGACTTCGTCTGGTGTCCGGCCGCGAAGGCCGGAGTTTGGCCGGTGGCCGTTGTACCAGCTGATGAAGACTGCGAGGTCTTCGCGGAGCCGGTCGGCGTCAAGAGGCACGAGGATGCGTCTGGTGAACTCATCCTTGATCGTTCGTATCAGTCGTTCGATGATGGCGATGGAGCCCTTCTTACCAGCAGCGCCGTATCGCCACTTGATTCCGCGCAAGCGACACCATTTGCGGTACGCGGGGCAATCGAACTGCCCGCCCTTGTCCGAAATGATGTGCCTCGGAGCAGCGCCGATAGAATCGAACACGCAGTTGAGGAAGTCCGTGATCTGCTTCGAACTCGGCTCTGACGCAAAGAGATCGATTCCGATGAGCCGCCTCGAGAAGTGGTCTTCAGCGACCGCGAGCCAGTGGCAGAAGGGCCACCGCTGCGGCAACGAAAACGGCGATATCGCCGACCAGAAGCCTCCGAGGACCGTGGGGACTATGGTGAGATCGACATGGTGGACATGGTTTGGCCGCTTGGATGCTACGGCTAGTTCGGGAGCAGGCTCTGCCTCGTCCACAGCTCGGGGCGAATCAGGTACCCGGGGTTTCAGCATTCTGCCGACGGTCGTGGATGCGATGTGGACCCCCGAGCGTGCAAGCGTCTCGGCGATCTTGACCTTGCCGAGCATGGGGCAGAGAGCCTTGAGCCGCTGGACCAGATGGCGGACGAAGTCCGGGAAGCGGTTCACGGGCTCAGCGAGGCGGACGAGGGCGGCTTCCCCGGATTCTCCCAAGCGCCTCATCCAGCGCGATAGGGTCTCCTGGTCGAGTAGAAGCTTGCGCGCTGTCTCGGCGAGCGACCAGCCGCGCACGGCACGAAGCTCGAGGATCGCGAGACGATCTGTCGCCTTGTAGTGTGGACGGCGCTTCGGCGGGATCGATGCCATGCGTGCATCCTTGATGCGCAGCTCCTCGCGGAGCAGGCCTATCTCTGTGTCTCGCCGTTCAACCTCCGCTTGGAGCCTGGCGGTAGGAGAGAGGGCGTTCATCCAGTGCCCGAGGTGAATCGTGAAGGCGGCAGATGCGAGCGACAGCGCGTTCAGAATGGCGGCCTTGGCATGCCCGGGCCATCCCCGAGGTAGCGGGAGCTTGTCAGGACTGTCTGAGTCTGGCATGATGATATCCCCCTAATACGCATTCTAGTTAGTCCCCTCGGATATCCAGTCGAAGCCGCAGATCGAGACGATTGTTTCGGGGTTGTCGGTGAGTCGCCGCCACGCCATGGCGACTGCTTCCTCGAGGCTCTCTC
>SDBV01006145.1_pt1 | contig 16722 bp, 13 predicted proteins | sample 2277081 | NCBI WGS metagenome assembly SDBV01 (sample SAMN10402039, study PRJNA504765) | marine sediment metagenome | isolation source: marine sediment core GS10_PC15, 223 cmbsf | place: Arctic Ocean: Southern Knipovich Ridge | collected 2010 | reverse complement strand
CGACGCACACAAGAAGACCATTGAAATGGAGAGCAATTCTCTCAAAGAGAGGACTATTCTGGAACATGCTTGGAAATCGACTATTTATGCTTTAGGCATCAAACACAAGGACGTAGACAAGCTGAGGGAAGTTGGGCTTTCTGACGCAGAGATTGTCGAGGTGCAGGCAATGATAGGTTTAGAACTACTTTCGCCAACTTTTGTGACTCGTTAGTGATTGAAAAAGGGGAATGATGGTAACTAAAATAGTCATCGAAAATGAAAGAGTACGACGCCCAATACCTGTTTTACCGCCTGGTATTCTGTGGAACGACTTTGTTTTCGTTCTGGGGATAGGCGGACTGGATAAGACACGAAAGCCTGTCAGCACGGATATCACTCAACAAACGTTTAGGGCAATGGAACGTATTAAGGAGGTACTTGATGCCGAAAACTTCTCATTTAATAACGTCGTAAGATCTTGGGTTGCTCTTACTGACGCCACAGATTTTGAGGTTGTAAACAATACGTACCGAGAAATAACGGGAGAAGATATTCCCGCTTGTATATTCACGGAAGTTACCTGCTGCCCTATTCCCGGCGAGGATGTCAAGATACAGGTTTTTGCTCATAGAATTGGCCGCAGACTAATTCAAACAGATAGGGCTCCAGCGCTGATACCCTATCGTCCACAGGCGATAGAAGCAGGGGGGCTTTTCTTCGTTCAGAGTATGAACGGTGTTGACGTGAGCACCGGTAGGCTTGTTAGTGAAGATGTTGTCCGACAGGCAGAAAAGACTCTGGATAATATCTCGGGGGTGTTAAAGTCTGGAAGCTTAAATCCAGAGAACATTGTCAAAGCCACCATCTTCATGACTGATCTGGACGAGATCGATAAAGTGATAAAAGTTTATGAAGAATATATTGACTTTCTCTCTCCCTGCTTTTTACAGGTTCCACGGATTTCAACTTGGGATGAAAAGATTATGATTGAAGTTATAGCAAGTACAAATATACAAAGAAGATTGAAGGTAGATAAAGTTCCAGCCTACCGAGAGGTGATGGCTCAAGGCGTTTTGACCGACGATTTCATTTTTGTACAGGGCATGGGGGGTATAGACGTAGACTCCAGAAAACCAATAAGTAAAAATATCCTCCGTCAGACAGAGAAAGCTCTAGAAAATATTGATGAAGTTCTGAAAGAGGGTGGAATGACCCTGGCTAATGCCGTCAGCGCTTCAGTTTTTCTCACTGATATGAAGCAATATGCTAATATGAATGAGGTTTACGGTATGTATATGGGAAACCAGCCTCCGGCAAGGATATGTGTTGAAGTTCCGCAGATATTTAATGATTCTGATATTCTAATAGAAGTGATTGCGGCGCGTTAATTTTTTTCGCGCATCTTGATAGACAGCCATATTTCAAGCATATGGCAGGTCTTACCTTGAATGAATCCAAAGGTGAAAAACAAGTTTGATGCGTAAGAATTATATAGAATTATCAGACGAAAATTTCAATAGAGAGACGGCATCAACCAATAATTAAGCCCAGTATAATGCCAGTAACACGAACGGAGGACGTGGTGAAAACGGCCGCTGACCTGAGGAATCAATTAGCCTCGCTTCACAACACCGCACCACAACTTATGCAGTAGGATACATTACGCCAACGTTTTGTGGAAGCAGTTGAAAGGAAGGTTAATAAAGGTCTAAGAAATTTTAAGAGGAGGTAAATAAAATAAGTAAAGATCTTAGGACATACTTAGACCAGGTTCGGCAATTGGGTCCTCAGTTCTATGTTGAGGTAACCAAAAAGCTGAGTCCAATATATGAGGTACAGGTCATACAAGAAAAGCTAGCACACGAGAAGCGTTTCCCAGTAACCTACTGCCCAGAAATAGAGGGCAGCAAGCTGCCTCTTGTCACCTGCTTGTGTAGTAGCTATCCCCATGTCGCCGTAGCCCTAGATATAGACCCTATGAAGGCAAGCGATGATGAAATCTTCCTCGAATATCCAAAGAGAGCTAGTGAGACCAGGTCAACCAAGACGGTTCCAGCTTCGTCAGCTCCGGTTAAGGAAGTAGTGATTGAGGGTAAGGACGTGGATTTGGGCATCCTGCCCGTTACTAAACAAGCTCCACTAAACTCCGGAAAATACATAACAGCCGGACAGCTGATTTGCAGAGACCCGGATACCGGGATACTAAACACTGGCATATATCGCCACATGGTCAAAGGGAAAGATAGGCTGGGTTTTAGGGCGGTACCGACGAATGATGCCGCCTATATCATCCGCCGCTATGCCGAATTGGGCAAGCCGATGGAGGTAGTGATATTTATTGGTCACCATCCAGCCACATGCCTGGGTTCCGTATCTAGTAGTGGTATTGATATTAATGAACTTGAGGTGATGGGGGGTTATCTCGGGGAGTCCCTTGAGGTAACCCAATGTGAGACCGTAGATCTTCCTGTCCCCGCCCGAGCTGAAATAGCCATTGAGGGAGTTATCGACCCTAGCAAGATGGAAACAGATGGTCCCTTCGCTGAGTGGATGGGTTACTATGGCGAAGTCTATGATTGCTATATCATCCAGATAAATGCCATGACCATGCGCCGAGATGCCATTTACCATGACCTGGACTCCAGCCATATTGAGCACAACTTTATGTTTGGCATCGGTGGTCGTTCCAATACCTATGAGGCAGTGAAGAAGGTGGCTCCCACAGTTAAGGATGTCTACCTGCCAAGTTACGGTGGTGGTCAACTCATCGTCTATGTATCGATTAAGAAGCGTGTGCCTGGTGAAGGTAAGCGGGCTGCTTGGGCAGCCCTTAACTCCCATGCCAATCGTAAGATAGCGGTGGTGGTAGACGATGACGTCGACGTTTACAATGATGAGGAAGTGTGGTGGGCAGTGGCTACCAGGTGTCGTCCCGATGTAGATATTGACATTGTACCGCATATAGCTTCGGCGCTACGTGACCCAACCTCATATGATGAGACCGGCCTCAAGAGGGGTAATTTGAATGCAAAGATTTTAATAGACGCTACCAAGCCGGTAGAATTACCTTTTGCTACCAGAATTACCCCCGACCCAGCGAGCTGGCAGCGGATAAGTCTGGAAGAGTACATCAAGGGTTATGAAAGAACAGGAAAGTAACATATCTTGTGCCGGTGGTAACCGGTGGACAAGCCCACTGTTTCGTTAGCACTTATGGCAAAACTTGTTAATGATGTAATCCCAGCTTCAGGAGTAGGAGACAGGCAACAAAGGAATGGAAGCGGTGTGTCACTGCGGTAGCGGCATAAGTAGCTTAATTAACCAATAGGGAAGAAACCAAAGATGGGTATAGAAGAGTTATTGGATAGATTAGCCAAAACAGTAAGCGATGGTGACGCCGACGCAACTAGTAAGGCAGCACAAGATATTCTAGCCGCCGGCATTGACCCTTTGGAGGCAATCCATCAAGGGGCGACCAAAGGCCTCGACATACTTGGGGAGAAGTTTCGGCGTCTTGAGGCCTACCTTCCTGATCTAATACGGGGGGGACAGGCAATGAAAGCCTGTCAAGCGATTTTGATGCCGCATATCAGCAAAGAAAAAGCGATAGAAATGATGCTCGGTAAGGTAGTAATTGGCACTGTTTCCAAAGATATCCACGATATCGGTAAAAGCATGGTGGCCACCATGCTTTCTGTAGGTGGGTTTGAGGTTCACGATTTGGGTATTGATGTTCCAGCTAAGCGTTTCGTCGACAAAGCTGAAGAAGTCAAGGCGAAGGTAATAGCGCTGTCAGCCCTATTGACCACGTCAGCCTACTATCAGGAAGAGGTCATACGATATCTTGAGGATACTGGGCTAAGGGAGAAATACTATGTGGTAGTTGGCGGAGCACCTATTTCAGCCGAGTGGGCAGCCCAAATAGGTGCTGATGGCTATGGCAAGACGGCCACTGATGCAATTGAGCTTCTCAAAAGACTGGTAACTGAAGGTGTGCCTCCGCCATTGCACCAGCCCCTCACTGTTCAATAGAGTATATCTTGAGGAGGATAGAAGCAATGTCAATCTTGAGCATCTTAGAAATATTGGACAGGGCACACCGGGGACCCATATGCTCGATGGAGGACTGGAACCTTAATATCTTACCTAATAGTGTGTCGCGAAAACTTAAGGAACATGGCTTACAGAGGACTTGTGACCCTGAAAATCCTATTAACACTGATGATGAACTGGCTGATGCGTTCTTCAAGGCAGGCTTTGAGTTAGCTGTTGAAATGGGCGTCCTCTGCCAGGATACCGAAAGAGTAATAAAAGTAACGGAGGATGAGCTAAAGAGAGCCATCGAAAACGCGCCGAGTGAGGTTCATTTGGGTAAGGGGGAGGATGCGGTGGTACTGAAACACAGAAAACCAGAAGATACGCAATTACCATTGCTGGGAGCTCCCACCGGTGTGGTGTTTTCCGAGGAAATGTTTGTGCCTTTTACTCAGGCCGTTATTCAGTACCGTGAAATTGATGTCCTAGAAGGTGCCTCTCTCACCACGGTCTTCGGACATCATTCGCTGGCAGGCACACCTTACGAGACACTGTTGGGATGGTATGAGGCACAGTTAACCAAGGAAGCCCTTTGGAGAGCCGGCCGACCCGGGATGTCCAAGATTGGCACTCTTTCTAGTCCAACGGAGTATGGCCAACTGGCTGGATTTACTGCTGGTGGTCTCGACCCGACCAAAGATGCTGCTATGATTCTCCCTCCCGGTGAAGTGATGACTTCCTATGCCGCCTTGCACAAGACAATTAGTGCTCTCAACTGTAGCGCTAAGATTGTCATGAACCACGAAACTATGATTGGGGGTTATTCTGGCTCACCCGAGGGCGCTGCCTTAGCGCACATTGCTATGGCTCTCCTCAGCTTTGCCATACATCAAACTCATACCACGGGGGGCGGCGCAATGGATGTTAGATATTTGGGTAATTGTGGACGAGAGGGGCAATGGACGCACAGTGTGTTACGCCAGGCAGCCAGCCGAAACACGCACTATGTAAGTTTTGATATGCTACACCAGGTAGCCGGCCCTGGTACCGAAATGTTGTTATATGAGGACGCAGTATCGATGATGCAAGCCTCGGCGTCTGGTGCGGCAGGTTGCTTCGCTACTCGGTCATCTGGAGTTAAACATGCTGAGTACCTATCGCCACTGGATTGCAAGTTCTGTGCCGAGGTGTTCAAGCGCTCCGCTGGTATGACTCGCCGGGAGGTAAACGAGATTGTTAAGGTGTTAATACCAAAATACGAAAGTATGTTGTACGACCCGCCAATAGGCAAGAGTTTCCGGGAATGCTATGATTTAAAGACATTAAAGCCCACCAAGGAATGCCTTGACCTCTACCTCAAGGTAAAGAAGGAGCTTATTGAGCTGGGTGTTCCCTTAGACGAGTATTTATAATGTTTTGACCTTGAATTATCACGTTAGTTGGAGCCATGGTAATTCAAACACTCAATATTGGGCCTCATCAGCATAATTGGCACAGTAAAGAGCATGCTCTCCGATTACGTTGGGGAGAAAGGAGATAAGCCTGTGGAAAAACAGGCTACACCCCAAGAAAAATACGTAACAATCAGGGGGCTAAGGCTCCACTACGTAGACTGGGGTAATGAAACACGGCAACCCATGCTACTGGTTCACGGATTGCAGGACTGCGCCCATAACTGGGATATGTTCGCTGCTTCTATGTCAGGAGATTATCATATCCTCGCCATAGACCAGCGAGGTCACGGCGACAGCCAGTGGTCATCCAAGGCAGCTTATCGGCTAAAGGACTATGTAGATGATATTACTGGCTTTGTTGAGGAACTAAAGCTTCAAAACCCGGTGTATATAGGACACTCCGCCGGAGGCCGGAACGCCATGGTATACATCGCCTCTCACCCCGGTAAAATCGAGCGTTTAGTTATCGCAGATATAGACCCATTAGGCTTCAACGCCGAGAGTTCGAGGATGCGGGCTGGGTTCGAGGCGGAATCAGACGAGTGGAATGCCCTCGAAGCTGTGGTTGAAAGGCTTCGGCTTAGAGCACCTCGAGCTCCCAGAGAAACCCTACGGCATCATGCCCTCTGTATGACCGGAGATTTACCCGGAGACAGGCGCATCTGGAAGCGGGACAAAGCCATTCTGCCTGTTTATGAACGACCAGAACTCTGGACTTATTACCGCAAGATCGACTGTCCCATACTTATCATACGAGGGGAATACAGTGCTCTCCTGACTCCAGAGGTAGCACAAGAAATGGTTAATACTTTGCCTGGAGCAAAACTGGTGGAGCTTAAGGGGGCTGGTCACTGGGGCTACGACGAAAACCTTACCGATTTTGAGGCTGCGGTAAGGGAATTTCTCAGCAAATAAGCCATACTCCCTAAGAGGACAGCTGACGGCAGTGCTTTGATAGCTACATATAAGCAGAAATAAGGAGCAGCAAAGTTGAATTTTATTTATGAGAAAGCCGGTTCTCTTGCTGAGGCGTTGCGGTTAAAAGCTGGATATAAAGAAAACGGAGCATTCATTGCCGGTGGAACCGACCTCTTGGTAGATATGAGGAACAACCTTTTGACACCAGAACCAAAAGCCGTTATTGATATATCTGACTTGGAGGAAATAAATTATATAAGACAGGAGAACGGTCAGATAAGAATAGGTGCCGGGGTCAAGATTGCGGAAATTCAAAAATCTCCCGTTGTTCAGACGAACGCCGCGGTTATTTCCCAGGCCTGCCGAGAATTTGCCAATCCTTTGGTAAAGAACCGGGCAACCCTTGGCGGCAATCTGATTAATGCCTCGCCAGCTGCGGATATGGCACCCCCTCTGCTGGTACTCGGAGCGAAGGTTACATTAAAAAGCGTTAACGGAGAGCGTGAGATACCCTTAGAGGAATTTCTTTTGGGAGTAAAAAAGACCAGTGATAAGAGTAACGAGCTACTTACCGAAGTAAGGTTCAATAAAGCTCAGGGCGAGAAATACGAATTCTTGAAATTGGGACAAAGAAATGGCACATCTATATCTATCGCCTGTCTTGCGCTTATGTTTGAGGTGACTGATGATACTATCAAGGATCCGAGGGTTGCACTAGGCTCGGTGGCACCTACCGCGCTAAGAGCATATAGAACTGAGAATGCCCTCAACGGTGTCAAGCCATTAATAGGAAATATAAGGCGGGCAGGCGACATATTAAGGCATGAGATAAATCCTATAACTGATATTAGAGGGTCTGCGGAATACAGGCGGGAAATATCCGCCTTTCTTCTCTTGTTGGCTTTCCAAAACCAAGGCTATGCCTTGGTTAGCTAGGAGGACTGAAGTGAGAGAAATAAAGATGGAGGTTAATGGTAAATGGGTTAGCGGGCTGGTTACGCCGAAGGCAACACTGCTCCGGTTTTTAAGGGATAATGGCTTCACCGAGGTAAAGAGGGGGTGTGATGAAGGAGATTGCGGTGCATGTACTGTGCTCCTTGATGGAAAAGCTGTAACATCCTGTCTTGTTCTTGCCTTACAGGCAAATGGCAAAGAAGTGACCACCATTAAAAAAGAAGCTGACCAACTCCTGGAAGCACTAAAAGAGGCTTTTGTCAAGTATGAGGCTTTGCAGTGTGGGTATTGCACACCAGGTATGATAATGACCGCCAGATGGCTCCTATCTGAAAATCCCCAGCCAAGCCGGGAGGAAATACGCGATGCCCTCTCTGGGAATCTATGCCGGTGCACTGGTTACCTGAAAATCGTTGATGCTATCGAATACGTTTCGGGGTTGGGAGAATGAATTACAGTGGGCCGGGAGGAAAAGATAGTGGGAAGCAGACATTCTACGTAGTGGGTAAAAGGCTAGATGGTGTTGACGAGAAAGCCAAAACCTCTGGAAATATCATTTATGCGGATGACTTTGTTATGGAGGGAATGCTCTATGCCAAAGTCTTCAGGAGCACGAAAGCCTCGGCGAAGATAGAGTCATTAGACACCACTGCCGCTAAACACCTCCCGGGTGTTGTTGCTGTCATCACTGCAGAGGATGTGCCAAATAACCGGTCCGTTACCGGCGCAGTGGGTCAAGTTGTTGATCTTGGTCTAGCACAAACGGTTCATCAGTTCGTATTGGCTGAGGACAGGGTAAGGTTCTACGGCGAGCCTATTGCATTGGTAGCGGCAGAAGACCCCGATATCGCTAAAGCAGCCTTGAAACTCATAAAAATTGAATATGAAGACCTTCCCGGTGTCTTTGACCCAGAAGAGTCAATGAAAGATAATGCCCCAGCAGTACATGAGGGCAAAAATACTATCGCCCACTGGAAGTTGAGACGGGGAGACGTTGACAAGGCCTTTAGAGAAGCGGACGTAATCGTGGATAATACCTACCAGACACAGTTCCAAGAGCATGGTCATCTGGAACCTGAATGTGGAGTAGCCTGGATAGATGATGATGGTGTGTTAAATTTACGGGTCGCAACACAGGTCATCGAGCAATACCGGGAGATAGCCCATATCCTGGGTTTACCAGAGAGCAAAGTGCGGATTAGAGGCACCCTGATGGGGGGAGGTTTTGGAGGCAAGGAAGACCTGACGGTTGAGCCTTATATTGCGCTGCTTAGCTGGAAGACCGGCAGACCGGTGAAGCTGACCTATGAACGTGAAGAGATGATGTACGGTAGGCATAAGAGGCACCCTTACAAAATGCGATATAAACATGGTGCCACTAAAGACGGTAAGTTGGTGGCGATGGAAGCGACGCTAATATCAGATGGTGGCGCCTTTGTGAACCTCAGCTCTTGGGTTCTCCTTTATTCCACCGTGTACTCAACAGGACCATACTACATTCCAAACGTTAAAGTTGACGCCTATTCAGCGTTGACCAATAATATTTGTGCCAGTGCCTTCCGCTCATTTGGGGCAATACAGGTGGCAGTTGCGTATGAGTCGCAGATGGATATCCTTGCCAGGGAATTAAAAATGGACCCAGCAGAGATGAGAGCCAAGAATTACCTCAAGACAGGCGATGAGACTGGAACAGGGCAACAAATTGAATCCGCGGTAATGCTGCCAGAGACGCAAAAAGCTGCTTTGAAAGCCCTCGGTGACAAGACTGAGCCTAGGGCACCCTATATAAAGGTAGGAAGAGGTCTCGCCAGCTCCTGGAAATCCTATGGTAGGATGTGCTATCTGCGTGATACCTCATCTGCCTGGGTGGGGATGGAAATGGACGGAAGCGCCGTCGTAAGATGCGGGATCCCTGACCTTGGTGGAGGACAGAGGGAATCGTTGCGACAGATAGCCGCCGAATTGACTGGGGCTCCCCTGGAGAAAATACAGGTAATATCAGCAGATTCGCAGGTTACCCCGCTAGCTGGTACAGTGACGGCGACCAGAGCTTTATTAATGTCTGGAAACGCGGTGAAACTGGCGGCAGAGGCAATCCGAGATGACTTATTGCAAAAGGCTTCGGAGATGCTCGGTGAGGACCCTGAACACCTAGATATATATGATGGTGAGGTATTCGCACCTGAAAATCGGGAGATAAAGATACCTCTGGCACAAGTAGTCAAAGCTATAAAGGGTGAAGGTAATCCCCTAGAGGTTCTGAGAACCTTCAGGGCTCCAGGTGCAGAACCGGTTCGTCAGGTGCTATTAGAGGGTCAGATTTTCCCTGACTTTACTTTTGGCTCGCAGGCTGTTGAGGTTGAAGTCAATACGCTGACCGGCAAGGTGAATGTAATCAAAATTGCCGGTGCCTATGACGTGGGCAAGGCTATTAATCCAAAGAGAGTAGAAGGTCAGATAGAAGGTGGAATTGCACAAGGGCTGGGGTATGCACTTCTCGAGGAATTCATAGAAGAAGAGGGAATACCACAGACCCTTAATCTGGCAACGTATATCATGCCGACATCAAAAGATGTCCCGGATATCCGCTCAATAATATTGGAGTCCCACTCTGGTAAAGGTCCATTCGGTGCAAAGGGAATCGGGGAACCTACTATTGTTGCCACGACACCTGCGGTGCTGAATGCTATCTATGATGCTGTGGGTGTGAGGATTAAGCAAACCCCCGCTACCTCTGAAGTTGTGTTCAATCATTTGAAGGAATGCGAGAAAAAAGCGCAAAGCGCATAATCAAAACATCGGTCGATGCTACGGGTAGAGAAACCGCCAGAGGATATCCTGAAGCAAGTGGCAGTTCGCGCCTGCGAGGAAATAAAACCTATTAGTGATGTGCGGGTTTCTTCAGACTTCAGAAAGACCCTGAGCCGTATATTAGTGGAGCAAGCGCTAAAAGAAGCGGTAGCCATAGTATTTGCTTAAAGAAGGAATTTTGCTGTCCAAAGCAACGGCTTCAGACATATAAGAACGGGGGCATGCCATGGTAGTTACGAAACGGGAACAGATAATATTACCTGAACTGCCTGAGAAAGAGGAGTTTTATGTTATCGGGAAAGACTACCCCAGGGTAGAAGCAGAAGATAGAGTGCGGGGAGAATACCAATATATAGGCGATATGACTCTGCCCAATATGTTACATGGCAAAATCCTGCGCAGCCCATATGCTCACGCACTGGTTAAAGGTATTAGCACCGCAAAGGCAGAAAGACTGCCTGGTGTCAAGACGGTGATTACCTACAAGGACGTCGCCGATAGGCTACTACTGCGTATACCTGGCGTTCATCGTACGAAGAAGACGAGGCTACAGGACAGTCATGCACTTGAGAAAGAGCTGCGTTACGTAGGGGACCGGGTAGCTGCAGTGGCCGCCATTAGCCCTGAGATTGCCGAGGAAGCCTTGGGCTTGATAGAGGTAGAGTATGAACTACTGCCTGCCGTCTTCGACCCCATCGAGGCGATGGAACCAGGCGCACCTTTGGTACATAAAAAGATAATGGTTGGTAATGAAGAGGTCGAAATCAAGAACAATGTATTCGGCTTGACCCCAATGACCATTGGGGATGTGGACGAGGGCTTTAAACAGGCTGAATTGATGTTTGAAAACGAGTTTCGTACCGGGCATCCTCACAACGCCCCTCTAGCTCTGCCGGTCTGCATTTGCAAACCGTTTCGTAATGGAGGACTGGAAGTCTGGAGCTCAACGCAGGGTATTCACACAGTACGGTGGTGCCTGTCTGATTCTCTGGGCATACCTCTGAGCAAAATTAAAGTATACCGCATAGCTTTGGGAGGAGCCTTCGGGTACTATTTATATCTTCACTTTAACGACCCTATCTGTGCTATTCTTGCCTTGAAAACAGGTCTGCCGGTTAAGATTGAAGGAAGCCGAGAAGAGTGCTTCATTGAAGGCGGCCGGCATCCGGCAGTAATAAGGCTGAAGACAGGAGTCAAGAAAGATGGCACCATCACTGCCATGGACATGCAGTTTATCGATGCGCATGGAGCCTATGCCTCAGGAAGTTCCATCGTCAGGCTTGCCTGTGGCTTCTTTTTGTCAATGTATCGCTGTCCCAACCTGAGATTTAACGGCTTCTCAGTATATACCAATACGCCACCCATCGGCGTCATGCGGGGGGCGGGGAATCCCCAGCAAAACTTTGCTGTCGAGTCCCAGATGGACATCATTGCTGAACAGCTCAATATGGATCCGACAGAGTTGCGGCTGAAAAACCACATCCGGGAAGGTGATACATTCTGTGGGCAGGGTCCTGATGTTATGTCCATAGTGCAGAGTTGCGGTGTGCCACAATTAATCGCAGAAGGCACCAAACGGATTGGTTGGGAGAGCAGAAAGGTTACCACTCCTCATAAAGACCGGCCTTGGATAAAACGTGGCATCGGCATGGCTTATGGCTTTCATACCTCTGGCGGCGCTACCAAAACCGCTTCGGCTGTTGTCCTTGACTACAGTGGAGCTGTAGTCAAGCTGAACGAGGACGGCACGGCTAACTTGACCATCGCCTGCGCTGATTATGGTAGCGGTAATGTCAGTTCCATTGCCGCCGTAGTCGCTGAAGAACTAGGCATCCGTTATGAGGATGTGGTTATTACCAAGGCGGATACAGACTTCGCTCCCTTTGAGTATGGAACCCATGCCAGCCGTTCCATTTACTCTATAGGTGGTGCGGCTAAAGCGGCTGCTCAGAATGCCAAAAAGATCTTCTTTGATTGGGCCTCCAGGATGCTCTCTGCTCCCGCTGACCAGTTGGAAGCACATGACCGCTGCATTTATATAAAGTCAGAACCCTTCAGGAGGATTAGTATTAGGGAAGTCCTAGAGAATGCCCAATCTAAGGCATGGGGAGGCACCGCTATGGGTACCGCCTCGCAAAGGGCTCCCGCCTGCCCTCCTCATTTCGTAGTAACTTTTGTCGAGGTTGAGGTTGACACCATGACTGGCAGGGTAAGACCAGTATATGTGGTACACGGCGCCGATGTCGGTAAACCAATTATACCTAGTATCGTCCGGGGACAGCTAATCGGCGGCGTGCATATGGGAATTGGCTACGCCTTAACCGAGGATCTCATTTACGACTCCAAGGATGGTCATGTCCTTAACCCCAACTTCAGAGATTACAAGCTGCTCACCCCTCTGGATATGCCTGAGGTAGAGACCTTCTTCGCTGATACCTCAGAACCTACCGGTCCCTTTGGCGCTAAGGGTATTGGCGAGGGGGCTACAAACCCCGTGGCGGCTGCTGTCTTTAATGCTGTCTATAACGCCATTGGCGTCAGGATTTTCACCATGCCGATAACTCCTGACAAAATCTTGGAGGGACTACGAAAGTAAGATAAATAATGTTATGACCTTGATACTTCTGCTTCGATGGGAGAAGATGCAGAATCAGAAGAACAAGGATAGTTACGATTACTTCATCCTGGCTTGTGGTCTATACCCTGGTCTTGATGCCTGTTGACTTCTGTCAATAATTAAACCAGGTGATGTGCCCCCATCCGTGTGTGGTTTATGATAGCGAAATAATATAGCCTTGAATCTACAGTCATCCGTTTGTGTGTAAAGTCTACCGCATTTCAATGCATACAAGACGCGACTAAATTCATTGTTTGGTTTTCATTATTTTGTTATACTGTTCGAGCTTGAACTGATAGATAACCGTAGCTTTGATGCGGGGCAAGAGTAGCTGATGTTAGGACGAGAAGCAGATCATCCTGTGTGCATACTTATGGATGAACACGAGGTAATCTACCGTAACCTGGAAGAGCTGTGGAGGATACTAAATGAGATAAATAACTCGCTGGCAACAGTGGGCGAGCTAGCGGGCTTATCAGAGATTGCTCAGCTCCTTGTTGAAGCTGAAAGCCATCACACCAGGGAAGAAAAGGCGCTGTTCACTCGACTCGAAAATCAGGGCGTCACAGAACTGACGCAATACTTGCGTCAGGAGCACAAGCAGTTGAGACTGAAGAAGCACCTGTTCGCCGAGCTTACAAAGCCGCCTGTTATAGTTAGCTCATCTCAATTTGTACAGAAGTTGAATGAAACAGGGCAATATCTGGTCAATACGTTGAAAGCCCATATCTTCACTGAAGAGGAGATTCTTTATCCAATGGCACTGGATGTATTGGGGCACGAAGAATGGAAACTAATGGTGACAGAGTTTAATCGGATTGGCTACTGCCAGTTTACCTACAAAGCCTTTTTCGAGGGATGTCGCAGATGTGTGCTGAACTGCCCTAGCAGGACAATAGGGCTTCTATGAGCCTTAATCTTACCGGCACCGAGAGTTGGCTTTTCATTGTTCTCCCCTTCATATCCTTAAGCAGACATCAGCTTTTCAGGAATAATGTTTTATTTCCGCCATGCCAACGCACGGAAATATTTGCTAACCCGTCAGCGAGAGGGTCATCAGAACATGTGCGGAGCCACTAGCAACAGGTAGTGAATAAACCCCACAAAGGAATGGGTTTGACAGAATTTTCATTCACATGGTACATTAAACAAGGGGAGGGTTACCTATTATGGTTAAAGAAAGACTGATATATACTGAAGAGCAGCTCAAAGAGTTTGAGGAATCCTGGAGGAGACTGAGTAAAAAGATTGAAATCGCTGATGTTGCCGGCCCGGTTAAGATAGCACCGACACGTTTGGAAGACACCCCCAAGTTCAAACCATCCATATGGCCATCATCGAAAGAAGTATTAGAGAAAAACCTGAAAAAATATATTAAGCTCGCTATGGACCTGGGCGCTGCAGATGCCAAAGCGGTCCGAGGTAAAGACGTGCCGTTAGACCTTCGTGCCCTTTTTGTTACCTGCTTCAACCCTAATTGTCGCTGGTTGGATTCCAGTGCCAATTGCCCCAGGCATGCTTTCTTCCCCATAGAGAAAATAAGAGAATACTTGTCAGCTTACGAGTTCGCTGTCGTTTACAAAGTACTATCTCCTAATATCGAGGAGGCTCCAGATGTTGGACCAATCAAACTCGATAAATTTTACGCAGCTGGCGAAGGTGAGCCGCCAGATACAGACATGTTGGCAAGAAATATCATTCGTCTCAGGATTCTACAAGAGATGAATCGCAGAATACGGCAGGCTGTATACTATGACGGCTATATGATGACAGCTTCAATTGGTGATGCTCCTTGCGTGGTAACCAAATGCGCTAAGTGGGGCAATTGTTCCGCAATGGCTAAAGGTGGGCACTGCCGCTTTGTAGACACTTCACCAGCTGGACCAGCGGCTTATGTTGACTATTACAAGCTAGCTCGAAACTTGGGATGGGGAGAGCTGCAGTTGGGTGGAAACTGTGCCTTTCCCGAAGATGTCCCTGAACCAGATTCATATTACAATATCGGAGTGGTATTGGTAGAATAGAAGGAGGTTAGCGGAATGGTTGAGACAAAGAGACAAGAGCCACGGCTGGCCGCTGCTGGTGATGAAAAAAGGTTTCTTGGAGATTTAGAAAAATACTGCAGAATCGTAACTGAGTTAGGCGGAGTGGACGTTCGAGTAGTCACCCCCCAAGATATTGTACAGAATATACGCCCCAGACTCACCTGTATCTTCGGGCATTGCCCCAGTCTGGGTACATCCTACTTTTGCCCACCCAACTGGGATTTCCCATGGGAATATCAAAAAGAGATACTGAATTCCTACCAGCATATCATTATTTACCGCATACCATATGAGAAGGAAAACCTGGCTTGTTATACGGGACCTGCGGGCTCCAATCAGCTGGAGGGATACATTTACCAGTACAAAAGTCACTGGACGGATGAGGAAGTCCAATATTGGTTGGATATGATGAAGAAATATACTGCGCCGATGTCAGCGGTGAGAGCAAAAAATATTGGACGCATTATAGAGTCAACCGCCAGGAAGGACGGATACTATTTCGCTTTTACAGGCTTTCAGGGAAGCTGTTCGCAACATAAGTGCACCAAATTCGGTGCTCATTGCATCTTTATAACCGGTGGAATATGCCGCTTTCCGTGCGAGGTTCGTCCAGATGGGGCGGGGGCGATGAACATAGACTTTATGCGCACTAATGCTCGCATGGGGTGGAAATCATGGACAGGGGGCTGGAGCGCCTTGCCCGAGTATTTCCCAGAGGATGTAGAGGAGTATCTGTACCATACGGCTATTGTCTATATAGACTGAGATTGCGCCTGAGATGATTTCTTTGCGTGCGTGAAAGGCTGGCGGTTTTTCAGCGGGAAACTTCGTAAAATTAAACGAGCATGATTTGATGCTGAGTGGGTTTGATGCGGCCGGTAAAAGGCCTGATGTGTCTATTACTTTAAAAATGAGTTAGACCAGCAATATAGCGCCCGCCGCAACCACAATTACTCCTATAATTACAGCCACGTTGAATACCTCTATCTTTCGATTAAACAGGAAGGAAAGACCAACTATGAAAATTGGCGTGGTAGCGAATAGGGGTGATACTACGGTTATTGGTGCCATGCTCAGGGCTGTATAGCGCAATAAATGTGAAATTCCAGTTATGAGTCCAACCAAACTGAAAAGGATAAGTGCCTTATTCCCCACATCAAATAAAGTGGTTCTCTTCACCCGACCAAATAATAAAAGGCTCATGGCGATAGCGGCGGCAATATATGATATGGATGTTGCGGCTACTGTGGAAAGTGTACCATACAGTCCCATCTTGACGAATACCGGACTTATACCAAAAAAGAAACCGGCACCTAGCGCATATAGCACCCCTCTGGAGTGAAGGCTTGAAAGCGGGTGAGCGCTGCGGTTGAATAGCCTGGGATTCCAGCTAACGGCGGTAACGCCGAAGACTATTAAGAATACTCCCAGCGCTATTTCCCAGGTTAGTAGCTCGCCGAGGACGGATACGCTGATGGCAACGGAGATAATAGGGGCAATCTTGGTAATAACGCCGAAGATATTGGCTCCCAGCTTTTGAGTAGCCAGATAACTGAGTGTTCGCCCGGCGGCTAAGTGAGATAAACCGGCCAGCGATAACCAGACATAGCTCTGCCAGGGAAAAGAGATAATGTCGTTAATCCTGCCCATCGCAATAAGAACTATCAGGAAAAAGGGCACGGCCGAATAGATACTTATTATCACGCCGATTGTGGGGTCTGTCTTGATAACGCCCCTTCGTATCACAATACGGCCTAAGCCGAAAGTAAAGGAACCTAGAATTGCCAGAATGGCGCCAGTCATTGTACCTGCCTTTTCCCTGAATCCGGGTTATTTACTCATCCGTGAGGCTTTTAGCGGTGAATGGACTGCTGTTGCTTTGATAATTTAACGGAGGCTTTCGAGC
>SDBV01006144.1_pt1 | contig 16723 bp, 15 predicted proteins | sample 2277081 | NCBI WGS metagenome assembly SDBV01 (sample SAMN10402039, study PRJNA504765) | marine sediment metagenome | isolation source: marine sediment core GS10_PC15, 223 cmbsf | place: Arctic Ocean: Southern Knipovich Ridge | collected 2010 | reverse complement strand
GTACGTCGGCAGCGTCGGCCCGGTAGGCTTTATCTCGCAGAGCGGCAACCACGCGATGAATTTCAGCCTCGAGGCGCACCTCCAGGGGGTCGACATCAACAAGTCGGTCAGTTTTGGCAATGGCATCATTCTGGATTCGGCGGAGTTCCTTGACTACTTTGGCAGGGACGACGAGATACGGGCAATCGGTATGTACCTCGAGGGGATCCGGGACGGCCGGCGCTTTGTCGAGGTCCTCCGCGAGGTTTCCCGGCGAAAGCCGGTTGTCATCTGGAAGGGCGGCCGTACCGCCGGCGGCGGCCGGGCGATTGCCTCGCACACCGGTTCGCTGGCGGTACCGCACAATATCTGGACATCGGTGATACGCCAGTGCGGAGCGATTCCGGTTGACGGCATGGAGGAGCTGATCGATACCCTGAAGGCGCTGCTCTACCTGAAGCCGGTCTACGGCGACCGCGTCGCCATCTCCGGCGGCTCCGGTGGTCAGTCGGTCGCCATCACTGACGCCTACACTGAAGCCGGCCTCGACGTTCCGACGCTTACCCAGAAATCGTATGATCAGTTTGAAGAGTTCTTCTCCGTGATCGGCGGCAGTTACCGCAACCCGATCGACACCGGCAACCCGAACCGCGCCCAGATGAACCGCATCATGGAAATCATCGAGCACGACGGCAACACCGACAACATTGTCATGCTGATGTACACCGGCGGCGGCGGTCCGCCGGGCGTTCCCGATCGCCGAGACGAGGAAGTCGAGGAGGTTATCAAGATGGGCAAGCGCTCGCCGAAGCCGGTGATGGTAACGGTGATAGTGCCGTTCCTTCCGAAGGTTGTCGGCGAGGCGCGGACACTGGTGAAGAGACTCCAAGACGGCGGCGTGCCCGCCTTTACCAGTCTGGAAAGAGGGGCCTACGCTCTCAAGAACGCGCTCGACTACCATCGCTTCCGGCGGGATGAAACAGGATAGCCGAAGGTCCGGCTACGGCGAGGGCGGCTGCCACTGGCGGCGATGGATTTCCATCAACAGAAAGCTGTAACCGTCTCGTTCCAGGAACCCGCAGGCCGCCAGACCGCACTTGCTGAAGCACTTCTGGGCGCGCAGGTTTGTCGTCAGTGTCTTCAAATGGAGGCGATCCAATCGGGTTCTGCGGAAGACGTGGTCGATCAATGCCGTCATCGCTTCCGTCCCGCAGCCCCGGCTCCAGTAGTCCCGGTCGCCAATTATGATGCCCAGTTCCGCCTGCGACTTCTCGTCGTCGACGTTGTAGTAGACGCAGTTGCCGATGTGTTTCCCGTCGGCGGTCTCGATGGCGAACGTCCGGCGCCTGGGAGATGGATACTGCACCTCGCTGGCGTAGTCGGCAAGGAACTCATCGAAGCTACAGACCACCGGATCGGTGGCGTCGAGCCGGGACAGTTCCGGGTCCTTCTGCCAGACGTAGTCGTCGCGGGCGTCGGACATCCGCTTGTTGCGAAGGGCCACCTTGCTGCTATCGACTATCACTGGTATCCGCCCTGGACGTCGAGGTTGGCGAGTAATTCCAGTGTTTCCTCGGCGGCACCGACGACCGCCGCCTCGGTATCGAGCAGTGCCTGTTTGAGCGCCTCGATCGCCTCGGGACCGCCGATTTCGCCGAGGGCCCGCACCGTCGCCAGACGTACCCGGATGTCGTCATCGTAAATGAGGTCGGCCAGACGGGCAACGGCATCCTCCTCGCCGAGTTGTCCCAGCGCCGCCGCCGCTTCTCGTCGCAGTTCCGTGTCACGGCTGGCCAGTTCCTTGAGCAGCATCGGCAACCAGGATGGATCGCAGCTTCGTCCCATGGCGCGGACAGCGCTCAATTGCAGCCGGTCGTCGTCCTCACCGTAGGCCCGCATGATCGCTACAGTAACCTCGGAGAGGCCGAGCGCCGCCACCGACTCCAGCGCCTGGCACGCGACTTCAACCGGTGTGGACGCGGCCTCGATCGAGTCGATTAGGACCCGTGTCATCATTTCGGCGCTGGCGGCCGGCAACCGGCCACACTCCGCCAGCAAGACAAACCGCCCGAGTGCCTCGGCGGCAAGGACACGGACCGCCTCGGAACTGTCCTCGGTGAGGAGGTGCACCAGCGGCTCGACCAGCCAGGCGTCCTCGCATTCCCAAAGGCCCTCGATTGCCCGGCGCCTGACCTCGGCGTCGGCATCGTCGAGACGCTCCCGGAAGACTCCCTCGAAACTGAGCCGGACGTTGTCGGCTGCCAGCCTCACCAAACGGTCGAGGATTTGCCGCCGGCGCTCCGGGGCGACCCCCGGCCATTCCGCTTGGAGTGCCGCCAATTCCTCTCGGTTGAGCCCGGAAAGCTCGACCAAGAGGGCATCGGTGACCTTGTCACCGCCGCGGAGACACTCTATCACGTCGAACAGCTGCAATCCGGGCCTCCCCGGACGGAGCTAGTGGTCATCCTCATCATCGTCATCCCCCTCTTCGTTCCCCAGCTCGCTGTCGTCGCGCTGCCAGATCGGCTGCGTGAAATGCTCGATGTACTCGCCCATGGCAACCGCCGTCTCGTACTTAAGCAGTTCCTTGGTCTGTTGGGCGGCCTCAGAGAGCTCGGCGGTGTCGATCTTGAAGCCGAGCATCCGGGAGAGCACCAGCAGGATCGCCAAGGCCGCCGGCGGGTTGGCGAGCCGAGAAGCCTGAGCGGGCACCTCGCCGAGCAGACAGAAGCCATCGACGCCTCTTTCCTTGGCGACCCCGAGCAGAAGCCCGTTGAGTCCGGCGATCTGAAGATTGCCGCGGTGCACGAGGTCGTAGCGGGCCAGTTCCTCAGTGAGTTCCGGCCTGGTAGCCACCCCCCAGACACGGGGCTGCTCGGTAAAGTGGATCCGGGTCAGGGCAGCGGCGCAGGTGATGACCCGCTCCGCCTGAAACCGGCGGCCGACATCGAGGACACACTGCGCAAGTTCGTAGACCTTGGCCGACGGCTGGTCCTGGGCGACGAAGAGAATAATGTCGCGTTCGTCCTTACCGCCCTTGCGGTAGTAGAAGCGGTTTTCCGGGAACTGCGGGGCCTGGACGACGTTGTGCCTGGCGATGACGCCGATCGGGTCGAAAAAATAGGACCCATCGATATCCCCGAGGTCCTTGAACGACAGCTTGCGCAGCACGTATTCGGCAACGATCAACGACACGTTGCCGACCCCAGGCCAAGTCGCCACCAGAACCGGCGACGCTAGTTTCGGTCGGGCTTTGATGCGGACGTGAGCGAGGCTTTCCAGTGTTTTCGCCCCCTTTCGCCGGTGCGCCGCTACCGTCGGTCCGTGACCACGCTGCGAGTACATCTAAATGGTACTCCCCGGCGTGAACCCGGTCAAGGACTACGCCTCACTGAGTGGCAGCGAGCGTGGGCCAATGGCAAGGGAACGTGTCCCGGGTCCAGCAGAGACTCAACTGGATATCGCAAGCGGTGACTACTTGCTGGCAACGGAGACGCGGGCGCAGCATAAGGACGGGGTGTTCAGCAGGCCGCCCGCCCAGCGTGCGTCGTTACCGACCGCCGCCAGGTTGTCGCAGATTTCGAAGACGTTGCCGGAGATCATGGTGTCCTTGACACGCCCGACAATCCGGCCGTTCTCGATCTTGAAGCCAAGCAGCACGTTGCCGCTGAAGTCGCCGCCGAGGACGTTACCCTGGCTGGCGCCCATCACCTGCTCGACGACCAACCCCTCCTTGATGTCGGCGACCATGTCGTCGAAAGAGATGCCCCCCGGTTCGACGACGAGCAGCCCCGGCGCCGGTCCGGGCTGGCCTCCCTGACCGCGGCGGGCGTTACCGGTCGATTCCGTGTTCGCCAGGCCGGCCGTCTGCAAATCGTAGACAAAGCCACAGACCTTGCCCTGGTCGATCAATTGTTTCGACCGCGTCGGCACCCCTTCGTCGTCACAGGGGCCGCTGCCGGGGCGGAAAGGGATCGTCGGGTCGTCGTGGAGCGTCAGCTTGGCATCGAAGACCCGCTCACCGACCCGGTTGCCGATCGGTGATGCTCCTTCGAGTACGTTCTTGCCGTTGAACGCGGAAGCGATTGGGTATGCCAAGGTGCTGACAATCCCCATCGGAGTGAAGACCACCGGCATTGTCCCGGTGGTGACAGTGGCCTGCTCCCGCGCCATCTCAAGCTGACGGATGACGATGCTGGTAATCGCATCGGCATCGAGTATCGGACGGCACGACGCCTGGCCCTCGGAAACGAAAAGCATGTCCGTATCGTGGGTCAACTGGCCCTGTAGTCCCAGCGAGAAGCCGCTTTGCCGGTAGCCGGCCTGCCCGCCGCGTGAGTTGATCAGGCGAATCTCGGCGGTCGACTTGGTAACCCCGGCTTCACAGACAATGCCGGGGGTGTGTCCGGTGACGGTATCAACCATTTTCTGGCCGAGCTGCGTCATCTGCTCCAGGGTGACCGTCGCGCAGGCCGGATCGAACACGTCCACTTCAGGAAACTCGGTGAACGATGGGAAGGTGAACCGGGCCAGGCTGCCGAATTCGGCGGTCGCCAGGGCGTTCTCGACCAGGCCGTCGACGTCGTCCCGGGAGGTGCTGGTCGCGTAGCCTATCCTCCCGTCTTTGACAATGCGCAGCGCGACTGTGCAACTCTGCTTGCTTTGGATATGCTTGAGACGGTTGGCCTCGAACTCGACCGGCGTCTCCTCCGAGGATACCATGAAGACCTCGGCCTCATCGGCCAGCTGCCTGGCCCGGGCGAGTATCTCCTCCACTAGCTGCCTCCGACCAGACATTTCCGGATTCGGATGTGCGGGCTGCCGTTGCTCACCGGCAAGGGTGCCTGGCCCCCCTTGCCGCAGCCGCCGCCCTGGTTCATCGCGAGGTCGTCGCCGATGGCGTCGATATTCTGAAGGGTGTTGAAGACGTTTCCAGAAAGAACAACCGGCCGCATCATCTCAGCGACCTTGCCGTCGCGGATCATGTAGGTCTCACCGGCGGAAAAGGTGAACATTTCCATGCTGGTCTGGCCACCGTACCAGCTGCGGACGTAAACGCCTTCCTTGATGTCGCCGATGATATCTTCGAAGGTTGCCGTCCCCGGCTCGATGTAGGTGTTGGACATGCGGACGATTGGTGGATGGCGGTAGCCGATGGCGCGGGCGTTGCCGGTCGGCTTTTCACCCATCCTGGCGGCCGTCTCTCGCGAATGCAGCCGACCGACCAGTTTGCCCTCGCGAATCAGGTAGTTCTTGCCGCCGGCCACGCCCTCATCGTCGTACTTGTAGCTGCCGCGTAACCCGGGCATGGCCGGTGAGTCGACAATGTTGAGATGCGGTCCGCCGAAAGACTTGCCGAGCGTCATGATCTCGCGAACCTGGTCGTTCTCGTAGACGAAGTCAGCCTCGGAGAGGTGGCCGAACGCCTCGTGGACGAAGACTCCCGCCAGCACCGGGTCGAGCACCACCGTGTACTCGCCCCCCTTGACCTTGGGCGCGGAAAGAAAGCCGACCGCCCGTTTCGCCAGTTGCTCGACCTCGTCGTGCCTCCCGCGAACGGCACCGAAGTCATTCTTGCCGCCGACGCTGATGCCGGCCTGCTGAACGTCGCCGCCGTCGGCGGCAACGGCGACGACGCGCATCACCACGTCGCACCGTTCCTGCTCGACCCGGCTGCCGGCGGAATTGAGGAATATCGTTCGCCGCTGGCTGTCCCCGTAGTTGACCGTCGAGGTCTGAATGCCGGTGACGCTCCAGATGATGTCGTTGTACTGGTCAAGGAGGAGCTTCTTGTCGGCGAGCGGAATTGCGCTCGGGTCCTCGATAATCGTCTCGGAAACGGTCTCGATCACCGGTGGCGCCTCGGCCAGTTGGCTCGTCTCTCCGCCGACGAAGCGCGCCTGCCGAACCGCCAAGGCGACTTTGCCCTCGAGGTCAGCGAAGTCGTTGAAACTGACGAAACCCCAGCCGCCGTTGACCAGCGCGCGGACGTTTCCGCCGGTATTGGTCGTCTTGCCGATCGAGTCGAGTTCTTTCCCCCGGTAGCCGATGGCACTCGAACGCCCTTCAGCCAGTCTCGCCTCAATGTAGTCGGCGTCCTGTCCTTTGAGCGCTTGGGTCAGTCGTTGGCTGGCGATATCGATGTCGGCCATGGGTACGCTCAGTTTACGAGACGGTGCCGGCGATGTCAACGTGACTGCAAGCAGCACCGGGCGACGGTCTCCTTCGTTGACAGCCTCGACCGCTTCCACTAGAATCAGAGCAAATTGCCCGCCACATCCATGGAGCTTCGGTTGAATAGCGACGACATTCGTTCGGCATACCTCGAGTTCTTCGAAGAGCGTGGCCACAAGAGGATCGCCAGTTCCTCCTTGATACCGCACGGTGATCCCACGCTGCTACTGACCAGTGCCGGCATGGTCCAGTTCAAGCCCTACTTCACCGGTCAGGCCGAACCGCCGGCGCCGCGCCTGGTATCCTGCCAGAAGTGCTTCCGGACGAGCGATATCGAACTTGTCGGCGACCCCAGCCACCTGACCTTCTTCGAGATGCTGGGCAATTTCAGCGTCGGTGACTATTTCAAGCGTGAGGCGATTAGCTGGGCCTGGGAGTTTCTTATCGAGAAGATGGGACTGCCGGCGGAACGGCTCTGGGTTTCCATCTTTCTCGATGACGACGAAGCCTACGACATCTGGCGTGACGCCGGTGTTCCCGCTGAGCGGATCGTCCGTCTCGGCGAGGCGGACAACTTCTGGGGACCGGCCGGCAGTTCCGGACCCTGCGGTCCGGACACGGAGATCCACTATGATTTCGGCGAGGAAACAGGCTGTGGCCGGCCCAGCTGTGCCCCCGGCTGCGAGTGTGGGCGTTTCCTCGAGTTCTGGAACCTGGTCTTCACCCAGTTCGACCAGGACGAGGACGGTAAGCGGACGCCGCTGCCGTCGCCGAACATCGACACCGGCCTCGGCCTGGAGCGGATGCTGCTCCTGCACCTGGGGAAGAGCTCGATCTTCGAAACCGATCTTTTCGCGCCGCTGCTTGAGCGCGTCTCCGAACTGACCGGCAAGCGATACGGCGAACGGAAGGAAGACGATGTCGCCATGCGGGTCGTCGCCGAGCACGGCCGCGCCGTCACTTTTCTGATTGCCGACGGCGTCATGCCGGGCAACGAGGGCAGGGGATACGTTCTCCGTCGGCTGCTGCGCCGGGCGACGCTCTTCGGTCTCAGGCTTGGGCTGGACAGGCCGTTTCTGGCGGAAATTGCCGTTGCCACCGTCGCCCGAATGGGCCACGTCTATCCCGAGCTTGTCGAACGTCAGGACTTCATCAGGCGGGTCGTCGAACAGGAGGAGACCCGTTTCAGCGAGACCCTCAAGGTTGGCCTGGAGGTGCTCGAAGGCGTCCTGGCGAAGGGTGGCGGCGCCAAGGGCAAGCGGATTTCGGGCAAGGACGCCTTTCGTCTCTACGATACCTACGGCCTGCCGGTCGAGCTTACCGGCGAGGTCGCCGCCGAGCGCGGTCTGACGGTCGACATGGCCGGCTTCGAAAAGGAAATGGAGGCGCAGCGACAGCGCGGCAAGGGGGCCCACAAGTTCGATCTGTCGCGCGGCGAGTTGGACGGCCTGGAAGAGCAACTCACCGTCAAACTGACGCCGTTCGTCGGCTACGACAGTATTGAACTGTCGAGCCGCGTCGTCGGCCTCCTCATCGACGGTGGGACCGTCGAGACCATTGAATCCGGACAGGAAGCCGGCGTCATCCTGGAATCGACCCCGTTCTACGCGGAGTCGGGCGGGCAGGTCGGCGATGCCGGTGAGATTGCCGCCGAGAACGGACGTTTCGAGGTCGGCGATACCGTCTACGCCACTCCAGACGTTATCGTCCACCAGGGCCGGGTCAGCCAGGGGACATTATCGGTCGGTGACGAGGTGGTCGCTTCCGTCGCCGGCGACCGGCGGCTCGATATCGCCCGCAACCACACCGCCACCCATCTCCTTCAGGCGGCACTGCGCCAGGTGCTCGGTGACGAGGTCCAGCAGCGCGGCTCGCTGGTTGCCGCCGACCGCCTACGCTTCGATTTCTCCTACCTGACGGCGATGATGCCGGAGGAGATCGAGCAGGTGCAGGCAATCGTCAACGACCTCGTCCGCCGCAACCTGCCGGTGCGCGCCGAGGAGATGCCGTATCAACAGGCCATCAAGCAGGGGGCAATCGCCCTCTTTGACGAGAAGTACGGCGACACCGTCCGCGTTGTGAGGAGCGGTGAGCCCATCGTCAGCGCCGAGCTCTGTGGCGGCACTCACGTTGCCGCCAGCGGTGAAATCGGTCTCTTTCGGATCATCAGCGAGAGCAGTATCGGCTCCGGGATGCGCCGCATCGAGGCGACCACCGGCCGTGGCGCCGAGACAATGGTTTCCCAGCGCTTTGGGCGGCTGGATGAGATTGCTGGCGCTACCGGCGCCAGTCAGGACGACGTCGTCGACAAGGTCACTGCGGTCGTCGCTGAAAGGGACGAGGCCCGCAAGCAGGCGCTCGGCCTGGAACGGGAGTTGGCAAGACTGACCGTCGAACGGCTGACTACGGAGACCGAGGACGTCAACGGGACGACCGTCCTCGCCGCCAGCGTTCCGCCGTTCTCGCAGGAGGTACTCCGGGAAATGGCCGACCAGCTGAGAGATCGTCTCAAGAGCGCCGTGATCGTTCTCGGCACCGTCCACGACGGCCGCCCATCGTTCTTGGCGGCAGTTACGCCGGACCTCGTCAAGCAGGGCCACGACGCCGGCAAGATCGTCAAACAAGTCGCCAAGGTTGCCGGCGGCGGCGGCGGCGGCAAACCGGCGATGGCCCAGGCCGGCGGCCGTCATGCCGCCAAGCTGCATGAGGCGCTTCGGCTCGTCAGGACCATTGTCTAGATACAATGCGTAGCATGGGACTCGACGTCGGTGACCGCAGGATCGGCGTTGCTTTGAGCGACACCACCGGAATCCTGGCCAGCCCTTTCGGTATCGTCGAACGCACCGACAGTGAGGCGGCGGTCGCCGAGATCGTAGAGATCGCCCGCCAGCATGAAGTCGCCGTTATCGTTGTCGGTATGCCGCGCACGATGGGCGGTGCCTTCGGCCCGCAGGCGCTCAAGGTACGGGCATTCGCCGAGTTGCTGCTGTGGGCTACTGACATTCCGTTGGAATTCCGCGACGAGCGGCTGTCGACGGTCACGGCGAAGCGTCTCGTCGGACGCCGGCGCGACCGGAAGAGTCGGGACAGGGTGCGCTACGACGACGCCGCGGCAGCCGTCATCCTGCAGAACTACCTCGAGGAACTGCGCCCCGGCGAACTCCCAATCCCCGATGACGAAGGCTCCGACGACGGGGAGAGCAGGGGCTGATGGCGATTCTCGACCCCGGATTCCTCAAGACGCCGCGGAAGTACCTCGTACAGAGCCTTCTGGGAGCGGCCGTCGTCTTTGTCCTGCTCTATTTCGTTGAGACGGTCACCCATGCGGCAATCGTCGCCGCCCTCGGCTCAAGTACCTTCATCGTTCTTGCCACGCCGCATTCGATCATGGCCACGCCACGGCGACTCCTCGGGGGGCACGCCGTCGGCCTGGCGGTCGGCACGGTCGGCCACTTCGTCTTGCTAAATGGTCTCTTCGCCTCGTGGGCGTCCCGGTCGGAGGTCGCCATTTGGGTCGTCGGCGCCCTGGCGGTCGGGTTGGCGCTGCTTCTGATGACGGCGACCAATACCGAGCACTCGCCGGCGGCGGCGACGGCACTGGGCATGGTGACTCATACCTGGTCCGCTGCAACCGTCCTTTTCATCGTCTTCTTCGCGGTGGCGCTGGTCCTGATCCGGTGGCTGCTGCGGCGCTACCTTATCGACCTTCTTCCCGTTTCGGAGCAGTTGCCGGTGGACTTTCCCGGGACCGTCCGGCCTCCGAAGGAGGCAGTATCTCCACCAACCACCGGGGACCGGCAGTGACTGACCGGCCCGCCACATTCCGGCTGTTGACGCCCCTGGGCAGCCGTGCCCGCGCCGGCGAACTGATCACGCCCCACGGCACGGTGATGACACCGGTACTACTTCCGGTCGGTACCCAGGCCAGCGTCAAGACGCTCACTCCTGAGGAAGTCCGCCAGTCGGGTTTCTCCATGCTGCTGGCCAACACCTATCACCTTCACCTCCGGCCCGGCATCCCAATCGTCGAGACGCTGGGCGGGCTGCACCGTTTCATGGGCTGGGACGGCGCCATCCTGACCGACAGCGGCGGCTACCAGGTCTTTAGCCTGGCCGGCCTGCGCAAGCTGGATGACGATGGTGTAACCTTTCGGTCGCACATCGACGGCAGCCAGCACCGGCTCACCCCGGAGCTGGTGATCGAGTATCAACAAGCCCTCGGCGCCGACGTCATCATGGTGCTCGACGAATGCGCCCCGCCCGATGCCGATGAGGAGACGGTCCGCCGGGCGATGCAGCGTACCCACCATTGGGCGGAACGGTGCCAGCAAGCGCAGACTCGCGGCGACCAGGCCCTCTACGCAATCGTCCAGGGCGGTGTCTATCCCGATCTGCGACGAGAATCCGCCGAGTTTCTCGTCTCGCAGGATTTTCCCGGCTACGCCATCGGCGGGCTTTCCATCGGTGAGCCGAAGCAGGTGACACTTGACATAACCGAAGGGATTACTGCCTTACTTCCCGAGGATAAGCCGCGCTACCTGATGGGAGTTGGCTCGCCGGAGGACATCGTCGAGGGGGTGGCCCGCGGCATCGACATCTTCGATAGCGCCCTGCCGACACGGGTCGCCCGAAACGGTTCCCTGTATACCATGGCGGGTAGGGTGAACGTGCTCAACGCCGCCTACGCCACCAGTCCGGAGCCGGTCGACCCCGAGTGCGATTGCTATACCTGCCGGCGCTTCTCCGCCGCCTACATCAATCATCTCTTCAAGGCGAAGGAACTGTTGGCCTACCGGTTGGCGACGCTGCACAACCTGGCGTTCATCAGCCGGCTGGTCGGTCGAATCCGCGAGTCCGTCCTCGACGGCAGCTTCGAGATCTTTCGGAAGGACTTTCTGGCGAACTACCGCACCACTGACGAGGCGACCCGCCTCGAGCAGAAGCGGCGTTGGCTGCAGGCCAAACGGGACAAAGAGTAAGACCCGGGAATACCTTTCGGAAACTCCCGGGCCTTTGCTGCCAGAAGCGGATTTAGCCTATCTACTTGCCGAGGCCGATTCCATTGAGACGGCCCATGATGGTTTCGGCTTCGGCCATCATTCCATCGATGATTTCCTTGATGGATGGCTCGTCGTGAATTTGGCCGACGCACTGCCCAACGGATATCTGGGCGTTTTCGGTGTCGCCTGTCTCGTAGGCATTGACGCCGAGCTTGCCGCTGAGCAGTGGCAGGAGCTCTTCCAGCGTGGCGCCCTGGTTTTCCATCTCCACGATCTTCTCTGTGTGCGCTGTCCTGACGACGCGATTAGCATTCTTGAGGGACAACTCAGTCATGATGGTGTCCATTGCACCAAGGTTCCTCATCCAATCCTTGATGTTGCCGTGGATCTTGCATTCCTTGGAGCACATGAAACGTGTGCCCATCAAGACGGCTTCGGCGCCGAGCGCCAGAGCGGAGACCAATCCACGCCCGTCTGAAATACCGCCAGCTGCGATGACCGGAATCTTGACCGCGTCCACGGCAATCGGCACCGTCACCATGGTGGTGACACCTTCCTGGCCGGGGTGCCCGGCAGCCTCGGTGCCGACGATGGTGACGATATCCATGCCGAGGGTCTCAGCTTTGACCATGTCGCGTGTTCGTGTCGCCCGGTGCATCTTGACGACTCCGGCGTCCTTGAGCAGGTCCATATAGGGCTCAGGGCTGCGCCCGGATGTCTCGATGATCTTAGTCCCGGCTTTGATTGCCGCCGTCATATAGGCGCCGTAGTCCACCGGCTTCTGTGATGGCAGCAATGTAATATTGACCGCGAACGGTTTGTCGGTGAGGGTCTTGATGTAGGCTACCTGCTCACCCAGTTCCTCAGGTGTTGGGATAGTCGTCGAGACCAACATACCCAAGCCACCGGCGTTAGAAACCGCCGCGACGAACTTGGCGTCAGAGATGTAGGCCATAGGGCCAGCAAGAATCGGGTACTCGATGCCGAGCATCTCGGTAACTCTTGTCTTCAACATGGCAATGTCCTCCGGTTTTTCGATACGCCACTAATCGTACACGCCGCCATATTCGGATGTCAATCACGTGGTTGGCGATGGGCGGCGACTCTGCTGTCAGCCTCCGGAGATGACGTAGAGCACACGGATATCTGCGCCGTCCTCTACCTTGCGGGTAAGTTCTTCTCCTGAGGCGAACTCGCCATTGAGAAAGACGCTGACGTAGCCGTGCAATTGTCCCGGTGCGGCAAACAGCATCCGGTCTGTCTCGGGGAAGCGGTCGGCCAGGCTTTCGAGGCAGGCCGTGACGGTGTCACCGCTGACTTCCACCGCTTTCGCGCCACCGGTGTACGGGCGGAGATAGAGGGGCAGTTGTATCTTGACACTCACCTGCGAATGATAGTGTCGCGTGCTCCGGTTTGTCAACCGGCGACGCCTGACCGTCTTTGACAACGGAAGACCCGATTGTTAACCTAAGTAGGTAGTTGCGGGTGAAAGGGCGCTTCGGTCCGGGAATCCCGCAACCGACCAGGTGAGTAGAGAGACAACGATTTCCCACCGAAAGATGGATCTGCACATCCACACCCCGCGCTCGGAGTGCTACAGTGACAGCTCGGTGACAGCGGAGCAGATCGTCGATGCCGCCCGACGCGCCGGGCTCGAGGCAATCGGCATCACCGACCACAACACCGTCGAAGCCGTCGATGACGTCCGGCGAGCCGCTGAAGGCACCGGCATCGCCGTCTTCCCCGGCGTCGAACTGACGACCGTCGGCGGCCACATCCTGGCGCTGTTCGACGTCACCTCGGATGTGGTGGCGTTGCGCCACTTCCTTGAGAGCATCGGCCTCGACGGCGACAAGTGGGGCGATCCGGCCAATCTGGCTGCCGGAGACACCGTCGACATCCTCAGAGGGATCGCCGCGCTACAGGGCCTGGCGATCGCCGCCCACATTGAACGTTGGCCGAGCGGCTTCCTCAAGAAAGACCAGTCCCGTCGCGCGCGGATGGAGATTCACGCGTGCGATCATCTCGACGCGCTGGAAATCACCATCCCCGAGGACAGGCGACAGTGGAACGAGGGCAGCGTCCGTGGATACCCGAAGCGCTACGCCTGCATCCAGGGGTCGGACGCTCACGCCCTCGATGAAGTCGGCCGGCGTCCCATCTTCGCACGCGTTGAGTCGCTCGACCTGGCCTGTCTCAGGCTGGCACTTGGCGACTACGAGGCGTCGCTCGCTTTCCCCGAAGATATTTCGCCTGATGGCCAGGTGGCTGCATGATGTTTGAAAGGGAGTAACATAATGGATTTTCCAGATATCATCTACACCAAGGAAGACCGGATTGCCACCATCCAGCTCAATCGGCCGGAAAAGAGAAATGCCTTTGACGCGCGGATGTCGGAGAGCATCTACCGCGCCATGGAGGATTGCGCTACGGACAAAGAGGTACGTGTCATCGTGCTCACCGGCAGCGGCAGCGCCTTCTGCGCCGGAGCAGACGTAAAAGCCATGTCGGAGCGGTTGCAGACTGGCAACAGCGCAGGAGGCGGGCTGCCGTTTCACACCGGTAAGGAATCCATCTATGCCCTGATTCGTAGCTGCGACAAACCGGTGATCGCCGCCGTCAATGGCGTCGCTGCCGGTGGCGGAGTCGATCTGGCCTGCGCCTGCGATATCCGAATCGCCTCGGACCAGGCGCGTTTCGCCGAGGTCTTCATCCGTCGCGGGATGATGCCTGCCTCAGGTGGCACCTATTACCTGCCCCGGCTGGTCGGCACTGACCACGCCCTGATGATGATATGGACCGGGGACATGGTTGACGCCGCTGAGGCACTGCGGATCGGCCTGGTGACCATGGTCGTCCCCCACGACGAACTTGAAATGGCCACAATGGAACTGGCCGAGAAACTCGCCAAGGGACCGCCGCTGGCGATACAGCGCGCCAAGCGCGCAGTCTATGACGGGCTCGAGTGGAACCTGGTTGAGACACTGCGCAACATTATGCCCGTCGTCCAGGAACTGAACGCCACCGAAGACCACAAGGAAGGCGCTCGTGCTTTCGTCGAGAAACGGGAACCGGTCTTTCGTGGTGAGTAGCGGGCAACCTTCCCGCTGGCGGAGATCTTGAGGAAGTGTAGGGGCCGGGTCGCCTTCGAAGTCATGTCTTGAGGGACGCCGCCGGCTGCTTGACCTCCCGAACGACCTGCGACTCTTTCATCGCCGCAACCGCCTCGGAAAAGCTCCGGTGTGGTATCTTCTGGTCGGCGACCCACTCCAGATACAGGCGAATCACTTCAGGCAGCGTCACCGTCCGCCGCCAGCCCAGTTCCTCGATTCGGCGGCTGTCGGAGACGGTATGGCGGCTGTCGCCGAATCGGAACTCGCCGGAAATCTCGGGGATGCTGCCCTCGCCGAAGACGTCGATGGTCGCCGCCGCGTAGTCCTTAACACTGACGGCTTCGCCGCCGCCGACGTTGTACACCTGGTAGTCGGCGGCATCGCTTTCCATGACGAGCAGGTTCGCCTGGGCGACATCGCCGACGTAGACATAGTCGCGTAACTGGCCGCCGTCCTCATAGATCACCGGGGGAAGCCCCTCCAGAAGACGCAGCGCGAAGCTGCGCAAGACCCCGGAGTAGGCGTTGTAAAGGCTCTGCCTCGGCCCCTGTGTGATGCTGTAGCGCAGCGCCACTGTTGGTATCTCGTACCTGCGTCCCAGAGTCAAGGCGTACAGTTCCTGGCAGTACTTGGAGACGGCGTACTGATTGTGCGGGTTGGTGTGATCTTCGTCAATCGACTCGGACAGCATCGTCACCCCGCAGTTCGGGCACCTGATCTCCCAATCAGCCTTCTCCAGTTGCTCGAGCGGTCGCAGTGGTGGGTAGATGACGCCGTGTTCGGGACAGCGGTACTTGCCTTCCCCGTAGACCGACTGCGAACTGGCCAGGATAACCTTGCGCACCGGTAGCTGCCACCGGACGATCGTCTCGTAGAGCAGTGCCGTGCCGCCGTCGTTGACGAAGGCAAAGGTACTGAAATCGGGCAGGTAGTCCTGGTAGGCCGCCAGGTGAAAGACGACGTCGATCCCGTCGAGCGCTTCGCGCAGGGTGTCACGGCTAAGCACGCTACCGACGATCAATTCGGCGCCATCGGCGAGGTAGTCGGGCTTGACCGGTCGCGGATGGACGGGCGATGCTAGGCTGTCGAGGACGCGAACCGAGTGACCCTTCTCGAGCAGCCGGTCTACCGTGTGAGAGCCGATGAATCCTGCACCGCCAGTAACGAGAACGTTCATTTTGAATCCACCTAGTTCCTGTAGTCGAAGATCACCTTGCTGCCATCACCCTGGAACATGAATGGGAGCTCGCGCAACCGCGACAATCGGCCGCGGACAGCGTCACGCTTCCCGGCAGGGCAGTAGAGCAGCAGGAAGCCGCCGCCGCCGGCCCCGGCAACCTTGCCACCGATGGCGCCGGCCCGGATCGCCGCCCGGTAGACTTCGTCGATCTCGTCGCCACTGATGCCGCTGGCCAGTTGCTTCTTCAGCTGCCAGCCACGATCGAGCAGTTCTCCGAACTCGTGGAGGGCGCCGCAGACAAGGCTGTCCCTCGCCTCGAAGGCGAGCCTTGCCATCTCGTTGAGCACCTGTGTCCGCGCCCCGATACCAGCTTTCTGCTCGGCCAGGATGTGCGTCGCCTGCCGGGTTCGGCCGGTATAGAAGAGCAGCAAGTTCTCGTTGAGCGCCCGTTTGCCTTCCTCGCTGATGGCGATCTTGGTCGGTTCGATACCGTTTCGCCGAAATGTGATGAGGCGCATGTTGCCGTAGGCGGCGATATACTGGTCCTGCTTGCCGATCGGCTTGCCGAGAATATCAATCTCGATCCGGCACGCCTGTCTCGCCAGTTCCTCGGCGGAAACGCTCTCTCCCTGGTAGGTGTGCAGTGCTTGAAGGAGGCCGACTGTGACACTGCTCGATGAGCCGAGGCCGGTGCCCTCGGAGGGAACGTCGGCCAGGGTCGTTATTTCCACCCCGCGCTCGACGCCCGTCGCCCGCATCGCCTCACGGATCAGCTCGTGCTGGACACTGTCGACGTCCTCGACGATCTCCTTCTTCGAGTAGTTGAGGTAGATCATGTCGTCGAACCGTTCTTTGACGATGACGAAGACATGCTTGTCGATCCCGGTACTGAGGACGGCGCCTCCCCCGTTGAGCTTGTAGAAGTCCTCGAAGTCGGTGCCGCCGCCGAGAAAGCTGAGCCGCAGTGGCGTTTGCACGATTATCATAATCTCATTGTCGGTTCATCAGGGTCACGAGACAAGTAACTCGGCGGTCAGAGGTAGCCCCAAGTGAACCGTATAGTCTGGTTCGATGGGCTCGTCACCACGCCGCCGCCTCTACAAGGGTCTTGCTTTACGCCGCCCAGTGACCTACAATCTAGCTGCGTGCCGACCGCGCGGGAGTAACTCAGTGGTAGAGTTCCTGCCTTCCAAGCAGGATGTCGCGGGTTCGAACCCCGTCTCCCGCTCCAGTCTCCTTCTGCCTTCGCCAGCCGCGTCCGCCTGCTCCAGCCTCGG
>SDBV01006143.1_pt1 | contig 16723 bp, 20 predicted proteins | sample 2277081 | NCBI WGS metagenome assembly SDBV01 (sample SAMN10402039, study PRJNA504765) | marine sediment metagenome | isolation source: marine sediment core GS10_PC15, 223 cmbsf | place: Arctic Ocean: Southern Knipovich Ridge | collected 2010 | reverse complement strand
TTTTAGGCTTAATAATCCTACTTCCTCCAGACGTACGGTATACCCTTCACTAAGATAATCAAAAACTAAATCGGAAAAGATTGCCATAACAGATCTCACATCACCTTTACTTAAAGACGTTTCCCTGACAATGCCTTCTTCCAGCTTGGCTCTGCTGATGATGCCTTTTTTGATGGGCTGTAAATAAAATTTTATTTCCTCTCTGTTTTGTGGGTTAGCCTTGCTAACTACTTTGTATTCTACGCTCATGTGTACTTGGTTTAGTTGTAAAAAACAAATATCAATGCACGAATATAACAATTTTATTTTATAAACCAATTTGGAGTGAAATTTATTCTTAATAACCTGAGTTGGACTATAGGGAACCTCTAATAAGAAATGCAATTGGACAGGCGGGAATCTAAGTTAAGCAAGTCTTTTAGATACCGGATAAATTAAGCCCTTTATAAATTTAGGGCTTAATTTTCCCTGCCTTTGTCGGCAAACAGGCGGCATGACGCTCTATTTTAAAATCGAACTTAGGTTATTAGCTTTGTCCTGTCATACCCTACGGCAAGACAATCCACGCTGTAAGCCGGAAATTGTGGTCTACAGAAATCACTTTTCGGCGAAGGAAGCATTTCTGTAGCAGTATATAACTTTTCTTTTAATTGAAAATCTTCCAATATCCCCATAAATCCTTTAAATAATCTTTAAAGACAGTGGCATTTATTTATTCAAATTCCATCTCATCAAATTCTTCGAGTGTATCGGGATTTAGAACCTTCATCTTTAGGTTTTCACCGTTTACATAGATTATAACCAAGGCGTTTTGTGTAGTGAATCCTTCAGCAGCATCGCTCCAGGGTGTTTTTTCCTGGGCATAATATGGAGCGCCGGCTGCGCCGTTATTTATCTGCCAAATCTCTCTGGTGAGCGCCAGTTTTTCAGCAAAATATTTCTTTGGATAGATTTTAGTCTCTGGCCCAATCTTGGTTCGTGCATAATTGTGCTCATCGCCCGTTAAGATGGCCTTGGTCTTTTTACTCTGATTCACTATAATATCCAGCAATTCATCTCTTCTTTCAATAATCCCTTTAGCAACTCGTTTTCCAGCCACAATAGGCCGGTAGGAATTTTCACCACCATACCACATGTCATCATGCACATGGCCCCCATTGGGAAAAAAAGGCGTATGTACCGTAACAAAAATGTGATCGATATTATCATCACTTTCAAGGGTATTGATTGTGTTTCTGAACCATTCCAATTGATTATCCATGATATATCCGTGGATATTGCCACCGGTGAAGGTTACGACTTTTGTTGAGGGTGCATACCAATAATTTGAATTTAGCACAACCATGGCGATGTTGTCATAGGTATAATAAAACACATTTTCTTTGTAGGACGGGAAATCTTCTTTTTTTTCATCCGGATCATAGCTCGCCCCGTCTTCACTATCGGGCCCATTCAGCGGATTCACAAACTCCAATTGATAAATTGCCTCAGAGGATACTTTGTCATACGGAAAATTGTCTACCTGATATGATGTATTTTGAGCAGGATTGTAGAAGCTTTTAACTACTGCTTCGTGATTCCCCATGGTGGTGATTACAGGAATATATCTCGCGAAGGGTTCAATGGCTCTTTTCCAGTTGACATATTCCAATCTGATGTCATTGGGATTGACGCTATAACCTGTGACCAAATCACCTGTAAACTGCATAAACCGAACTTTTTGCTGCAGGTTCAGGGCCATGATCTTTTTCATGATATATGCATTTGTTCCATAAAGGTCTCTTTCGCCACCACCATTTCCTGATCTTGAATCACTGGCATAAGAAAAGGAAAATTCCGTTCTGCTTCCGGGAGCCGGGGCGGTTCTAAAGGAATATGTTTCAGTAAAACTCCCATAGAAAACCGTATAGTCATATTCCTTATCCGGCTCCAATCCATCGACTTTAATTTCGTGATGCTTACCACTTTTACCTGCAAATCGTTTGCCATTTACTTTCACCACGCATTTTCCTTTAATATTTGTTTTAAAGAAAATAATAGCGCCTTCAGGGGTGAGATTCGTAACAAAAGGGCCTTCGATTAATGAAAGTTCCACAACAAATGGTTTGGGTGGCGCATATACTTTTTTTCCGTAAGCTATCTCGTGATATTGCCCATCTGCGCTTAGAAAATCCTTCGCGTTAAAATTTATTTTACCGTCGTACATGATTTTTCTGTTATTGTCGACAACCCGGTATCCAAGAATCCCTAATCCGGTTTTGCCCCAGCCAATCATATCGTATCTACCCTTCATCTCTTTAATATTAACTTCTGCAATCCCTTCTTTTATTTCGGCAGTTTTGGCAAAAAAAACCGGTTGTGGATATTTTGAATCATTTAATGGTATAAAGCCATAGTATAAAATTCCGGACAGCCCTTTTTGCTTAAAGTCAAAAAGCAGGCCGGTGCTTGTGCCTTTTATTTTACTCGTGAATTGCTCGGGAGAAAAACCAATATTATCAGGCAGGGCATAATATTTATTCCCTTTTAATTCAAAATAGATTCCTTGGCCATCTGATTTTATATTGGAATGCACTGCTGGGATAGCATTTTTCTGGGCAAAGGCGATTGATGCAGAAAACAGGATAATTATTGCCGGTAGATAAGATAAAATGTATTTCATGATATTTATTTTGAATTTAAATTACTGAAATTTCGCTCATTATTGTATTGTAAAGATGCTTATACTCAGTATTGTATTAAATATTGCTTGAATACTAACACATCAAAATTAAAAAAGTTTATTCCGGATATACCTCCGCTCGAGAAAAAAAAGAAAAGTATTTTCAAATTCAAAGAATCATCATATCTTTGTTCGGTATTTAACGAACAGGGATGACTAAAAAGGAAGTCTTAACAGACCGTCAAAAAAGAATAGCCAGATATGCCAAAGCTATGGGACACCCGATACGGATGTATGTGTTGGAATTGCTCTCAAACCAAAGCTGCTGTTATAGCGGAGACCTCACTGAAGAACTTCCAATTGCAAAATCAACACTTTCCCAGCATTTAAAGGAATTAAAGGACGCCGGATTAATTCAAGGAGAGACCGAATCTCCAAAAATTAAATATTGCATCAATAAAGATAATTGGAAAGAAGCTCAAACACTATTTAGAAAGTTTTTACAGGTTTAAAAAACTTTATATATAATGTTCGCTGTTTTGCGAACTACGAATTAATTAATAATAAATATGGAAATTAAAGTTTTAGGAACAGGATGTGCCAGGTGTAAAACATTGGAAAATACCACGAGGCTGGCTGCGGCTGAATTAAACTTCAATACGAATATTGAGAAGGTTGAAGATATTCAGAAGATTATGGGATATGGCATTCTGCGAACTCCCGGACTTGTGATCAATGGCAAGGTTGTACTTTCTGGTCAAGTCCCCAAAAAATCTGAATTAATAGAAATACTCACTCAAAATCAATAAGCAATGAAATCAATTAAGTTATTATTTATCGCAGTTTTGGCTTTAAGCATGAATAGCTCTTGCTCGGCCCAAACCAATGAAAAAGAAAATAGCACACGAGTTGCAAAGGCTGGAAAGGTCGAGGTTTTCTATTTTCATTATACCCGAAGATGTGTAACCTGCAATGCTATAGAAAGCGTCTCAAAAGAAGCAATAGCTGAACTGTATGGTGACAAAGTGAGTTTTGCCGAGTATAACCTGGAAGAAATGGATGGTGAAATAAAAGGCAAAGAGCTCGAAGTTTCGGGTCAGACACTCTTGATTGTAGCCGACAATACAAAAATAAATATCACCAACGAAGGCTTTCTGAATGCGCGTAGCAATCCTGAAAAACTAAAACAAATTATAAAAGAACATATTGACCAGCTTCTGTAGTGGAAGAATTTTTGAGCAATATGTATTCCAATAGCAATGCCCCAGTTTGGTCAGCGCTTATTTTAGGACTTATGACAGCCATCAGTCCTTGCCCATTGGCAACAAATATTACTGCTATGGGCTTCATCAGTAAAGATCTTGAAAATAAGCGCCGGGTATTTTTTAATGGAATAGTTTATACCATTGGAAGGGCAGTTTCCTATACGCTGCTTGCATTTATCTTGTTTATTGGGGCTGACCAGTTCAAGCTATCCTCCGTATTCCAGCAATATGGAGAGAAATTCCTTGGGCCGTTGCTTATCGTTATTGGTTTATTTATGCTCGGTGTTATAAGATTGAACCTGGGTGGCTTGGGTAAGTTTGGGGATAAATTCCAAAACAAACAGAAGCATACTTACCTTGATGTATTTCTGTTGGGTGTGCTATTTGCATTGGCATTCTGCCCGTATAGTGGTGTTTTATATTTCGGAATGCTTATCCCTATGACAATACAAAGCGCATCAGGCTTATATCTTCCAATTGTATTTGCTGTGGCAACCGGAGTTCCTGTCATCATTTTTGCCTGGCTGTTAGCATACACAGTTTCAGGAGTGGGTAAACTATACAATCGCATCAAAGCCTTTGAAATTTGGTTCAGACGAGCAGTGGCGGTCTTATTTATGACCGTTGGCGTTTATTTTAGCATTGTGGTTTGGATTTAAAATGAAAACAATAAAATGACCGTTAAGCGCTTCGTATTACTCGCATTGCTCTTAGTCGCTTGGGTTTTACTTTATATCAATCTACCGGGCATTGCAGATTTCTTAGTAGATCGGGTATTCCATTTAAATCATGAAGAGCATTTAACAGAATCAATTCGGTTTTTCATTTATGAAGTCCCCAAAGTACTGTTATTACTGGTACTGATCATATTTTTTGTTGGGATAGTTCGCTCCTATTTTTCACCCGAGAAAACCAGAAAAGCCTTGGAGGGGAAACCTTTGTTTGTTGGAAATGTGATGGCCTCGCTTTTGGGTATTGTAACTCCTTTCTGTTCATGTTCTGCAATTCCTTTGTTTCTTGGGTTTGTAGAGGCTGGTATTCCCATCGGAGTTACGTTCTCATTTTTAATAGCCGCCCCAATGATTAATGAGGTGGCCTTGGTGCTGTTAATTGGCTTATTTGGATGGAAAGTTGCCTTGATATATGTAACAACAGGATTGGCGCTGGCGATAATAGCAGGTTTTATTCTTGAAAAATTTAACCTTCAAAAATATGTGGCCGATTGGGTTTATCAGGTAAAGTCTCAACAGCAAAATGAAACAATAGAAAAAATAAAATTCAGCCGGCGAATTGATTCAGGCTTTGATTCAGTAAAAGAAATAGTTGGGAAAATATGGATTTACATTCTTGTGGGTATTGCTATTGGAGCGGGGGCGCATGGTTTTGTCCCCAATGAATACCTTGCAAGCGCTTTAGGCGCGCAAAATTGGTATTCAGTTCCTTTAGCGATTGGGGTAGGAATTCCATTATATTCAAATGCTGCCGGAATAATCCCAATAGTAAGTGTATTAATTGAAAAAGGGGTTTCGTTAGGCACAGCTCTTGCTTTTATGATGTCCGTAATTGGATTGTCGTTACCAGAAATTATCATACTCAAAAAGGTATTGAAATGGCAGCTAATAGCTGTATTTATTGGTGTTGTAGCTGTCGGCATTATTATAGTGGGCTTTGTTTTTAATTATTTCGTATTCATTTAATATCTAAAATCATAGAAAAGAAATCATGCAATTGTGGTTCTGACAATAAGATTGTCTTACCTGCTCCGGAGCAGCAGATGTTGGTTACGTATCTGATCAGGTTGCCCGTAAGCTTTCAAGAAATAATCATCGAAAAATGAGTTGTTTGGCGCTGTTTGCGATTTGCAGCGATGAGCAAATTATTAATTTCAATGAAAAAGAAATACTTGTAATTGACGGTTGCAATGAGGATTGTGGGAAAAAAGTAATGCAAAACAGGAGGATAGAAAATTATTCTTATCTACGAATTACTGATCTGGGATTTGAAAAAGGGAAGACGCCTACATCAAAGGAAACTGTGCAGCATGTGTATGATAAAGTGCGAACAATCATTTAGCAATTAGGGACAGGTCAGTTTGGGAGTTTTCATTTTTAAGTTTGCTCTTATCAGGTTCTGAAAAATAGAATAATGGAATATACGAACAATTGAATTGTGAAATGAATAAGAACAATTCTTTTCGCCATGGTGTGTACCTTCACAAACCATCTGTCATTCCGATCTCCGAAGACACAGACCGGGGCGAGGTGGTGCATGAAAGAAAATGAAGTGAGCTGTTCAATAAGGAGGCTCAATTGAAATAATATTATGCCAAGATGAAATATGATTTTCATTCTATCCGTTTAATTCCAAAAGACTTTCTATATTGTAATACAATAGTTAGATATATTGAATTTTTTAAAATTTAGATGACGAAACAGGAATTAAAAGACATCAAAGAAAAAGTCGTTCAGGAAATTGAAAAGACTGAAAAATCCATCGAGGACTATCGGGATATGACGAAACCGATCTCACCGGAAAATGCGGTTGGAAGAATGTCCAAAATGGATACCATGAATAATAAAAGTGTTGCTGAGGCTGCACTCCGTCAGGCAGAGGTAAAATTAATAAATCTTCATAATGTATTAATTTCTATTAATGGAGAAGATTTTGGACTTTGCTTAAAATGTCAAAAACCCATTCCGATTGGCCGCATTCTATTGATGCCCCAAAGCCGGTATTGTGTGAATTGCGCGAGTTGAAAGAAGTAGAAGGAGGCAAGGCAAAAGACAAAAATCAAGTGGCAGGAGGCAGTGGCAGGAGAAGAAGGTAAAAGATAATAACAAGTGGCAGGAGGTAAGGGGACTTAGCAGTTCAGCGCCTGGAGTTTTATTATTCAACTAGTACATTTATACGCACTGCGAACTCTTCCCTAAAATAAACATCCCTCATTTCGTTTTATTGAAAGGTAATTTATAATTTCGGCTCGATTTCATTTTTGCCGTAAGGCATTTATAGAAACACAAGATATTAATTGAAAAATCAAGTAACTAGAGACTTATAGCTTTCAGCTCGAAGTGTAAATATGTCGATTGAGGTAAAAAATTTAACAAAGGTTTTCGATACCCAGGCTGCTGTAAATGATGTCTCGTTTACAGCACAGAAAGGGGAAATCGTTGGTTTTCTGGGACCCAATGGAGCCGGTAAATCCACGACCATGAAAATCCTGACCGGCTACATACCACCTACAGATGGGTTGGTCAAGGTCTGTGGGTTCGATGTGGTGCAGCAGTCCATTCAATCGCGGCAGCATATCGGCTATCTGCCGGAACACAACCCATTGTATCTGGACATGTATGTACACGAATACCTGCATTTTGTGGGATCACTGCATACCAATACTACGCGACGTTTCCTTAGGGAAAGGGTTCCGGAAATGATCGTCCTATGCGGATTGCAAAAGGAGCAAAACAAGTTGATTCGTGCATTATCAAAGGGTTTTCGTCAGCGTGTCGGACTGGCACAAGCCCTCCTTCATGATCCGGAGGTGTTGATTCTGGATGAACCGACCACTGGGCTTGATCCAAACCAGATTATAGAGATCAGGGATTTAATACGAAATATCAGCAATGATAAAACGGTGATCTTCTCTACGCATATCATGCAGGAAGTCCAGGCATTATGCAGCCGGGTATTGATCATCAACAATGGTAAACTGGTGGCCGACGATGTTCCTGAGAACTTAACAACTATTCAAAAAGAATCTGTGGTCATCTCCATTGAGTTCAAAGAAAAAATTGATCAGGAATTATTAAAAGGCATTGAGGGAGTGATTTCTGTAAAGAAAAAAGGTCAGTTTACCTTGGTAGAATCAGACAAGGATATGGATGTTCGGCCAGCAATTTTTAAATTTGCCTCCGAAAATGGGTTCACACTAATAGGGATGAACCAGGAAAGCAATTCGATGGAAGATGTTTTTAGACAGTTAACAAAGAGCTAGCCTGGATAATCCAGGAGATAATTAATGATACTTATAATGAATTAGAAATCACGCACGCCTGCCGGCGAGGCAGGGCATTGACTCTCACCCAAATAAACCTTATTGAAAAATTTATTTTTCATGGGTTTTAATAATTGAACTGATTGTCAATGCCTTATATTCAAATGGGAAATATTTACCACTCATATATGCTCAAGAACATATGATCCGGATTTTAATCAAAGAAATCAACGTTTTTCTAAATTCACTGATCGCATATATCATCATATCGGTATTTCTGACAGGCATTGGCTTGCTGATATGGGTATTCCCGGAAACCAGTATCCTTGAATATGGATTTGCAGATATGAGTTCTTTTTTTTCGCTTTGCCCATACATATTTATGTTTCTGATCCCTGCCATTACCATGCGCATGTTTAGCGAAGAAAAGCGCGGCGGAACCATGGAATTGTTGCACACCAGGCCAATCAGGGATATAGAAATCATCATGGGGAAATTCCTGGCAGGTGTATTTCTGGTAGCCTTCTCAATTCTCCCAACCCTCCTGTATTATTTCACTATACGTTATTTGGGCAATCCTGTAGGTAATATCGATTCAGCAGGGGTGATTGGCTCCTATTTCGGGCTTTTTCTACTTGGAGCAGTTTTTACTTCTATCGGCACTTTTTCTTCGTCATTCACCGAAAATCAGGTAACCGCTTTTATCATCGCGGTATTTCTTTGTTTTTTCCTGTATTTTGGTTTCAATGCGGTTTCTACCCTCAGTTTATTCAGCGGCATTTCAGACTTCATCGATCAATTTGGAATATTATATCACTACAATTCCATGAGCAAAGGATTGATTGATACGCGTGATCTGGTTTATTTTTTAAGTGTGATAAGCGTCATGCTTTTATTAACTAACCTGATATTAAGAAGCAGGAAATGGTAAAATTGGATAGCAAAAAGCTTGAATCGATATTGTATTTCCTCATTGGAATGTTGGTGATTATTGTTGTCAATCAGCTTACCGCACGGTTATTTTATCGCTTTGATTTGACGGAAGAAAAACGATATACCATTTCTGAAGCTTCTATAAACATACTGACAAATCTTGATGAGACAGTTTACGTAGATGTTTACCTGGAAGGCGAACTGCCGGCAGGGGTAAAGCGACTTCAAAAAAGTGTGAGAGAAACGTTGGATGAATTCAAAATTTATGCCGGCGCCAATCTGCAATTTCGTTTTATCAATCCTTCTACCGCCAAAGGAGAAAAAGCGCGTCAGGAATTTTATGAAAGCCTGATCAGGAAGGGAATACAGGCTACCAATCTTTATAATAATGTTGACGGGAAACAAACACAAACGCTGGTTTTTCCGGGCGCAATACTGAGCTATGGAGCAAAGGAGTTGGGCGTAACCTTTTTAAAAGGAAATAAGGCTTCGTCACCGCAGGAACAATTAAATCAATCCATTGAAGGAGTAGAATATGAATTGTCAAATGCGATAAAATCGCTCACCGAGCGAAAATCGAAACGCATCGCCCTGCTGAAAGGTCATGGTGAATTAGATACGCTTCAGATCGCCGGACTCACCGCTGAGTTGATGCATAAATACAAGGTTTTTCATACAGACCTAAGCAAGAGACCCAATCTGCTTGGTTTCGATGCCATTGTGCTTGCCAAGCCAAAATATCCATTTAGTGAACAGGATAAGTACAAAATTGATCAATTTATCATGAGAGGCGGAAAGGCAATGTTCCTGATGGATGTGTTGTCGGCGAATATGGACAGTGTAGGCAACGAAAATAACCTGGCCCTGCCCTTTGAAACCAACCTTGATGATTTGTTTTTTAAGTACGGCTTTCGAATTAACAAAAATCTCGTCCTGGACATGAATGCAGCTCCCTATCCTGTGGTGGTAGGAAACATGGGAGACAATCCCCAAATCAGGCTGCTGCCCTGGCCGTTTTTTCCCATTGTCAATGAATTCACGAATCATCCATGTGTCAGGAACCTTGATGCCGTTTCGATGAAATTTGTTAGTACCATCGATACCATAAAAGTGGAGGGCATCCATAAAATTCCATTGATGAATACCTCTCAATATTCCAAAGTAATCCCTTCGCCTGTCATGGTAAGCATCAATGAATTGAAAAAAGAAATGAATCCTGAGTTTTTTAATTCCGGGCCACAAACTACCGCATGGATTTATGAAGGAAAATTTACTTCGCTGTATAAAAACAGGTTTCTACCTAATAATGCAAGCAAAGCAGATTTTATGGCAGATGGAAATTCAACAAAAATCCTGATCGTTTCAGATGGCGACATCGCCCGAAATGACATCAATCCAAAAACCGGACAGCCGATGGAATTGGGGTTTGATCAGTTTACCGAAACAAAGTTTGCCAATGCCGATTTCCTGGTCAATGCGATGACTTATTTAGTAGAAGAAGACGGCATTATTAATACCAGATCAAAAGAAGTAAAGATCAGGCCACTCGATGCCGTAAAGCTAAAAGAACAAAAATTCACGTGGCAATTGATCAATTTGCTTGCGCCGATTGTGATCATTGTAATCTTCGGAATTATCAAGTATTTCATACGAAAACGCAAATACGCCAACTTTCAATAATGGATCAGTCAAAAAAAAATATTACCCTGTTGGTGCTGCTCGGCATGCTGGTTTTGAGTTCCATTGTTTTGGGACTGACCGACGAAACGAGCATAAATACCATTGAGGATAAGGAGATTTTCTCAATTCAGGACACTTCAAAGGTTGATCTCATTTCCATAAAGTCTAAAACTGAAAGTATTCAACTCAAAAAAGTTGAAAGACAGTGGATCCTCAATGAGCAGTACAAAACCGAACAAAACATCATCAAGGTGTTGCTTTCAATTCTTAAAGATGTGGAAGTAGTGAGAAGGGTACCTAAAAACCAGGCAGAAGACATCTCAAATCACATTGTAGACAATGGTTTTTTGATTGAAATTTCTGGTAATGGGAAATTGATTCATAGTTTATATGCCTCAGGTAATGATAATAAAACCGTTTCATACATGATGTCGCTTGATTTGAATGATCCAATGATCGTAAAAATTCCCGGCTATGAGAGTTATGTAGCAGGTATATTTGAAATTCCGGTAAATGACTGGCGAGACAGATTGCTGCTCAGCACCAACTGGCGCTCCCTGCAAAACCTCCAGATCGATTACACGGAATATCCGGAATTCAATGTAAATATTAAATTTGAGTTTGATTTTTTAAATGTTGAAGGCATTACAAACCTCGACACAGCAAGGATGATGTCTTTTATAGATGAGTTTAATTATTTACAAACTGATAGATATTTAGAAAAGGGACAATACGAGCGCTACGATAGTTTGTTTCAAACACCAAGCACTGTTACCCTCTCGATAGAAGACATTAATTCAAAAAATTCAAAAACGATTTATTTCTTTCCGCTCCTATCCGAAGATCCAATGATGCTGGGTTATGTAAAAGAAGACGAGCAAATGGTACTTTTCGAAGCAAATCGAATCCAAAGTCTATTTGCTGTGAAGGATGACTTTGAAGCGAAACCGGAGGAACAAGGATTAAACAATCATTAAACGGAGGCAATGGTTTTCAATAATTGAGCCCTCTCTTTTTATACCCCTATCGCAGGTTCTCAGAACCTGTGAAACCTATGGAAACAAGGATTCTGTCTGTATTTTTCTCCCTCAGAGTTACTCGCAGAGCCAACCTGCTGACGAGCAAGGAACACTTTTCCCCTCAGAGTTACTCGCAGAGAACTCTGAGGAGAACGGATGAACGTTTTCAGAGTTCCAAAACTGGTGACTCTGAGGAGGGGAATAAAAATAGACCAACTCTTCAACATGTTCCGCAGGGCATGTCAATTGCCTGCTGCAGGTTTTGGGTTGCGAGTTGGATTGAACTACGATATCTATATTCATTTATTACAAAATCACTTTCCCCCCTCAGAGTTACTCGCAGAGAACTCAGAGGAGAACGGATGAACGTTTTCAGAGTTCCAAAACTGGTGACTCTGAGGAGGGGAATAAAAATAGACCAACTCTTCGACATGTTCCGCAGGGCATGTCAATTGCCTGCTGCAGGTTTTGAGTTGCGAGTTGGATTGAATTTTCCCCGCTCAGAGTTACTCGCAGAGAACTCTTGTCTTGCTTTTTTAACAATTTCATGCAAAGTGTAATGAAAAAAGTTGGAAGAGGAAATTTCAAAAACTGGATATTTGGGATGATGAATAAACCTCGTGAAGACGAACGCATATTTATGTTTATTGATATGAAATCATCCACGCGTATCGCGGAGAAATTATCCCATGAGAAATTTAGTCATTTAGTACAGGATGTATTTAATGATATGGCTATTGTAGATAATTATATGGGCGAAATTTACCAATATATGGGAGATGGGGCAATCATTTCATGGTCTTTAAAAAAAGGATTGAAAAATAATAACTTCTTAAAAGCCTTTTATGGATATGCCAATCTGATAGCTAAACGAGAAAAATACTACCATAAGAAGTATGATCTAATCCCAAAATTTAAAGCTGGAGTTCATGTTGGTAAAGTAATGGTGCTTCAGGTGGGAAGAATACGACGTGATATTTCCTACAACGGAGATACCCTTAATACAACAGCTCGAATAGAATCGATGTGCAACGAATACAATAAAAGTCTATTAATATCCGGGGAATTATATAATATGCTTGATCCAAAAGACGGATTCCACTTTAAAGAAGTTGGAAATATTCGCTTGAAAGGCAAAAGAAGAATGGTTGACATCTATCAAGTAAGAGAAAAACGAGCCCGGAAAAGTAAGCCTTCTCCAACATGACATCGCCTGATTATAGCTCCCCCCATATCGCAGGTTCTCAGAACCTGTGAAACCTATGGAAACAAGGATTCCATCCGTATTTCCTCCCCTCTGGGTGTAGTATGTCACTACACAATCATATTTTAAAGGAATGCGTGCTGTCTATTGAGAGACATGTATCCCATCTCCGCACCTGCTATAAACCTCTGTGAAGCGTGCTTGTGCATAAGGATTTCCAATCCATATTTATTCAGCTTCCGGATCGCAAATCCTGAAGAGCGGGGTTTTATCTCTTTTCCAATTGATTTTCTACAGGCACAATACCATCCTGATGCTGCTTCAGTATCTCTTTCATTTCTGCAATAATCTCAGGATGATTATCCGCAATATTGAATTTCTCGGAGGGATCGATATTTAGATTAAAGAGTAAGGGGACGTCCTTCATGGTAAAGTTAACATTGTCACCTTCGCCTCTGACCTCAAAATGCACCTTATACTCACCTTTTCTGATGGCTAATAATTTAGTATCGCGATAGTAAAATACTACATCCCGGGGATTTTTCCCGGTTTCGAACATCACCGGAGAGATGTCATAACCATCATAAATCCTGTCATTTGGCAGGCTTACATCGGCCAGTTTCGAAAATGTTGGCAACAAATCCAAAAGTGTTGCCATCTCCATTACAACTCCCTGTTCTAATTTGCCGGGCCATCTGAAAATGGTTGGCATCCTCATTCCTCCTTCAAAAGTTCCTCTGCTTCCTTTCCCTCCTGAAAGCAAACCGGTACTTCCGCCCAGCTCATGAAATGCTGTCCAGGGACCATTGTCCGATGTAAAAACAACAAATGTATTATCGTCCAGTCCGTTCCGTTCTATGGCTGCTAGTACCTCTCCTACACTCCAGTCAATTTCTTCAACTACATCACCGTAGATACCCCTGAGACTTTTATGCTCAAATTCCCGGGAACTGAACAAGGGCACGTGGGGGGCGGTATGTGCCAGATATAAAAAGAAAGGTTTATCCTTATTCTGCTCGATAAAGTGAACAGCTTCCCGGGTAAACTTTTTTGTAATTGCGCTCAGGTCGGTCGGTCTTTCAACGATCTCTGCATTTTGCATGAGGGGAGCATTGAAATATTCAATCCTGGGATTTCTCATTCCTGCGAAATAATCTATATCTTCCTGTAGATCCTCGTCATGGCCGCAGGGCATGCCAAAAAAGTAGTCAAAGCCATGTGAATTTGCAGTATATTGAGGCAAGCTTCCAAGATGCCATTTCCCGATACAGCCAGTGGTATATCCTGAAGTTTTTAAAGCAGAGGCTATGGTTACCTCACTTTCGGGCAAACCACCTTTTGAATCCGGAAATAAAACATGATGATTTTCACTCGTCATTCCTGACCTGATGGGGAGCCTTCCTGTCAGTAATCCAGCCCTGGAGGGGGTACATGCAGGTGCTGCAGCATAAAAATTAGTCCATTTCTGACCTTCTGCAGCCATTCTATCCAGGTTGGGTGTCCTGATAGTTGGATGGCCAAAGACACCCAAATCTCCATAACCTAAATCATCAGCCATGATGATAACAAAATTAGGCTTGCAATTTTTTTCTGTTGCAACTGAGCATCGCTGAGTAATCATTCCAATCAACAATAAACTGAAAATCAATAGAATATTTCGATGCATATTTTTCATACGAGTAGGATAATATTGGTTTTATCAGAGACTGTTTAAGATCTTAAAATTCAAACATAAAACACTGATTGTCAACCATTAAAATAATAATAGTTTTATTTTCAAAAGTACTATAGTTCAGCTTTATGCACAATATTTCATATAGAAAAATTCAACAACAGGTATTCTTTGTGCTTCTTTAATGCATATATGCGAAAGTATTAATCAAGTACCATTTGGATTTTCTATATAAAGACTTAAGGGACTGGCACCCCTTTAATACCTGGATGTTTTACGCTTTTGTCCTTGCTAAAAAATATGATAGCATAAGGAGTTGTTCAAAAAATCAGTTATTTCTTTACAATACCCCTCGGCGACATTTGTAATGTCGTCGCATCTTCCATTAGTATCTATCGATGAACGGCAGTGGTAAGAATTGTCTCTGACCACACAGCAAAACACCACCAAACCAGGATTGAAAATCTAAAAAAACAATAATTAATATCATCTGTTTGGATGAATTAAATTTTAATTTGTTCTACTGTTATTTTAATGAATATACTGGTTGGTCTGAAGACCGAAGTCCGGGGTAGGAAGTAAATTTGTCCATATTAATTTTGACAAACACGGATCAACATTCTTGTTTTTCCGTTTTTCTTAAGAGAAATATTTTCGAATACTTCGGTCTTCCGTCTCCCTTTGGCCGCCATAGGCTTGCCGAAGGCGATGCGGACTTCCGTACTTCAAACAGTTTTTTCATTAAATTCGTGGTAGAATCTTTTAATTAAATCGTTAACTTTAAAGCGAATAAATTATAAGACAAATGGATATACAAGCCGATAAACTGAATTTAATTGAATGGATAGCGGGGATCAACGATACCCGAATCATCAGGCAATTCAAGTGTCTGCAAAAGTCTACTCAGGAACAAATAAATATCTCCCTTACCTTAGCAGAAAAATCTGCTATTGATAAAGGCCTGAAATCCATTGCCGAAGGTAAAGTTCATACTCATGAATCCGTAACACAATCCACAAAAGAGAAATATCCTGCACTCTTCAAATAAGTTTATGGAAATCAAATGGTCCGATGATGCCAGGTTGGATTACGATGAGAATATTTCATACTTATTGAAAGAGTGGTCTGAAGAATCCGCATCTACCTTTATTGAGGAAGTTGAATCGATTTTGGAACTCCTGAAAACTAATCCAAAGCTCTATCCTATGTGTGACTATAAATCCATTCGAAGGGCTGTAATACGAAAGCAGATTACACTTTTTTATCAAGTAAAAGGATCATCGATATATCTTGTTCGTTTTTGGAATACTTACAAAGATCCCCTGTCGTTGAAACTATAAAAAAGAAATAGTCCAAATCCCAGCCTACCCACTCGGTGACATTTGAAATGTCGTCGCATCTTCCATTAGCATCTATCGATGAACGGCAGTGGTGCATAAGGATTTCAAATCCTTATTTCATCAGCTTCCGGATTGCAAATCCGGAAGAGTGGGGATATTTGCCTTATGCCTTCCCGGATGTTTGAGGGACAATGATACATCCGATTTGGTCTGGATGATCCAGGGCGAGATCCGATGGGCTTTCATTTCTGATTAACCATAAAATCAGGAAATCTCCTCCGGCAGCAAAGGAGAAGAAAAAACCGAAAACCATCAACCAAAGGTTACCACTAAGTATGGCGATGAAAGAAGGGATAAAACCCAATATCACCGCCGGTAATACAGATCCTATTCTGTACGCTTTTACCCGAAGCGGCTCATTGCAATGACAATAGGGCGTCAGAAATTTCCAGACAATCCCGAAATGGATGGACTTCCAGCCTTTTTTCGAATAGTAACTCCATCCCAGGCCATGCAACAACTCATGCATTACTGCGCCACTAAGCATAATGAGCACACCAATAGAAATATCCAAAAAGGTCAACAGCTCCCGCGCAGCCAGGTAGCTTCTGAATTTTTCACTGGTAAACTGTTCGGGCCACAGGTAACAGTAGGGTAGGCCCAACACCATAATAAGTGGCATCAGGAAAATGAGCCCATACAGGTTGGCTTTACCGGCGCTGATGGTGACCTCTTTTTGTGTGTTGTGCGCTGTGGTTTGTGTCTTTAAATTCAATTTGTTTTTCTATTTATACTTTACAGATGTCGAACTGACACAACAATATAACTGACTGTTACCTAGACTGAGCGATTTGCGAATTAAATTCAGAAAAAAGTCTTGTTTAACCATCTGTTAATGTGTATCTTAAAGGTGATAAAGCAAATAAAACACGCATCACTTTTTAGGTGAACAAG